>Ga0082212_10002826_pt1 | contig 24933 bp, 21 predicted proteins | sample TergutNt197P3_FD_71548 | JGI IMG/M metagenome (GOLD analysis project Ga0082212, IMG submission 71548) | Neocapritermes taracua P3 segment gut microbial communities from Petit-Saut dam, French Guiana - Nt197 P3 | ecosystem: Host-associated > Arthropoda: Insects > Digestive system > Gut ... | reverse complement strand
CGAGTTCGGAAATCCCGGAGGGTCTTATGAATAACCCTGTATTATGTGTGTTAGTGGAATGCATGTACAAGTACCCTGCTACTGGATCCTGGCAAGAAATACTGTAGTGCATTCATACTGAGGGGACAGTTGAACATTTTTTGCACAAAATTAGCTTCGGTAGATAAAAGTAATAGTAGGAAGTACAGCTGAGCGAAAGAAAGAAATGTTTTAAGCTGATTGTGTATCTAATAATCATAGGTATATTTTATTAAAAATTATCAAGTTTTTCTTGCTATTTGTAGAATTCTTCGATACAATATAAATGTTAGTTGATGAACTGGCAAAAAGTATACTATATGAGAGTTATTGCAAACTGTAGATATTTATTAAAAAGGTAAGTAATATGTTTGAAAATACTGTATTAGCAACAGGATATCAAATTGCAACTATTGTTGGAGTAATAATTGCTCTTATTTCTGTATTCGTTGTTTATAAATCATATAAAGGCACACAAATTCAAAAAAAGAAAGAAAAAGCTTTGGAATTAGCCAAATATTATGCTGAGGTGATAATACCAGAAAGCGTTTTTATAAGTAAACTTTTGAAAAATATAGATATAAATAAAACATATAGTATTGCAGTAGAAAAAGCTAAACTTAAAGATTTTACTTTAGAAGAATTAAAAAGTATATTCAAAAATGACTATAATGGCATTGAAAAAATGTGGAAAGAAATAAAATTCATTGATATAATAAAAACTAAAATTGAGTGTTGTGATAGCAATGTTGATTTAGTAAAACTATTGGAGATTAATGAAAAATACCAAAATGAAAAATACTCACGTAATTACATATCTATTTTGGGATTCATAAAAATAATAGAGAAAGATTCGCACAGTGCTGTACATGAAAAAACAGTTTTACAAGAATATAAAAGTTATCAACGAAATTTAGCTAATAAACTTGAATGGTTTGCAATGAATTTTAAGGAAGGCATAGCAGATGATGAAGTTGTATATCAATCTTTACATCAAACATATTTCCAGATAGTTAAATGTTTATATTTTTTAATTTCCTCGTTCAATGATGAAAATTCAAAATGTGATAAATATTTCACAAACATTATATGGTTATATCTTAAATGGCAAAAAAACTTCCTCAATAAACAGTTACAAGAACAAACAATAAAATGATATGGGTGTCAGAAGACACATTTCAGGTTTTTTTCAAAAGCGAATTAGCAACTGCGCCTTGAGAATTTAACACAAACAGGCAAATTGCCAGGATTTTACACATGTGGCGGCTCCCATTCCGTGTCCCATTCCGTGTCAGCAGGCTTCCCCGCGCGCCTTTTCAGCAGGAACCCGCTTCAAGGGGGCCCCGAAACAAGCCTGCTTGGCAACGCATTAGTTTTTTGAAGTTTATGGCAGCGATTTTGAATCCAAACAGCAGCTTGGTTTTCATCCTGCCCCTAACAGGCATCCGGTCGACGCCGTACTTCCTCCTCAGCACCGAGGGCAAGGATTCCACGCCATTGCGCACTTTGGCGAGTTCTTTGAATTCGTCTGTCTCCATGTACCTTAACTGCTTCGCTCTCTGCACGGTCGTCCACGAAAACGTCAGCGATGTTTTGGATTTGTGAAACTTCGGCTTGCACCGTTCTTTGAACGGGCACTGCTCGCACGCCTCCCGGTTGAACGCAGCCCGGCACTGTCCAGTTTTCGGGTTGCAGCTGCTTCCCAAGGGTTTTTGGCCGCCTGCGCAGCGCAGGGCTTCTTTGCCGTCCGGGCTGACTTCAAAATCCGCGAACAAGCTGTCTGGCTTCCTGCCCTGCATGTCGGTGGTGACAAGCTTTATGTTCTTGCTTTCGGCCAGCGCCACGTTCGCTTCCCCGCTGTATGCACCGTCAGCAACGAGGGTGATGGCCCCTTCCTGCCCGCCGATGGTTTCCACTGCGTCTTTAAGGAACTGGCTGTCGCTGTACGTGTTCTGCTGAAAGTCGTAGTCCGACACTACGCTTTTGCCTTCGTCCACGTCTTCCACAACGTTCGCGACGAAACCCCTGTGCTGTTTCCCGGCTTTGCTCCGGTAGGTTGCATCTGGGTCCGCAGGGTTCTGGAGCATGTTCGAGCCCATGGCGGGGTCGTCTTTCCCCCTTAGGGCAAGGCTGCCGTCGCCCCCCTGCACCGCCTGTTCCGAAACAACGCGCTTCAGGAGTTCATGTTCCTCGGTTTTGCTGGCCCCGCCAATCATTTTCAGGAGCCTTGCTGCGTCAGCGAGAATGGTTTTCATCCTTTCGTCAACGTCTTCGCCGCGTGCATGATAGATGGTTTTGTTGCGGTCGCTGTCCTCGCAGTAGTGTTCCATCCCGTCTGGAACCGGGAAACTGTCTTTGCGGAGACGTTTCACGGCATTCGCAACGCAGGTGTAAAGAAGTTCAAGCCTTGAAAGCTTCCTGATGTTGGAAGCAACCATCAGGCTGTCGGTGCGCTTTACTCCGGGGTGCATTCCCATCAGCTTGGCTATTCCGCTGGAAAGTTCCAATACGCACTCCTTTACAAGGTCCGTGCCTGTTTCCGCCTCGTGCCTCAAGCACTTTTCCCTGAACCGGCTGAGTGTCCGGTCGCTCATTGGCTGTTCCCCGAAGCTTGTAGTGTGCAGCGCGTACTGGAAACGCACATCGAACAACAGCGACTCCAAGATTTCATCGTCAGACAAGCCAAGCATCTCTTTCAGGATCGAAGCGCCCACTGTGACGTTGATTGGCGTGTTGGGCCGTGAAGCTTTTTCGCTACTGTACAGCACTGCAAACTTTTCCTCATTTATTAACGGGAAAACATCCTCCGCGAAAGGCTTTGCCCATGATTTTTCCAAGAATTTCATTTCCCTTTCCGTCAAGCCGACAGTGCTGTCGTCCATGGAAAGCTGACTGTTGCTGTTTATGACAAATGACATATTGTTTCTCCCTTGCTATCTATATGCATATATGTCTATTATATCATATTCTGGATATGTTTTGTATATTTGCATTAATATTTCCAAGATTCTTTTAGGGGTACTTTTGACACCCGAATCATAATATAGGCCTGGGCGTTTCCGGCGTACATGCGAATTCCGTAATGGATCCCAAAAATCACGCCGCAGAAAACTCGATTCGCTTTCCCGACATAGCAGGTAACCCGACGTACAACATGGAGGAACTGCTAAACGATTTCGTCGCAGGCGAAAACACTATTGAGTTCCCAGTGTTTGACAGGCGAAGCACAGTTAAGAACTTGAGGACAGTAACGAACTACGACCACTACATCAAAGACTGGGCCTACAACGACGGGTATTTCACCGCCGACGACGAGGAAAGCCTGCACAAAGCCTTTCAGAACATTGCCCGGGACATAGTGTCCATGGGCAGCAGCTATCCGACCGCCAGCGACCGGGCTAGGCCCAACACTTCGGGTTATTTGGTCATATCAGACCCCATTGGCAAGTACATGCGCCTCAAGGAGAAGAAAGGCATCTGGGTAAACGGCGAAATGCACAAGGGGAATGTCTTCGCATCGGAAATCGTAGCCGAAGCAGAGACCGGAGGTCCAACGATGACCGCTTACCTGGACGTTTTAACGAGCCGGTTAAACGTTGATCGGGAAAAGGCGAGGGAAATCATCCTGACGAGCATAGCAGGGCGCGCGATGTATTACAAAGACGACAAGGACTTCAAATCCTCGCTCCGCTGGTACGCGGACAGCGACACCGAATTCGTCGGGCTGTATTACGACGAGGAAGGGTGTGTGCAGTCCCCGGGTTCAAAGGCCACCTGCATCATCGACATGTACCCGACGGATTTCACGGTTACGGACAGGATTGCGGGAGCAGAGACCAACACGTTCTACATGTACTTGAGCGTCGCCACCGCGCTTACGGACGGCATGTTCGGCCTGAAGGGCAGCGAAGCCTTGGACATACCCCTGCAAGTGGGGCAACAACTGGTTCACTGGTACGTGCCGGCGAGTTTGATACCCCTGCGGACGGTATCCGAGAAAAATGACGGTGGCAGTGTTACAGGGCTGGACATCAGCAGAGACACGTACCCAATCAGAGCCATATATACGGTCACCCTGGACGAGGACTTGCCTTTGTCGAGTATCTCGGAAGACTACAAGAAGCACAACCAGACGCCTGACGGGAAAGGGTACTATTTTTATTCCAACGATTGGCGCTACCACGGCGAGGAATCCTACGACACCACGCTGGCGATCTTTGAGCCCGACCCCAACAACCCATTCTACTATTTTGTGCAAGACACAGACCTTTATGTCCTTGAGGCAACGGGTTATGAGCCTGCCACATCCTATTCGCCTGATGAAACATATTATTACCTAGACGAGTATTTCGACATTTCAGCTGAAGATGCCGGATATATCGCTTCAGAATTCAAGACAGTCAACAAGGACGTCACCGGCATTGTAACCGACTTGTCAGGAAGGCCATACGTGCCTGAAGGGGAGTACAAAAATGCCGGATTCGAAACCTTGCTCAAAGACGAGGACGCGACCGAATCATATACTTTTGCCAAGAACCACGACTATTTAGGGAACATGCAGCTGAGCCTTTTGGGCAACAACGGGCGAATCGAGGTGAGCGGCTTCGCCGACCTCACAGTCCGCAAGGTTTGGCAGGGCGACCAGCTATCTTTGGCGTGGGTGCAGCTTTATGCTGACGGCGCACCTTTCGGAAGCCCTGTGCAGCTGGACGCGGCAAACTCTTGGAAATACACTTGGAAGGAAGTGATGAGGTACAACCCCAAGATAGGTGCCGAGAACACGACCTCAGCCATCAGCTACACCGTTTCGGAGGGCTCTTATGAAGATGGCGTTTTCACGCCTTTTGACGAGGAAAACCCGCTGTTCGACTACAGCATAACTTACGTGCAGCCGGTTTGGAACGAAGAGCCCATGACATGGACAGAGGCAGTGATCACTAACAGAAGCGACGGTTACAGGGAGAGCAGATCGATACCGCAGTCGCCGCCTGGAACGCCTCTTGACGAGGCGCCCCAAAATCCGGCGACTCTTAACGGGGTGCAGCCTGAAGAAGAGATCTTTGACGAAGAGGTGCCTGACGAAGAGGAGCCTGACGAGATGCCGGATTTCTCGGCTTTGGCCACTTCTGCTGCACAAGAAATCCATACGGCAGAGGCATCAAGGCAGGGCACGCTTCCGCAAACAGGGGACGGTTCAAACCTGTTTTGCTGGCTCGTACTGCTGATTAGCGGGGTTTCCTCGCTTTTATGTTTGAAAAAAGGCGTCAGCGACCACAAAAGTAATTGACAACCCGCCGTTCATGTGGTATTTTAAGACTATGTTTTGACTGAGCAGGCGGCAACCTTTGCGGGTTGCGGTGCCGGGCCGTTTTGCGGCAACAGATTGCGAGGCTAGCGCATCTGTGGGACAGTAGTTCCACAGATGCTTTTTTAATAAAGGGGCAGGGAAAATGGAAACAGAAAAAAGAAAACGCATAGCGATGAGAGTGTCATGGGTGAGCATTGCCGTCAACATAGCTTTGTCTGCCTTCAAACTCGTTGCCGGGCTGGTCGCAAAGTCGAGCGCCATGGTGGCAGATGCGGTTCATTCTGCGTCGGACGTGTGCGGGACGGTCATCGTAATGGCTGGCGTAAAAATGTCAAGCAAGGAATCGGACAAGGAGCACCAGTACGGCCACGAGCGCATGGAATGCGTCGCAGCCATCCTTTTGTCGGTGATTCTGTTTTTAATCGGCATGGGGATAGGGTATGGCGGCGTCAACAAAATAATCAGCATTGCAGGCAGCAGTTACGGCGCAATGGCTATACCTGGCAAGCTTGCGCTGATAGCTGCGGTTACGTCTGTTGCGATGAAGGAAGCGATGTACTGGTATACAAGGGCTGCAGCAAAGAAAATAGACTCAGTGGCGCTGATGGCAGAAGCGTGGCACCACAGGTCTGACGCGCTCTCGTCGGTAGGGAGCTTTGCAGGAATTTTAGGCGCACGGCTTGGGTATCCGATCCTCGACCCTGTGGCGTGCGTGGCAATCTGCATTTTCATCCTCAAGGCGGCCTACGACATATTCATGGATGCGATCGGCAAAATGACCGATAAGGCCTGCGACGAGCAGTTCATTGAAGAAATTAAGGTGATAATCACCGAACACGAAGGAGTTTTGGGGATCGACCAGTTGAAAACGAGGCTTTTTGGTGATAAGATATATGTTGACGTTGAAATCAGCGCCGACGGCAACTCAACGCTGAACGAATCCCATGACATTGCCGAGAAAATCCACGATTCGATCGAGAGCCGCGTAAAAAACGTCAAACACTGCATGGTGCATGTAAATCCGGTGAAGGAGGATGGGTTTAATGAAAAAAGCATATGACGATTATTATGAAGTGCAGGCGGTGAGGGGCATGCACGCGTTTGGAGGTTCGCAGCTAAGCGTGAACTCTTTTATGGCCAAAGTGTACGGATGGATGTTCATTGGGCTTCTGATCAGTGCGCTGAGCGGGTTTGTGATGCTCATCGCGGCATTGTCAAACTGGCAGGTGTTCAACTTCTTTTTCAGTGGGCAAACGTACATCGTGCTGTGCGTTGTCGAACTAGCCCTCGTCTTCGTGCTGTCAGGGAGGGCTCTCAAAATGAAGGTGGGGGTTGCGGCTGCAATGTTCGTCGCCTACTCGGTTTTCAACGGGGTGACGCTTACCGTCATAGGGTTTATCTACGCAGGCGAGGTAATGATAATAGCGTTTGCACTTACCGCAGTGAGTTTCGGAATAATGTCTGTGGTCGGCTTCACCACAAAAGCTGACCTGTCGGGCATGGGGAAAATACTGCTGTTCGGGCTCCTTGGCGTTATCATCGCGTCTGTCGTCAACATTTTCCTGCTTAAGAGCAGCACTCTCGACTTGATAATTTGCATCGTCGGGCTGTTTGTGTTCCTAGCGCTTGTCAAGTACGACACCCAGAAGATTAAAACGGCGTATTTTTCATATGCTGAAACAGCAGGAGCTGAGGCCGCCACCAAGATTGCCATCGTTGGGGCGCTATCCCTCTATTTGGATTTTGTCAACATTTTCCTGTTCATCGTGAGGATACTAGGGAGGAAATAGGCGGTCAGATGGCTTTTTTACCAATGACAGCGGAAGAATGCAATAAAATGGGGTTTGACCAGCCGGATTTTGTATTGGTTACGGGCGACGCATATGTGGATCACCCGTCTTTTGGTGCGGCTGTCATAGGGAGGCTGCTTGAGGGCAGAGGGTACAAGGTGGCCATTATCGCCCAGCCTGACTTCAGGAGCGCAGACGATTTCAAGCGTTTTGGGCGGCCAAGGCTGGCTTTTCTGATAAGTGGGGGTAGCGTCGACTCAATGGTCAACAATTTTTCTGTCTTTAAACACAGACGGAAAAAAGATGCCTACTCGCCTGGGGGAGAGGCAGGGAAGAGGCCCGACCGGGCGGTAATTGTCTACAGCAACAGGGCGAAAGAAGCATACAAAGGCGTTCCGGTGATAATTGGCGGCCTTGAAGCGAGCCTCAGGCGCTTCGCCCACTACGATTACTGGGACAATAAAGTGAGGCGTTCCGTGCTCCTTGACTCCAAGGCGGACCTGCTGGTTTACGGCATGGGCGAGCGGAGCGTTTGCGAAATAGCCGAAGCGCTGGATTCAGGGATCAGTATCGCCGATATAACGTGGATACGAGGGACTTGCTATAGGCATAGCGCAAAAGATCAGGATGTTTTCGATACAGGGGAGGATACGGAAACCCTTCCTTCGTTTGACGAGGCAATAAAGGACAAAAAAGCCTTTTGCAGGAGTTTTGCCGCACAGATCAGGAACAACGACCATATTACGGGGAAAAGGCTTATCGAGCCTTACGGCAACGGCCAGTGCCTAGTCCAAAACCCTCCAATGCCTCCACTTGAGGGCATTGAGCTGGACGATGTGTACGAAATGCCTTTCGAAAGGGCGTTTGCCCCCGTATACGAAGAGGCTGGTGGCGTCCCGGCAATAAAAGAGGTCGAATTCAGCATCACTGGGAGCCGGGGCTGTTTCGGGGGCTGTGCCTTCTGCGCGATAAATCACCATCAGGGCAGGGCGGTGAGGGGCAGGAGCAAGGGTTCGATAGTCAATGAGGCAAAAGCATTGGCGGCAAAGCCGGGGTTTAAGGGTTATATTCACGATGTGGGGGGGCCAACCGCGAATTTCAGGCAGCCCGCATGCAGGAAGCAGCTTGCGCACGGTGCTTGCAGGGACAGGGACTGCCTGTTCCCGAGCATATGCAAAAATATCAAACCTGACCATGCAGAGTACTTGGAAATACTAAAAGCTGTACGCGAAATCGACGGAGTAAAAAAAGTGTTTGTCCGGTCGGGAATAAGGTACGACTATCTGCTTGCGGACGAAAGCGGTGTTTTCTTGGAAGAGCTTTGCAGGCACCACGTCAGCGGAACTCTAAAAGTAGCACCGGAGCATGTTTCCGAAGGGGTGCTTGCCGCCATGAGGAAGCCCGGTAAGGGGCTATATGAGGAGTTTTCGAAAAAATACAGGGAAACAAACGAGAAACTCGGGCTTGAGCAGTACCTCATACCGTATTTTATTTCCTCACATCCAGGAAGTACGCTTGAAGATGCAGTGGAACTTGCGGTATACTTAAAAGGGACGGGGTTTGTCCCAGACCAGGTTCAAGATTTTTACCCTACTCCGGGAACGGCTTCAACCTGCATGTACTATACGGGGATGGATCCTTTCACGCTGGAGAAGGTATACGTTCCGGACACTGTCGAAGAAAAGAGGATGCAAAGGGCGCTCCTGCATTTCAACAAACCAGAGAACAGGGCAACTGTAGAAGAAGCCCTTGACAAGGCGGGGCGCCAGGAACTAAAGCCGGCACTGACGGGCAAAAGGAGGCAACATGAGTGTACTAGAGGGACTTAAGAAGGTAGTGGACGAGGCGAGGGCCGAATACAACAATGCCGGTTCAGGCAGTTTTAAAACGGTGGTGCAATCGAAAGGCGCAACAGGAAACGGCTTGCTCGTCAAAGGGGAGAACATGAAATGGATGAAGCATATGGCAGATGCTGGCTACTGTGGTAAAATCAACCTGATTTACATTGACCCGCCGTTTTTTTCCAAGGCGAATTATGACGCGATAGTCAAATTGAGCTCAAGCAAAGCCAAGGGTGCCCCGCCGATAAAGCTTTATGCCTACCATGATACTTGGGAAAACGGGATGGAGGATTACCTGAGGATGCTTTGCGCTAGGTTTTTCATGATGCGCGACTTGCTTGCTGACGATGGGTGCCTTTGGGTTCACTTGGACTGGCATGCAGCACACTATGTCAAGGTGCTTTTGGACGAAGTCTTTGGAGAGAAAAATTTCGTCAACGAAGTCATATGGAACTACAAATCCGGTGGCACCAGCAAAAAACATTTCGCAAAGAAGCACGACACGCTCTTGTTTTATTCCAAGACGGGCAAGTACTACTTCAAACCGCAAGCCGAAAAATCGTACAATAGGGGATTTAAGCCTTACCGGTTCAAAGGGGTCAGGGAATACAAAGACGATATGGGCTGGTACACAATGGTGAATATGAAAGACGTGTGGCAGATCGACATGGTTGGCAGGACTTCTGCGGAGCGGACTGGCTACGCTACCCAAAAACCCGAGGCGCTGATCGAAAGGATTATAGAAAGCTGTTCAAGGGAAGGCGACATCTGCGCAGACTTTTTTGGCGGGTCGGGGACGCTTGCAAACGCAGCCCACAGGATGGGCCGCAAATGGATTTCCTGCGACTCTGGCAACTTGGCCTTTACCGGGGCGGGGAAGAGGCTGATAATGTCTGGTGCCGACTTTAAGGCATTGGAGCAATCTGACGATATTACATGTAGGGTAAAATGCGCAGCCACAGCTGACGTGTCCGTGTCGCCGATAGAACTTAGCGGCAAGAAGATGCTGAACGTGAGGCTGGCGTCTTACAGCTTGGACGTTAAGAGGGTTCCCTTGGATGCGGAATCCGAAAAAACAGTGAAAAAGGTGGCGAAGTCGGATCCGCTCAGCCTTATCGACTACTGGAGCGTGGATTTTGATTTCGACGGGGATGCCCACAAGCCGGACATGATATTCTTTTCAGGCAAGGAAGGCGAATACACGTGCGAGAAAATAGGGGATGAATTCGGCAGGCTGAGCATTCATGCAGTTGACGTTTTTGGGAACAGTACGTTTGTATTGAAGGATATGGTGCAATGAAAAAGAGCATAAAGAGTTTTTTCAGAAAACATATAAACCGCAAGGCTTTGAAAAAATTTGGCGTCGATCTATTTTTCCTGATTATTGCATGCTCTGCCGGAGCATTTTCGCTGACAGCCGTGATGATTCCGAACGGGCTTACAAGCGGCGGCCTGACAGGGGTAGTCAGGATAATCCAGAACTTCGTGCATGTCGATTTTTCGATCCTGTACTACGGTGGGGCGTTTATTATCCTCATAGTCGTTTCCGCAATGATGGGGATAAAAGAGGGTCGCAAAGTGCTACTGCTTTCAATTCTTTACCCAACGGTTATCTTCGTCTTCGAGAGGTTTGACTTCAACCTGCTTGAAGAAAAGGACACCATTCTTGCGGCAATATTCTGCGGTGTGTTCTTCGGGACGTGCTCCGGCTTGGTGTTCTGGAGGGGCTACGCTTTTTGCGGGACGGACGCTGTAGCAAAGATCATCAAGAAAAAGCTGCTGCCCACCGTCGCCTTGAGCCAGATACTGCTCGTCATAGACGCCTCGATCATAATTTTTTCTGCATTGATTTACGGCAGGAACATAGCGCTTTACGCGCTTGTTACACAAGTGATACTTACAAAAACCGTAGATTTCGTCCTCTATGGGTTTGAAACCAAAATAGTCCAACTTGAAATCATTACACAGAACACTGACGCTTTAACGGAATTCATCATGAAGGAGATCGAAAGGGGCGTCACAGAAGTTGAAATAACCGGGGCGTACACAAAGTCCAAAAGAACCAAGCTGATAACCCTCTGTTCCCCTAGGGAGAGCATATTGATTAAAAAACACATCGCAGAAACAGACAAGAAAGCGTTTGTGACCGTGGTCCGCGTCGATACCGTGTGGGGGCGCGGCGAAGGGTTCAGCGACATAAACGAAGGTTAGTTGGCAGCCGGAAGGGGAAACGATAAACCAAAGACAAACTTAGGTTGGAAAACAGTTGATTTTGTCTCGAATATGATTTATAATAATCTTTGCGCGGAAGCGAAAAGTTATTGGGGCACTAGCTCAATGGATAGAGTAGCAGACTTCGAATCTGTCGGTTGGGGGTTCGAGTCCCTCGTGCCTCACCAAAACCATTGAAAAACAGCCATTCTGTAGGTTTCCCACAGATGGCTGTTCTCGTTTTTCCCACGTTTTTCCCACATCAGAAGCTTGTAAAAAGTTGGGGGTGCTTTTTGAATTTATGCGTTATCAGAAAGGGGGATTGTTATGAAAACGATATTCAACCCGAAAAAGGGATAAACATTTTCGAAAATCTGTTGACATATACGTAAACGTATTGCATAATCATCGAAGGGATAAAGATGAAGGAGCTCGAATGAGCAGGTAGAATCGGTTGTAACAATTTGAGTAAGGAGGGAACAATCATGCTGCATTTTATTGACCACAAAAAAATGGGGAGGGGTTTGCACGGCTGGCTGGACAGCCATTTCCACTTTTCCTTTGCAGAATACTACAATCCCGACAACATTCGTTTTGGCTTACTGCGGGTGCTGAACGACGACATTGTGCAACCTGGGACGGGCTTTTCGACTCATCCACACAGCGACATGGAGATCATCTCGTATGTAGTACAGGGCGAGCTGTCCCATGAGGACAGCATGGGGAATGCGCACACCCTTACGCGGGGGCAGGCTCAGTACATGAGCGCGGGAACCGGTGTTTGGCACAGTGAATTCAACTGGGGGGTTGACGAACTTCGTTTCATGCAGATGTGGATTTTCCCGGATAAAAACGGGTACAGCCCCAATTACGGCGACTATAATTTCAACTGGGAAGATCGGATCGGCAAGTGGATGCCAATTGCAAGCGGCTACGAAAACGAAGCCAGCATAGCCCCTATTCGGATTCACGCAGATGTGAACATATATGCGGCAGCGCTGAATGCTGGCGAGAGCCTAGACCTTAAACCTGGGCAAGACCGACAGGCATATCTTGCATTGCTGGAAGGTGACGCGGTTGTTGAGGGAATAACAATGACAAGCCGCGACGCTCTGGAGATTATTAAGCAGGATGTAACCATTACTTCTAAGCACAATGCCCATCTGTATGTGATTGACATGCCATACGACGAGGCATGCTACAAGGAAAAACACAACAAAGAAGAAGTTTTGCGAAATGGTGCTTGATTGAAAGTGGAAAATGTCATAGTATAGTATTGAACACGAATAACAGCAAAAGGAGATTAAAACGATGAAAAGCAAATCAAAAACACTCTTGTCTGCCATGCTTGCGCTTGCGCTTCTTGCAGGCATGTTTGCAGCAGCGCCGCTCGTGGCGCATGCTGAGGACGAGCCGTTTCAAGTTACCGAAAACCCGGTTGGAGCGATCTACGTGCTGAACCAGACAGCCGTGCCGATCAAAGCGATTTTCAGGTACGATGCGCTTGCAGAACTTGGCACAATTGACAGTGCCACATACATCAAGGTGCAGTGGTATTGGAGCAGTGAAAATTCAAACACGGGCCGAACCAACGGGCAAGGCGAACATGAAGTCCAGTACAGCAGGCGAATCGAGCACCAGACGACGCTGACTCCGACAACAAACACAGCCGGCGTCAGGTACTACTATGCCGTCATCAGCTACGGCAAATCCGTGGCAACCGCTTTGGGGCAGTGGGAGGTCGTACCGGCAGAAACCGTGACTGCGCCTGCAAGGATCGAAGTGATCGCCCCAGGAACCACCGAACCTGAGCCTGAGCCCGAGCAAAGCTTCGTAGTCAAAAAAGTCGACGGAGACGGAAAGCCCTTGGCAGGCGCCGTATTTTCGCTTGTGCCAGACACCGAACATGCATGGGGTGAAAAGAAATCCTATGAGGCGACTTCGAAAGCAGACGGAACGGCCACGTTTACCGTTGCCGAAGGTGCCTATATTCTGAGCGAGAAGCAGGCTCCGGCCGGCTACAATGCTACAGACGAGTCATATATCATATGGGTTCAGGATGATGCCGTCCAAGAGGTGATAGATTACAAGACGCAGAAATTTGAGCCGTATGAGCCTGTGACGTTCATCAACAAGGAGATTCCCTCGCTTAACAAAGACGACCACTTTGCGTTTATTCAGGGGTACCCAGAGGGTACGGTCATGCCTGAACGGAACATGACCCGAGCGGAAGCCGTCATCATGTTTTCAAGGCTGCTGACTAAAAGCATGAATGAAACCGCTAACTACAGAAACAACTATTACCCTGACGTGCCCGCTAAGGATTGGTACGCGAACCAAGTGGGCTACATGCAACAACTCGGTGTACTCGCCGATTATGCAAGAGACGGCAGGTTCAGGCCGAATGAACCAGTGACCCGAGCTGAATTTGCAACGCTTGCCGCGCATTTTGACAACCTCACGCTTACCAGCACGAATAATTTTTCTGACGTGCCGGCTGGCCACTGGGCGGTGAAATACATAAACTCCGCAGCGGCAAAAGGATGGATAATAGGAAATCCTGACGGAACGTTCAAACCGGAGGCTAACATTACCCGCGCTGAAGTGGTTACACTGGTTGGGCGTATGCTGAACAGAACCGCAGACAGCGCGTACTTGGCAGCCAACGCAAGCTCGCTGCCAAGAACCTACTCAGACCTCAAGACAACCCATTGGGCATATCTGGCGCTCATGGAAGCGTCGATTGGCCACGATTACATTATGGACAGCGGAAGCGAGCACTGGACAGCCGTCTACGAGTAACTAACCCAAAGCAGCTTTATTAACAACGCAAGAAAAACTCTTTCGGATCCTTTTGGATTTGGAAGAGTTTTTGTGTGGGTTGCTTCTGCCGTCATAAAATAAAACTGCGGCTATTTGATTCTTGCATTTTAGTCCATTTTATAAGATAATATATACAACTCTAAAACAAAAGAGGCAGAATTATATCTGGAGGTTGAGGAAAAATGAAATCTAAAAATCTAAGAAAAGTTTTTGCAGTGACGCTTGCAATTGCGCTGGCTGTCACAATGTACACCGGCATTTTCGCAGGCGAAACGAGCCTGGACGGGCGCTGCACCCAGTTTTACATTGGCAAGGACCTGACCGACACCGGCGCATACCTATGGGGGCGTACAGAGGATTACGACGGATATTGGGCAAAAGTCTACACTGTAGTCCCGGCGGCAGACCATGAGCCTGGGGATTTGTATTGGTCCAGCGACCCGGAGTCCGAAGATTTCTGCTGGCCGTACCCTGCGCATACGCTGCGTTACACGACACTAAGGGAACCCATTTATCAAGTCGACTACGAATACATAGGGCCGGAACCATGGATCGAAGCCAGCTTGAACGAAAAGGGCGTTGCGGTGTCTGCCACGGTAACGCTGAGCGGCTACTCGAACGCGATCAGAAGCGTTGACCCATGGGGCGGAACGGAAGCGATAGGCGAAGCAGACATCCCCTCTGTTGTTGCGATGCAGGCAGAGACGGCAAGGCAAGGCTGCGAGATCATTGCCGAAGTCATCAATGCAGTCGGCGCAAACGGCGCTGAGGGATTTATGGTCAGCGACCCCAAAGAGGTCTGGTACTTCCAGACGCTATCAGGGCATCAGTACGTTGCGGTAAAATGCCCGAGCGACATGGTCGGGTTCTCTCCAAACCTGACCGGCAACGTTGACGTGTCAGACACAGCGAATGTAATTACGTCTCCCGAGCTGGTTCAGGTGGCACAAAACGCAGGCACGCTGGTTTTGGACGGCAAAGGCAACATCAAGGTAGCCGACAGCTACGCCAGAGCCGTGAGCGCAACCACGCTGACCAGGATGTGGCTTGGGACGAACTACCTCAGAGGCACAGACGCCGCAAACGCGATTGAGGCCAATTTGAACAACAGCGGCACCGGAGGCAGGTTCATAGACTTTTTCGCCCAGCCGCGCACAACCGGCAAATATACGCTCTACGAAGCGCTCAGGCTTCTTGCATACCGTGGTGACGGTACAGTGAAAGACGTTGACGCACCCACTGGCGCACCCACAGACAGAAGAGCCATAGGCCATGTTGGAACGACAGAAGCCCATGTGTTTGAGGTGAGGCCTGACATGCCTACGGAGCTTGCAACAATAAAATGGCTGAGCATGGCGCCGCCGGAGTTTTCCGTTTACGTTCCGTTTTACGCCAGCCTCATAACGGAGGTCTACTCAAAATACGACCTCTATGATGACGCCTTTGGCTACAACGGCGCTGATCCGGACGACAACACGTTCTACTGGGTGTGCCGCGAGCTCTACCGGGAAATAATCGGAAGCGCCAACTATTCAAGCGACCCGCGCAACAAGGCAAACAGGCTGAAGTACGGCAAAGGCGTACAGGATTTCTGGGAAAGGTATCAGAAATCGCTGATTGCACAGCAGGCGCAAATAGACGTCACAATGGCTAAAATCCTGAAAAACGAAGGCGTCGCAGCGGCAGAAGCTGCGGCAACAATGATATCGCTGAAGATTTCCGAGGAAACTTTCAACTACGCCAACATGATGCTGACCGAGCTGAAGGCGTTTAAAGCATCGGGGGCACCGGGAGACTTCGTTCCTTCTGTCCTGCTTGACAAAGACGCACTGCCGAATTACGCAAATATTCTGATTGACAGTGCAGTTCCTTCAGCATCGGTAGAAAAGCTCAGCGGCAATAAAAACAGCCTGACGGTTACAGTCACTGAAACGTATGCCGACGGGTCGAAAAAGAATGCTGTAAAAACCTTCAGCATCGACAACAACGCAGCCGGAACCTACGAAGTGGGCGGCTACAGCGTGTACGTAGACACAAAAGGCAACACGCAAGTCCGTGATTGCCGGATCGTTAAATAATGAATGACCAATCACTGGAGGTGAAGAAAGGATGAGAAAAATTTTAGCAGTTGCGCTGGCGTTGACGCTGGCCTTTACCCTAGGCATTCCATTCAGCTCTGCCGGCATTGAGCAGCCGAATGGGGATGTGTCTTATGAAAAATTCCGCGAGCTGTTTTATGAAGGTGCCCGAGTACCGGCTGCAAATGATTTTGGCATACCGGCGGCTAGAGCCGCCAGGGCGGCGTTTGGACCCGCGACAATTTACGTGGACAAGGATATTGCACTGCATGAGCCACCGTTGCGAGAACAACCGGAGCTTGAAGATGTGTCGGCTTCTTTGTTTTCTGCGTTTGCAGCAGCAGATGCAGAGATCAACCACCCCGGCCCGTATGAGGCAGGCGACTCGAGGTATTTCGTGCTCAGCAACCGGGCAATAAAAGCCAATTTGGCAGGCGTTGGCGAACATTCCAACATATGGGTTTTCGACGACGAGGATTATCATATTCAGAACAACAACACGTGCAACCCAAGCACGTGCTGGGTAAAAAAGCTGGAGGACTCGCCCGAAGAAGCGCAAGACGTTGCTAATAACTGCGACGGCGTTTATGAAAGAATGACGGATCCTGTCACAGGGTTTGGTGCACATGCAGGAGTGCTGTTTGAAAGCACTGGCAGAAACAGTTATATTGGCGACATCGACCTAGACGGCAAGATTAACATTTTGTATTACGATTTCAGCAGCTACGGCTCTTTTGCCAGCAGCGCTTTCAGGGACACCTACACCCATTCGAGCGGCAGGGTGATCCATCCCATTGACATGATAAACATCAGCTCGCGGCACTATTACGACCCCGTTCTCGTTTACGGCACATTGGCGCACGAGTTTCAGCACATGCTCTGGCACATGTACATTGAGGCCTATGAAATTGACGGCGGATATGATTCTTGGTGGCTCAACGAGGCGCTAAGCGGGTTTGCCGAGATATACTACCTCGTGCCCGGCGCTGAAATACTGTACCGGCCTTATATCGACAGGGCTGCACCCAACCCCTATACCGGCGGCAGCGGCTGGCCTGGCGATTTTCTTCATTTTGATAACGACAAGGGCTATGGCATGGGGAACCTTTTCTCGATGCTGCTGGACAAGAAGACAAACGGCACGTTTGCCTGCAACCTGTACAAATCCCTCAGAAGCAATGGTAACGGGCTGCAGGAAAAGCTCGACTATTACAGCACGTACACGATTGACGAGTATTTAGGAAAAGCGTTCAAGTATGCATTGGGCAGCCAGTTCGACGGCTTTACCGACAAGCAGGTGCACGACTATTTGTACTACGTGTTTATGGAGAGCGTTGCGGCTGACGGAGGCACAGTGGTTTCTCAAGGGGGCGAGCCTTTTTCATCCCCAAAACTGATCAGGGACACTACTGTGGACAGGAACAACATGTGGTACCTTCGCTACCATGAGGATTGGGGCAACTGGCGGCCAAGCTACGGTGCATGGGCGAGAATCCCCACGATTGAAACAGGCGGCAACGTTGTCCTTACCGGTTACGGGTCAAACCGCCTGCCGACTAACGCAAGCATAACCTACGGCGGTGCGCTTAGGGGCGCGTCGCACGAGATGCTGTACAAAATAGGGGAGAGCCCTGACCCCGATGCGCCTGTCATAAGGATTGAAATGCCGGACGGACCGGGGCTGGACGGCGGCATGGAGTATTACGTGGTCATTCCAAACGACACGTATGGCGGTCAGCGGCCCGTGGTTGACGCCAGCCCTGCTTTCGAGTCGGGGGCAACGGTTTACCACATGAAAAAGGGCCAGCCCAACTTGCTCAACACCAAGGGAGGCGTTGCCTACCTGTATGTAGTGACGCTGTACAACAATGTGAATACGACAGTGGATTTCTCATGGGAAGCGCTGCGGGTCGTCGAGGCAACTCCGGCTGCTTTCGTTAAGCAGCTGGCAGGCAGCCAGAACGAATTGACGATCACAATAACTGAAAAGCTTTCCGACGGGACGGAAAACGTCTTGACCGAGACGCTGAAGATAAACAACAACGCAGCCGGAACCTACGAGGTGGGCGGCTACAGCGTTTACGTAGACACCAAGGGCAATACCCAAGTGCGGGAGTGCCGGATCGTGGACTGACAGCATAGTTAAATAAATAGGATGGCTGCCTGCTGGCTGGGCAGCCATCCCTGACTTGCAAAGACAATTGACTGATTGCAAAACGAATGGGGGAATGGCAAATGAGCAAAGAACCAATTTCACAGAACGTGCAATTTTTAGACAAGCTGCCGGATCCAAACGCGACACACCCTGTGCCGGGTTTTCCTGTAACATACGTCAAACCGACAATCACGCGCCCTAACATCGTCGCCGGCGACTTCACTTATTACAGCGGCGAGGATTTCGAGAGCCGCGTGACCCATCATTACGAGTTTTATGGCGACAAGCTGATCATCGGAAAGTTTTGCCAAATCGCAGCAGGCGTTGAATTCGTTATGAACGGGGCGAACCACAAGATGAGCTCCGTCAGCACTTTCCCGTTCTACATTTTAGAGCGTTGGAACGGAGAGCAGCCGCCTTTGCATGAAATGCCATTAAAAGGCGACACAGTTGTCGGCAACGACGTGTGGATAGGGCAGAACGCGACAATCCTGCCCGGCGTCCACATAGGCGACGGGGCGATCATCGGTTTGGGCAGCGTTGTGGGAAGCGACGTTTTGCCGTATACCGTCGCTTGCGGCAACCCGGCAAAACTCGTCCGCAAGCGGTTTGACGACGAGCTGGTTGCATTGCTTTTGTCTTTCAAATGGTGGGACAAGACGATAGAGGAGATTAAGGAACTGATCCCATTGCTGTCAAGCAGCGACCTTGAGATGGTGAAACGTGAAATCAAAAATGAAATTGAAAATCAACGATAACTGAAATGCATTTCGATAAAGTCGTTAAACAGAAACCGCATCTTGTCAATTGTCTTGTCCGTATGATAGTGTCCGCAGTACCAGCGGTCGTAAATCAGCCTGTCCTCAATGGCGTCAAGCCATTTCTCGGTGGTCTTGTCCACTGCGGTTTGGTTTATGCAGCTCATGAACATCTCTTGCGGTTCATATTTCAATGGGCAGGTATGCGAAAACACGACATCAACACGCCAATCTGCCGCATCCAACCGTGCTTCGACACGCGCCCTTATTTCCGCCGACGGCTGCTCGTCCGGCCACCAGCCCCAGCCTCCTGCTAGGCGCAGCATCTTGTCAACGCTGTACGCGCCGCCGATTACAATGCACTTTTTGTCACCGATATCATAAACCTCGCCATCTTTTGCAAACAACAGGTTTGGGTACTCCGTCTCCCAGTAAACCGTGCCCCCGCGCCATGCAGTTTCTTTATAGCCGAGTGTTTCCGGCCGCTGTTCATGGTTGCCGTGGATGCAAAACAGCGTGATGGGAAGTGTTGCAAGCTGACGCTTAAGCGCACGGTCTTTGCCCCTGCCAAAGTAGTTGATGCCGGCGTCGCCTAGAATAATCAGCGTATCGCCCACCGTGCTCTGTACCGTGTTGCAAAAAGAGGCCACCTGTGTAAAATCCCGGTGAGTGTCGCCTGTTAAGTAAAACATTTCTTTGTTGTTGCTTTCCATGTATGCAGTCAATTCAGGTTTTTTCAAGTGTTCATCCTCACTATGATTCTGCTTTATATTTTTCCAAAGCCGCCAAATCGTCCAAATATTCAATGACTTTTGATTTTCCTGCGTCATTGAGTAAACGATAACCGTCAACCAGCCGCTTTTCCTCCGATACGCTAGGGTATGTGGCGGCTGTTTCTGCAACAATAAGGGGCTCTGACACGAAAGGCTGATAATCGGCACTTTCCCAGCCCATAAGATATGAAGGCGAACAATTTAGTATCTCGGCGAGCGCAACTATGGTATCGTGCTTTATGTTCTTAATGTCACCGCTTTCATACCGCTGGGCGGTGGCTTCCTGCACATTGAGCTTGTTTGCAACCTGAAGCAGGGTCAGTCCCGATGCGAGGCGCCTTTCTTTGATTCTCTGGTGTACGTTCATGTTTCTCCTCCTTTTATTGTTCAATGATAGCACATTATTTCCCAACATGCAAGTTTTTTTATTTGCAACCTTATAAAACTTACGCGACACGTATTGACATCGGGGACAAGGTGTGATATCATTAACTTACTCGATATGCAAGAAATCGAAGTCCGTTAATGCAAACATACGCAATACGCGTTTTTAGAAAGGAAAGCAGCTCATGAAATTATGCAACGCTGAGATCATGAAGAAGATAAAACTGCTGGAGCAGCAAAAGGAAGATATTCTAAAAGAAGAAACAAGGACCCATCAGTCAACGTTCCAGTCGTCTGAGGACAAAATTGATTATGGCTACTCTTTCTCAAAAACAAGGGAAAACATCAGGGTAATCGACTGCGAAACAAGGAAACTCAAACATCTGCTGAATTGCTCAAACGCAACGACTGCCGTGGAAGGGTTTAACATGTCCTTGGGCGAGTGCCTTGTTTACATGGCTCAACTAAACAGCGAAAAAACACGGTTGGAATCGCTTGCGCAGAAAGAACCCAAGGAAAGGCGCTCTACGATTAACGGAGTCGTCGAATACACGGTTTTAAACTATGACAAAGCAGAGTGCCGAAAGGAATTGAACATCGTTTTGGAAACCATTGCCAAGCTTCAGATTAGCATTGACAGGACGAATCTGACCAATATGACGGAAAGCTCAATAAAAACCATATTCCCTGCGTGATTGCATTTGTTTCATACGGCACAGCACAAAAGAGAGATGGATTTACAAGTGCAGGGAATTGAGGAGGGGAATCATGCTAAAAGGATCGCAACCGCTTGATCCGAATGTTTACAAAAAATTAGGATTGAAAGAAAACAATGAATGTGTGGATGATATATATTCCGAGCTCAACATAGAATCACAGCATATAGGCGAGATGTTTGACGACCTGTTCAGCTTTGGCAGAAAGCATGGCGTCAGCTTGAAAACAAGGTTTGCATGGAAAAGGCGCGATATCGCTGGCAAGTTTCATGACATAAAGTACGCTGTCCGCAACCGCATCAAGTGGCGCAAAACCCTAAACACTTTGCGTCCATGGGAAGGGTTTGACGGCCTGTTTCTAGTGATGCAAACACATTTGGCTGATTATATTTCAACTGAAGAAGAATGCGGGCACTCGCATAGAGAATACAAAAATCGAAAAATCGCCACTGCGAAAGAAACGGTTGAACTCTTAAGCCGCATGAGAGAACCAGACGAGTACCTGCACAGGCGCCGTGAGGAAGTTGAAGCAAAATACCCCAAATACAAATCGTTGATTACAAAATATCATAGCGGTGCCTTATCTTCCAGCGGCGATTTTGTAGCTCAAGGAAGCGGCTTTTCTGGCAAAGAAGCCGGAAGAAACCCACGCGAGGGATATTTTGAGTTTGTGGACGGAGTATTTGAATTAACCGACAGCCCAGATCAAGGCGAAACTGACAGATTGCTCGCAGAATTATCAAAATACCACGAAGATTTGGGTGATGCGTACAGGCAAGCTGAAGCTGATTCGGACAGGGATTTTGAGCGGCTAGGGCATTTGTTGAAAGACAACCTGTATTCATGGTGGGATTAGGCGGTGTGCATTTTATCACGACTTGTATTTTTCGTCTAAGCGTGATATGATGACTGTGGTTGACTAACTGCGTTGCAAAGATAGGAGCAGTATATGGAACTGGATTGGATTACACCGTTACAGGCTTCAGAAAAATGGGGAATCACCGAGCGTCAAGTACAAGCCATGTGCAAGAGCGGAAAAATAGCGGGCGCGCTAAGGCTTTCTAAGGTTTGGCTTATCCCAAAAGATGCACAGCGCCCACTTGATGGACGGACGAAAACAGCAAAACAGCAAAAAGAACAACCTTAATATTCATTTTTTGGAGGGTAGCACGATGGCAGATAAAAATTTCAAAGGCAAAATAACGGCTAAAGGCACAGAAATAACTGTTCTGTCGCAAGGCACTCTGGACGATTTTATCAGCCTTACGGACATCGCCAAATATAAAAATGCCGAAGAACCCAACGTGGTTGTTGCTAACTGGTTGCGTAACCGCAACACGATAGAATATCTCGGTATTTGGGAGCAGTTAAACAACATCGAATTTAACCCCCTCGAATTCGAGGGGTATTTGAACGCCGCAGGCGCAAACGCTTTTACGTTATCGCCGACAAAATGGATACAGACCACAAACGCAATAGGACTAACCGTTCGCAACGGTCGTGGTGGCGGTACATACGCTCATAAAGACATCGCGTTCAAGTTCGCGGCTTGGATTTCCGCAGAGTTTGAACTGTACATAATCAAAGACTATCAGCGGCTTAAAGCTGATGAAAACAGCCGCATATCTCTTGATTGGAACGTCAAAAGGATTCTAGCTAAAGTCAATTACCGTATTCACACAGACGCTATCCGCGATAATCTTATTCCGCCGGAACTCACACCGCGTCAGCGGTCATTTGTCTATGCAGACGAAGCGGATTTGCTGAATACCGCACTGTTCGGAATGACCGCCGCAGAGTGGCGCAAAGATAATTCCGACAAAAGCGGAAATATGCGTGACTATGCGACAATAGAGCAGTTGCTTGTTCTCGCCAACCTTGAAAATGTCAATGCTTTGTATATAAACAATGGTATACCCCAAACGGAGCGCATTGTTGAATTAAATCAGCTTGCACGTTCGCAAATGACGGCGTTATTGTCTAGTAAAAGTGTAAAAAGGTTGAAAACGCTCGAAGAAAATGCGAATTTAAGTAAGTTGGTTGCCGAAAGAGAGAACACAAAAAATGAAGAATAACGAGGAGAACTGGATATGAATAAAATGCACAGGTCTATGATGCAAGTATAAATTCGGCGTAAATTGGTGTGTTTTCGTATAGCAGAGAGGAGAGTGACTATGAAATTTAGCGGAATATGTATAACGACCGACAATGCACCCCGTCTTGCGGAGTTTTATGAAATTGTTTTTCAAGAAAAACCAATTGTAGACGGCAGCCATTATGGGTTCAATAACCTTGCCATTTGGAATCCGGGCGACGTGAAGATGGCAGAAAAACAAAATATTTGGCTTCAATGTTTTGACACGGACATTGATGTGTTATACAAACGGTTATTACAAGAAATCCCGGATATTAAGATAATTTCGCCGCCTGAAAGAAAACCGTGGGGAGTGTATTCTTTTTGGTTTGCCGACCCTGACGGCAATAAAATAGCTGTTGCACAAACTATCGGCAGAGAGAATGAAACAACAAGTACGCCAGATAACAATAGCGAATTAGAGCGCGTAAAAGCGGAATTGGTGGAACTGAAACAGCGTTTCGGGCTTGATAAACAGGAAGCGTTTTTAGAAGCCCACGCGAATATTACACTCAAAGAGTTTGCCGCCATGCTGAACGGCGGGGATTGTAAGCCGAATCTTTCGCCTGATGAGTTGTTGCTTGCACAGAAACGGGGATTTGTTGTCGTTTACGGTGATTCCGACGACCGCGTGGAATTTGACGGAGCTATACGAGCGGAGGGACATACCAACCCGATGATCATGGACAATCCCGCAGGAGTGCTGGTACTGACAGAGGACGGAGAATTGCTTGACGAGGAAAGCGATCTATACGCCGAGTATATCAGGGAAAACCGCAACGTAATTAAAGTTTTTTATTGCAATAAAGACGGGTTGAATTGGGCGTTTGAATCCGATATTCCCCATGAAACATTTTTAACATACGACGGCGGGTACAACGAAGAATATGCCGATTTTGACGACGGCTTTGCACGTTGTATGGTATTTGAGTTGCTGGCTTTGAAAAATTAAACAAATAAAATCGGGAGGTTTCGCGATGCCTTATTTCCGTATCCGGCGCAAAAAAGTTCGTACAGGAGCTAAAGGGATACCGCTATTTCATTGTACTTATGGATGGTGACGAGTTAATCGATCAAATCAGTTTGCACGACATTGACCATTTGAACCGCCATGCTTTTCTTGGTATTATGATTGGCGAGGTTGAACATCAAGGGAAAGGTTACGGAACGGAAGCCGTCCGATTAGTTCTCGACTACGGGTTTAACACGTTGACGAGGAGAGCGAGGAGAGCGAGGTATGAAGATGTTATTTTTACCTTTGTGCATGATTTTGCTATCGTTGTGCTTAAACGCCTGCGGCGGCGAAGACGTTTCTGACCCGCAAGATGGTTTGGTATCTCAAACGCCATCGGAGACTGTAGAATTGGAAAAGGCAGGTCTAATGCCGACTCCTCCGATAAACAATGCAAACAAAGAAACTATTTACTCCACTGACGGGAACTTCGCGTTTCAAAGCAACAGGATTTTTTTAAGTTATGGCGATGGAATATACAGCATGAATACTGACGGAGGTGATAAGCGTAAACTCACTGAAAATTGGTCTTCTTGGTTTAGGGTTGTTGGTGACCGAATTTATTATGCGGGATATGCAGGCGCTCTGTACAGCGTAAATACCGACGGCAGTGATAATAAAAAGTTGAATGACAATTCTCCGTCGGGACTTTTTGATAATGTGATTGGTGATAAAATGTATTACAGTAATAATTATGACGACTTTACGTTTTACACCATGAACGCCGACGGAAGCGATAACAAGAAATTAAATGATGATTTCCCATTATATACACATGGCACATTTACATATTGACCGCAAAAATGGCACAGAATACCACACATTGGTCGAGGCCAAGCGGGTAAACGGGCAGAAGGTTGACGTGCCAGTCCTCTATCTTGGCCGGCTCATCGACAAAGAGAAAGGCATTTATCGAAACCGCGAGAGGGGGA
>Ga0082212_10002825_pt1 | contig 24950 bp, 18 predicted proteins | sample TergutNt197P3_FD_71548 | JGI IMG/M metagenome (GOLD analysis project Ga0082212, IMG submission 71548) | Neocapritermes taracua P3 segment gut microbial communities from Petit-Saut dam, French Guiana - Nt197 P3 | ecosystem: Host-associated > Arthropoda: Insects > Digestive system > Gut ... | reverse complement strand
AAAATTGATCTGTACGGGTTGTATTATAGTGAAATACAATTGAAGCATTGGCATAATTGATTTCAGTTATGATATAGTGATTGTCCCAAAATCCATACGAACAGGAAATCACATTGTTAAACCTGTCTGTTATCCGCATTAACGGGTACGAAATGTAAGTATTGGAAATATTAAGGCTGTCGCCAAATGTGCCGACCGAACCGTTCGGATAAAATACTTTGAAATACCGGATAACACTGCCTGACAGGTAAGCCGTTACTTTAATATTGTCTCTTTCGGTCTCATAGTCAATCTGGGACAGGTTTTCACTTAGCTTTATCAACCGCATACCGTCCAGCACAAGCGGATCATTCCTGTCCATCACGACGCCTTCCACTTTTTCATTGTAATAATTATTTTTGGGCGTTCGCGTAATGGAGGAAAGACCGCCGATACTCCATCCGACTCCCATCACGCCGTTACCGGCATGACTGTTGTAATTCAGGGATATTTCAGGCTGGAATCCGTTGACACCCGGATATATTTCAATCGGCACATAATAAGCCATTGCGCCGTTTGGCAGCACGGAGGATGAATAGGGTATCTCGCCTACAATCGTATTTTTGTTAATGGCAGCCGAATTTGGAACATAGTTGTTAACATAACCTGACCTTACGGTCATATCCGGGCTGGGAGGCGTCGCTGTTTCATCCGGTACGGTCGTATTTCCGTTCGCCTCATCACGGGTGAAAATTGTAAGTTTGGGATAAACGATGTTAACCATCGAATCTATCCAGGCCGTTAACCGGTCGTCGGTCATTTCCGAAAAATCCGGATATTCAATAACCGGACGTTCTGCCGGTTTTGCTATTGAATCATTGTATTTTCTAATCTGATCGAACCATTGCCGATACATTTCGTCCGTCCAGTCGCCTCTTGAATCGTCCGGACGAATTGTCGTACCCGGTTTTATGTCAATAATGTCTATGTTTCCGCTATTGTCCTGTGTACGTCCGTCTGTCCCCTGCGCTTTCACATCCATTCCTGTGATGGATATTACAGTGAGTACTACATTGAAATAAAAATATATTTGTTTCATACAATCCGTTTATTATTTTTTCGATAGTTATCTTATTGCTGAATATACTTTATGGTGTAACTGTCCGTCCGGTTCTGTTCCCGGAAGCATCGTAAGTGTAATTAAACAGATATTGCGGCATTTCACCGATAACTGCGGTTTGGATATTGCCATTGGCGCTTTTCCCTTTCGACACAATGTAATAAGTCCCAACCTGCAGATACTGCTTTACATAGGCATGTGTTGTGTTGCTGCAAGCTCCCGGACCGCTATAATCGTCATTATATGCAATACATGTCTCATGTTCGTCGAGCAGATACAGATAGGTGTCGATGGATGAATCGCAATGCCTGACGGTTATATCCATAGGCGTCGTAACGGTGAATACATAAAAGACATCGCCGGTCGGAAGTCCGGGATAATCACTGGTGAAATTTGTTGTGTTTTGGGTATCCGAATACTGGAAATCTGTTCCGAATGTCCCGATATTGATAGCTGTTTGAATGGTATTACCCGGGGGATTCACAGGAGGATTTGTTGAATCGCCTATATTTAATTGTCCACCAAAGTATACATCAAATTCGCCAAGGATTTTAATATCACCGGGGGCTGAAAGGTGTAAATCGCCACCGCTTGCAACGGTTACTCCCTGTACAAATAGCGTGTCGCATCCAACGACTGACAAATAAGACGACACAGTCTGGTTGGTAAAGGAGTTGACGCAAGGCAGCGCAATGTGAACGTTCAATTGTCCGCCTAACGTTACATCAAAAACGCCATTGATTGTAATGTCGCCGGGCGCCAGAAGATATAAATCACCTCCGTTTGAAACGGTTACATCCTGTACATCGAGGGTATTGCATCCGTTAACAACCATGAAAGAGGAAATCGTTTGGTTGGTAAAAGTGCTGACGCAACTCCTCGTTTGAACTATACCTCCTATGATGTCTTCAAGTTGCTCGAAAAGTGTAATTTCCTGACTTTCTGTTGTATAAATAGTGCTGTCTGCCAATTCGCCTATTATTGTTTCCGTAATCTGTGATGACAAATGACCGGAAATAACTGATAAATGAATGAGCAGTATACACGTTTTAAGGTATACTTTTATTTTCATTATCGTCCTCCCTAATTTATTTAGTCAGGATCATTTTTTTTGTATCAATTTCTTTTCCGTTGACTATCAGTGAATAAAGATATATTCCGGCAGTCAGTTCCGATCCGTTAATAAATATTCCTGACTGACTTGCGTTTACCGTTATTTGCTTTATTAATGTACCCTGCATATTGAATATGTATATTAATGCGTTTACAGTATTTTCCGGCAGGCTGAATTTTATTTCGGTTCTGTCGGAAAACGGATTTGGCGCATTTTGATATAATACAGCGCCGGACGTTTCTGCAAAGATGTCATTCGGGGTTGTCGAACGGACGTCGACCAGTGCAGAAGACAACAGGTCTACCTCTTCTTTCAGCTCTTTGATTGATTGTATTAACAAAGGTATTATTTCCGTATAATTGATGGAAAGATAGCCGTTATCATTTTCGTAAACCAGATCGGGATATACCTTTTGTAAATCCTGGGCAATTAATCCGAAATGCATCTTCTTGAAAACTGTTGAATTTTCATCGAACATCCCAACCGTCGCTTGAATCGTATCGCTCGGCGGCAATTCGGCATATACCTGCTTGAAGTTGTAGGATATCGGATTTAGGCTTGTGACAGTATTCAGTACGGCTCTATCTTTCCTATCGTTGCTTCCCAGTTCGGATACATTTTGTTTCAACCGGACATCCGAGGAACCGATAACAGTACCGTTTACTGTTCCGGTGATTTTGACATTGCCATCGAAGTACCCGGAGTAATGTCCATCTATGTAAGGTACCACTCCGTTAGATGATCCAACTATACCTGCGCCGTTGTTACTGCCGTTTAACAGTCCTGCAACACCTGCGTTATATCCCGATGTAGCATTGCCGGCTTCGGATATTATTCCTATAGAACGTCCGCTGCTCGAAGTTGACGTCTTGTAAGCTGAAACCCATAGTCCGTAATAAATACGGCCTGCAGTCGCATCCATCCATACTCTGAGAGATGATACTATATTGCCCAGATTAGTGTAGGCTCCATTAGAAATAATTCGCATAGTATTTTCTTCGCTATTAAAACTATTCGGATAATAAATGTCGCCAGTTGAACCGACTGCAAATTTAGAGATCGGCGTTGTAGTTATTCCAATTCCGACTTTTCCGTCCTGCGTTACTTTCAGTTGTGCAAATACTACTGATACAAAAACACTCAATAAACCTGTAATAATAATCTTTTTCATAGTTTTATTAATTTAAAATTGATACCCGTTTTTATTAATCATTAAATTTGTCATTCGACTATGCAAATATGAAATTTATTTTTTAAAAGACAAAAGAAAATTTGTTAATTATTTATGAATAAAATGTTAAATAATTATGAAGATTCTCTATTTTATTGATATATAGAGTAATAATTTTTAATCTCTCTGCATTTCCGCTCTTTACTGTCCTTTTGCGTGAAAATACAGTAAAACCGTTCCCCTCAATACACATGCCAATCTTGTAATCTTTTGTCATTATAAATCAACGCTGTTCCTGTTCGTTTGCACACAAAGGTAGAATATGCGTAACACCCCTGACAGGATGTTTCCTGTCAGGGGTGTTACGCATGTAAATCATCTCCATTCGCAATAGCGCTGATTCTCACTTCTTTCGGATTATCCCCACACCAAACGAACCGGTGTCCTTATGTTTGGGTTCATCCTTATAGGTAATGGAGCCGACGCCATGCGAACGACCTTCAAAATATTCCACCGGATTACACTGGATTGAACCGACACCATCAACTTTCGCATAAACTGTATCGGAAAGTAATTCCATCGCATCAATCTTTCCGACGCCGGCAGTCTCAAGTCGCACTTTTCCCGCTTTTCCCGAAATATTTGCCGAACCGACGCCTTCGGAACGAACCGTCAATGAACTTACATACATGCTATCTGCATAAAAATTGCCGACGCCGTTAATTTTAACTTTCAACTCATCACCTGTAAATGCACGGTTGATACGGATTTTTGTTACTGAATTCATCTGAATATTAGTCACATCTTTTGTTCGCAACAAGATATTCAAATTGTTTTCGCAACGCAACTTATTGAGTGCAGATAAAACCAACCGTCCGTTTTTCAGCTCAATCCTGACTTGTTCGACCAAGTTTTCATCACCATTTATTTCGATAGAAGTCGTTTCGTCTTCGGTTTGTTCAATCTGCAGGTTCGCACACAAAAAGTTCCCTGTTTCCAATGATGTAACCGCCTCGTCAAAATCAATTGTTTTTTGTGTTAATACGCCGTTTCCACGTATTTCCTGCATATCGGCAAAACGCGACCAGCTCCATCTGTTGTTCCATTTATCGCTATTGAACCGTAACCTGAATCCTGAAGTCAGCAACACCGCCAGCGCTGCAATCCAAATCAGGAGCAAACCCCATTTAATCGACTGGTGCAATGGCTTCCATTTGGCAAGATAGGAAATAAAAAGGTAAAATAACGCAAAAACAGGTATTCCCAGCACGATAACACCCATGATCGTTGATAAAACCGGATGATTCGCTGCAAACAAAAACGGCATGGCGCCCAGTAAGCCGCCGCCTACGCCGAAAAATACCGCAAATAAAACTATGATCACTATAAACAAGGCAAACAACAAAGGCAAAGCGATCAAACAACCCAAACCAATAATAAATGCTTTTGCGATTGCGATTATAACATCTGCAAAACCTGACAGGCAGCCTTTCGGTTCTTTAGGCGTAATCGGTTCTGATTGTGCTGCAACAGTCTTGCCAATATTTTCGACCGTGACAGGCTGACCTTTCATTTGTAATTTCTGCTCCACCGTTCGTGCGGCGGGAATGATGATCCAGGCAACGATATATGCCGAAATAATCCATCCCCAAAATGAGCCGACGGAATGTCCGAACAAAAATGCGCCGTTGAAAATTTTAAATGTTGAAAAAATAAACGGCAACAGTACAAGTGCAACCCGTATTACCGCAGTGTTCCAGTCGAAATAAGTGGCAATACCCGAACAAACACCGCCCAATACCTTATCGTCAATATTACGGAAAAACTTCTTACCGGTCTTCACGGACTCGGCAGACTGCGATTGATTTCTCTGTTCGCTCCCGTCATTTGTTGTAAAGTCAGCCGGTTTGCCAACACGGGCAATCACCTCTTCCACATGTTCAAGCGTAATCACCTGATAACCCAAGCGTGTTTTTTCGCTGAACAGCTCTTCTATCCGCGCTTCAAAATCGTTGATAATCTCCGCCCCACCCTCTTCTTTCTGGAAAAAAATCCGAATGTTACTCAAATAACTATCCAACAGCCGGTAAGCGTCTTCATCAATGGTATAAACCCTGCCATTGAGATTTACAGTTAATGTCTTTTTCATAATCTTTATTTTTTTATAGTTCTTGTAAATGTTTAATCGTATCCTCGACTTCCGTCCAGGCTTGCTCCAACTCTCCTAAAAATTTTTTTCCTTCCGACGTTATTTCATAGTATTTACGCGGAGGTCCCTGGTTCGATTCGATCCATTGATAGTTCAACAAATCCATATTCTTCAATCGTGTCAACAACGGATACAACGTACCCTCCACCACGATCAGTCGCGCTTCCTGCAACAACTGTATGACGTCGTTCGCATAAGCCCTGCGGCGATTCAAAATCAAAAGAATACAATATTCCAGTATTCCTTTCCGCATCTGAGATTTCATATTGTCTACATTCATATCATAAAAATTTAGTATTTGACGATGCAAAGATATATATAAAAAATATTACCTTGTATAACATAGTACTAAAATTTATGTTTGTTTAACGTATATATACGTTTTTTAGTGCAATACTAAACACTGATTCAACTGGTTTCAACTGATTATCAAATTGACTATCAATTAATTAAACTCTGCTTTTATAAGTAATATCAGTTTCATCAGAATGTTGAACACAATTGAATGTAATTAAGAAGTTCCAGAAAGTTTTCCACCGGCGTATCCTGCTGCACGTGGTGTGTGGGCGCGCAGAGCCAGCCACTGTTCCTCCCAAGCGTCGATTTCAGCCATTCGAACTCGCGGCATATATCGGCAGGCGAACCCATCGGCAAAGTAGACTGTACGGCTATTCCGCCAAAGAACGCCAGCCGGTCGCCATACCTGTCCTGCAGGACTTGCGGATTCATACATTCGGTTTGGATCGGATTGAGTACATCTATACCGGCTTCAATCAGTCCGGGAATGATGTCATAGACGCAACCGTCTGAATGGAAAGCGATTTTGATGTCTTTGTTGATCTGTTTTACTTCTTTACAGAGTTGTGCATACCTTGGTTTGAAAAATTCATCCCAGGTTTCAGGATTCAGTAAAAGTCCTGTTTGTGAACCGAAATCGTCGCCCAGCCAGATCATATCCACACCTGTACGTGCCATATTTTTGGCTACTTCGAGATGATAGCGGAAAGTAATATCAAGAATTTGCTCTGCCAACTCCGGGTTAACATACAAATCCATCAGCAGGTCTTCGAATCCACGCAACGCCCACGCTGATTCAAAGACCGTACAATGTACCCTGCCGATGATGTAAAATTCGTCTTTATATGTATGCACCAACCGTTCCACATGATTGTACAGACCGGACGCGTTCGGGTCAGGCATTTGATAATGGGTGACATCCGGCGCTTCACCTGCCAATGGACCTCTTTTGATATTGGTATAGATACCTCCCCCGAAAGGCGTTTCATAAGGATCGATCTTCCACTGAACACCCCAGTTATCCACGTATGGCCGGTTGTCCAAGTAATAGTTGGTAAACCAGCCAACGCCCGCTTGCAGGGCATCCTGACCTGTAAGGATTTCCAAATCATATCCGTACCATTCACGGTGGTGAGGCTCTGTCCTGCATGGTTCCAATCTGAAATGTATCCGTAAACGGTCGGCAAATTCGGGCGTAAATGTTGCCTGAAACGGTACACGATCGATTTCATCATGGTTCAATGCAGCGATAACTCTATCCCGATGTTTCATATTGTTGAAAAAAATTAGATTTGCTTAATTTCTGCAATGATTCTTTTTTTACATTTTCCCAATCAGTAAAAATAAGCATTTTAGGCATAATTTTGGAGCTTGATTAAAAGTTCCAGTGTGGCGGGTTGGATTGTGCTAACTTGTAACATCTGTAATCTGATATTTGAGTATCTGTCATAGCGGCGATAAACGATAACGATTTAGGCATTAAACTTCTAATGTTTTTAGCAGTAAATGCAAGATTTTCAAGTGAATAATAATTTTTAATCACAATCCAGTCGTTCATATTTCCATAGTCCAGTACACGCTCAATAATGAACTCTTTATGTTTGTCCATATCAAGATCGTCCCCGTCTACATCCCAAAAAAGATTCTCTGAAAATTTTATACCCTTTTCATCCATTTATTCAGCTTCGTAAATACAGGAAGTTATAACTCCTTGATCCTCAAATTGCGGAACGCTACCCACGAACCGTGTCCGAGGAAGCCGATGTGTCCACTTTTGTTGGACAAACCGGGATGGTCCCTTTTATCGATGGTTTGGGTAAAGTTTTTACTTTCTTTGGCAATATCGCCGTCGAGGATTACCGTACCGTTGAGCGTTACCTTGATACGATTGCCGTCGGCAACGATTTCTTCCGTGTTCCACTCACCGACGGGTTTCAGAAAACCGCGTTTGGCGGGAATCACACCATACACTGATCCATGATACTGGTAGGGTTGCAAGTCGCGATACACTGCGTCTTCATTGTCGAGTACCTGTATCTCCATGCCGGCATATGCTGCGTCGCCCTGTAATGGCGCACGGATGCCGATACCGTTGTTAGCAGCCGGCGTCAGCAGAAAATCGAAACGCATGATAAAGTTGGCATATTCCCTGTCGGTATAGAGGTTACCGCTACCACCCATCGACGGGTCGCAAACAATAGTCCCGTCAACGGGGATATAATCTTTCAGGTTGCCTACCCAACCCGACATGTCGATACCGTTGAACATGGGCGTGAAGCCTTCGGCTTTCTCCTCATCCGGGACACGGTAAGGTTCGGGACGCGGTATTTCGCGCACATAGAGGTCGCGGTATTCCACCCTGTCGCCATGCGCCTGCAACTCGATGGCATCCTTCTCGAAAATTGGCTGCTTGCGGTCCCAGAAGTTTTCGAGCGTAACGTTATCGACTACTAACTGCCCGTTCAGATATACGATAACTTTTTCGCCTACCATTTTGATGTAGAACGAGTTCCATTCGTCGACGGGATTGTCGGCTACTACTAACGGGTCTTTCATATGTCTCTGGTTGTTGAATAAGCCGCCCGAACCGACTGCCGCACCCCGGTTGGCAATATCCCATATCTGTACCTGCGGCGAACCGCGCAGGTAGATGCCGGCGTCGCCTTTGGCTGTGATCCGCCAGTCGACATACATTTCAAAATCTGCATAATCCTTTGCCGAGCAAAGATTGTCGTATCCATTGCCTTCGTAAACCAACATGCCGTTTATCACTTTCCAGTCGTTGCGCATGACTTCATCTGCTTTCGCCTGTTTGGCGGCCAACTCTTTAGGTGTCATCTTAGCGCGGGCGATCGGGTTTTCAACCAAGCCTTTCCAGCCTGTGAGGTCGCGTCCGTTGAACATCGTCACGAAACCGCCATCCTGCGGCATCTCGGACAGATGTTTCTGAATGGCTTGCTTCTGATAATCGGCTTCGGGGTCTTTGTTGACAGCCATCGCCTTGTTTAGCAGCGCTGTTATTTCCGGTCCGTAATGTTCAGGATGTGCAAGCGCGATTGTATGTACCGCTTGAACGGCTGCCTGCCGTACGTCATTGTTGCTGTCGTCCAAGTATTTACCGGCAGTGAGTATTCCCAGAAAAGTGCCAGTACGGGATATTTGCCGCAGTATGGATTGTTTTTGCACAGGCGTCCCGGCTATTTTCAACGCATCGCGCAGCATAATCAGTTTTTGTTCGGGCGTATTTCTTGACGAACCTGTTTTTGTGATAAAGGCTGTCAGTGCCTTGTCGAAATACGATCCCGACGGATCGCTTGCCGCTATCTTGTAAAGTTGTGGAAGCGCCAGTCCGTCGCTCCAGTTAAGCAATGCTTCGAAAGCTGCTTCCTTCAGGCTGGCATTGCCACTGTTAAAACCCTGCATCATAACTATATCCAGCGCTCTTTTTCCTCCGATCATGGCCAGTACATTACCATAGACTCCCGGATTACGGCTACTGGCAGCCTGCCCCATCACGATGTCGGTTTGTTCGTTCTGACTTTTCATCGATACGGCTGCAAACAGCGCCTGTTGTAAAGCGGCAGTCTCATCTTTATTCGATGCGACATTCAGCAGTTGTGCAATACGCGAAACATCCTTTTCCGTGACCACCGAAGCAAGCGCTTTTGAAGCAGCCAGACGTACTTGGGAATCAGCTGACGATGTTTGCGCAAAGATTTCACCGGACTGTGATATGGCTTGGCGTAACGCCAGAATTTCCAGAAACGCCACTTTCGCTTGCGCAGATGCCTGGGGGATGGCTGCGACCACATCAGGAATCACCTGTTCTCCGGCAATGGACAACAATGTATTCTTCCCTGTGGCAACCACCTGTTCGTCGCCTGTGTTCATCGCATTCACGATATCCGGTATCGCATCGGCGCCTGCCAGTTGGCCAGTCGTAATAATAGCCGCTGCGCGCACGTCGCCATTACCATCTGCCAGACATTCCTTAATAAACGGCAAAGCAGCCTTATCGCTCCGATTGCCAAATGCAGTAATGATTTCCGCTTTCACCTCAGCACGTTTTTCCCTTTTGGCAACTTTCATCAATTCATTATACATCCTGACAGAAAAAACAATTGGCATATCGTTGATGATAAGAACGTTCACATTCGGCAACGAAATATTTTCCGAATATTTCAACGCCGCCTGACGATATTGTTTATTATCGCTCTTCAACGCATTCGTCACTTGTTTCACCGACTCTTTGGCATCCGACAAAGTGATAAGTTCCAGCGCAGCGCTTTTCGCTGCAAGCTGCGACGTCTCGGATGTGGCTTTCAGCATCCTGTTAGCCGATCTTGTCACCATCGCCGTTCGTATGGGAAGACAATTTTTCAGAAACAGCACATACGATCCTAACGCGTCGGCAGTTTCATATTGATAACCTGCTTTTGCAGCGGCTTCAGCCAATAACTTTTCAGATCTGGGAGAGGCTATTTGCGCAAGACTATACAATGCAACCTTGCGGAGGTTTGAATCGTCGGCAACAGCCAATGTGCTGAGGATGTTACTGGCGGATGGATAGCGCATATCCCCAAGTGCTTTCACAATCGTTATTTGTTGTGCGACGCTTGCTTTCTCAAGCGCTTCTGTCAACGCCTGTCCGGCTGTATCGCTACCGGCGCGCACTAACACACGCGCCGCCGCATCGGCCAAACGGTTGTTATCCAAGTATTTCGCAGCCGTTTCTATTGATTCATCGCCGGCAACATATTGCAACTGAATAAACAGAAAGTCGCGAATCTCGTCCGATTTTGCACTGGTAATGGCGTTGCACAGTGCTTTTGCCACGTCGGGTTTTCGGCTGATGTCCTTTGATGCATACATGGCCAGTCCGCTTATCGCGTAACGAATCTGTGTGTCGTTTCCACCCGGATCAGCCAAACGGGGTGCAAGGTCAGCGATCACGTCGCCCAACTGTATCAGTTCACCCATCAGCTGGTTGAAAGTTGCCGTATTGTTTGCAGGCAACAACATCACGATATCCGCGATTTTTGTTTCGCGCGTTCTACGATCGGTTTGGGCAAATGTTGACGACAAGAACCCGACCACTACTATTAAAAATACAATTAATTTCTTCATATCCAATTAATTCATAATTTATGATTTATATTTTTTTCACTTCGTAAAAAGAACTCCTCCTTGCAGGGCATAGTCCGCATTTCGACTTGGTTCGGCTTCGCTCACCAACCATCGCTCAATGACCAAATGGCCTCTGCTCCCGCTTCGTTCGTCGTTTCATAATTCAAATTTACCCCCAATTTGCTCTCATCGGCTGGTTAATCAGTGCATTAGCGCCATCGTCGTCGATAAACTGCAATTTATCGGGGTCGAACTTCAGTGAACGTCCCAGTCGGACGGCGACAATCGCCATGTTAACGATGGTGGACGAGCGGAATCCGTTCCGTTCGTTGAGCGCAAAAGTGGTACGGGTACGCACTGCTTCGGCAAAATCGGTCATTTGCGGTTCGGGATCAGGGAATGATGCTAACTTCTTTTCCAAATCGGGTATATCCGAACGGAAACCCGGATATAGCTTCCCGTTGGGGCCTTCGATATAGGCAGCCCTCGTATCACGGTTCTCGCCATCAAGAATGATTCGGCAACCGTCGGCATACACTAATTCTATCCGTTTCCATGTGCCGCAGGCGTCCGAATCCTGCTGTTCTCCGTCAACGATTACTTCCACAGGACTGGTGTTGTCCTTTCCGAGGAAATACTGTACCGGATCAAGATAATGTTGTCCCATATCGCCGAGGCCTCCACCATCGTAGTCCCAGTATCCGCGGAACGTGCCGTGTGTCCGATGTACATGATAGGGTTTGAATGGCGCCGGTCCGAGCCAGAAATCATAATCCAGTTCAGGGGGAACAGGCTGTATTTCCAAACCAGTCTTGCCCACCCAGTAGAATTTCCAGTCGAAACCGGTTGTAGCGCTAACGGTTACTTTCAGCGGCCAGCCGAGCAATCCGCTCTGAACGAGCTTCCTGATAGGCTTCACGGTCGTACCCATACCGTAAAAGTTATCGGCAAAGCGAAACCATGTATTCAACCGGAAGATACGTCCGTGTTGTCGCATGGCTTCCATCACGCGGATACCTTCGCCGATGGTGCGTGTCATGGGTTTTTCACACCAGACATCCTTGCCGGCCCGGGCTGCATCGATCGACATAGTACCATGCCAGTGCGGCGGTGTGGCGATATGCACGATGTCGATGGACGGGTCCTGCAGGATTTCACGGTAATCGTGATACGTTTTCACACCTGCCGGACATTGGTTGAGGGCGTCGGCAAGGTGTTTTTTGTCCACATCACAGATGGCCGCAAGTCGTGCCCCTGGATACGGGATATGCCCGCGTCCCATGCCGCCCACGCCAATGATGGCTTTCGTAAGCTCATCGCTGGGCGCTAAAAAACCTGTTCCACCCAGTACATGGCGCGGAACAATGGTAAAGGCCGCCACCCCTAAAGCTGCAGTTTTCAGGAAACTGCGGCGGTTTTGATTTGACTGGTTCATAATGATTACTTTATTGATTTTATATTACATTTAAGTTTCCATGCGAATTATGAGGAAAGAATGGTATCTATCATGCTTCCGCAATGCGTTGATGGCATATCAGGAACAGGCAAACCTGATTGATGTAACGATGCAATTGTTCCCCCACAAGACGTTCTTCTGGGGGAAGCATGTAATGATAATCCGGATCACAAGGTCCGGTCGTATTGAAAAAACGAAATTCGTTTTCAGTCCTCATGAATATTAAAATTTCCCCACAAAGAAAAGCATTTTTTTTGAAATAGAAAAATATTTCACATTCATCTTTTTCTTTTCACTTTATAACGCTGCATATATAATTTATATCCGGATCTCCGTCTTCCAGGTCAGGCATTTGGCTTTGACACGAAAAACGTAAATAAAATGGCCAAGCCTTAAAAAATATTTCGGATATTAAAAAATACTTCGGATATTTGTACCCATTATATAATATGTTTACTTATACAAAAATAAAGTTATGGCAAATTTTGTAGAAATTATTATGAAAACAAAGATTTTTTTACTAATAGGTATTATATGTTTATTTGCATGTAATAGCGCCGGCACGGATGCGCCGGTACCTGACGAATTGGAGACGCCGGAGCCTGTTGAGGGAGTGACTCCGGATCCGGATGAAGAAGATTTTGAAGAAGAAACGCCAGACCCTGATGATAATGGCGACGATAATGGACACCTGCCGGATTTTGGTATAATTCCACGAAAAGATATTGAACTGACCTCAGTTGAAAAACAGTTATCCGAACAGTCCAATGTGTTTGCATTCAATCTGTTAAAGGCTGTTTATGCGGATGAAGGGGACGATCATGCAAACATCCTGCTTTCACCCCTGAGCGCCTCACTGGCGCTTTCCATGCTTAACAGCGGTGCAACAGGAAAGACCGGCGAAGAAATACGGCAAATGCTTGGATTCGGCCAGGTATCAAGCGAAGAGATTAACGGCTTTGCACAAAAGCTGATCAGTGCCATGCAAACGCTGGATCCCCGTGGCGCCTTTGAATCGGCCAACGCGATCTGGATACAGGACGGTTTCCCTGTCCTTGAGACCTATAAACAGGTTAATCAACAGTATTATGACGCTGAAATTCAGAATATTGATTTCAGCCAGCCGTCCACTTTGCAAACGGTTAACAACTGGTTTTATGATAAAACGCACGGATACATACCGGAAATGCTGAATGAAATTGACCCTTCAACTTGTTTGCTGTTAGGCAATGCACTTTATTTCAACGGTTACTGGACATATCCCTTTTATAAAAACCTAACCGCTGACAGCGATTTTCGCAACCCGTCCGGAACGTATCAAACAGTTCCCGTCATGCGGCAAACCCGTCGCACGCAATCCTATACCAGACTGGATAACTGTGCTGCTCTGGAACTTCCATTTGGCAATGAAGCATTCAGTCTTGTTCTGGTGCTGCCCGACGAAAATACCGATGTCTCATCTATTGTGGGGCAGGCGGATGGCGACTGGTGGAATCAGGTCATCACAGGCCTGGAGGGGCCTCCATATTACTTTGAAGTAGAAATGGCCATTCCCCGTTTTAAACTGGAATATGAAAGGTCGCTGACGAACGATTTGAAATCTTTAGGCATGAACGTACCCTTTGACAGTAACGCGGCTGATTTCTCGCTAATCAGCAACCAGGGGCCTTTGTATGTCTCGGGTGTGAAACAGAAAACCTTTGCTCAAATGGATGAAGAAGGCATTAGAGTTGCTGCAGCTACAATGATAGTAATGGATGGATCGGACCTTGATGAAATTGAATATGTACATGTAAAATTCAATGTCAACCGCCCGTTCCTGTATTTCATAAAGGAAAAAAGTACAAGGCTTGTCTTCTTTGCCGGTATTATGAATAAAATAAATTAATTTACATTTATTCTTATTAGTTGTTGGCTTGGCTCCCGACGGTAAGAACAACGTCGAAAATCCGTTTGCCATCCCATTCGATCCATTTACTTTCGGAGTAGTCGCCGTCGCGTTCAAGGAAGTCAATGTCCTTTTCGGTATATATTTCGGCATAATGCTTCTTGAATTTCGATAGGCACAGCTCCATGTCGAACACGCCGTTACGGATGATTTCGCTGTGCGAAACGCCTTCCACGCCCTTAGACCTTGTGGTCGTCGTGTTTCTCGATATGAAATAGTCGGTAACAGCTATTTCAAAAATCCTGTTGTGAATGGCAAGCTTGCCGCCAATATCGACCATGTAGTGCATGTCAGGCACGCATATTCCTGTTACATTAAATTCACGCATAACTTATTACAATTATTAAGTTTGAAATAACAATTACATTTATTTCAAATACAAACGAAAGCCTTCGGACTGGATGTCAGCCCTCTTCATGTGTTGCGCTTCAATTGTCCGGGTAACATATTCATTGTGAATTTTATTACCGGAAATGACTACATCGCGGCACCCATCCAGCGCAAAAGATGATTGCTGCAATAAATAGGGCTCGAACGCATAGGTGCGGATCACTTCATTATTCCTGAATGTTAAGCCTCTAACAGACCGGGCATGAACAAGCGGCACATCAAATGTTTTAAAAATGTTGTTTTCGATGCGGATATGCTGGTGATACGGTTCGGCCATGTCATCCTGCGGCTTATGGGAAGGCGTGATGGATATAATTGCTTCTCCCATTTCACAATTTCCTGCATGACAGCCGGATGTCACACAGTTATCAAAAACATTGTTTCGAATGGTAACATCCGTGTTGGCGCCCGATTCATACCAGTAACTCATATCTCCCTCGATCAGGAGTGCTGTTCCGGCAGAGCGGAAATAGTTGTCTTCAATAACTACTCTTTGCGGGGTAGTCACCAATATCCCCCTTGCACGGTGCTGTTTCAGGATTCTGCAATTACGGAGTTCCAGCGACGCCGACCAGGTTTTATTTTCCATATAATCAATTTTTTGAATCCCTTTCGGCAAAGCCGATTCAAATGTAATTTTTAAACCTCTGCCACTCAAACGTTCAACGTCTTTTATAACACATACTTCAGACCTTTGGCAATGCGCAGGATTGACAAACCATATTTCTTCACCGGGCTCTCCAACCCATCTTTCGTTGGCAATTGTTATCGAAAAAGCGTCGATTATCGAATCTATTCGCGTATACCTTCCGTGTACATTAATAAAATCATCCATAGCGCCGGTATGTGCGCAATTGATCACCTTTATAAGCCCTTTACAATTCGTAAAATGGGAAGCGTCGGCAATAACGCTGAATATCCGTCCCTTTTTTTCGTTAACGGTCACGCTTGTGTTATCCATGGTAATATTTTCACTTCGCGATCCCATCACGCCATGACTTAATGCGTGGTATATGCTTATGTCCTTCAGGTAAATATCCTTGCTGTTGGAGATGCTGATACCTACTGTCATATAACGGCCTGCCATCAGGTTTGTATAGGTTCCGACGGGCGGTTTGATGGTCGGCTTCCCATAAAACCGAACAATGCCCGGCGTTATCTCCACGGCTTTTGAGGCAAACAGGTGTGCATTATTCCAGTCATGCGTTGTATAAAGTATTTCTTTGGTATCCCTGTCAAACAAATTGAAATAACCCATCGGCACGGCTTTCCATCCTTCGCCCGTCATGTAAAATTTCCCGTCTTCAATGACGTAACGATACTGATTTTTATCAATCTCAAGATCAATATATTCATCTGTGATGTTCAGATACTTACCCTGATACATGAAAGGAAAATCCCAGTCGGCGCTGAAATTTTTTATTTCAATATTTTCGCACCTGTTTACGCTTATCATTTGCATGTTGCCGTGGAAAACGAACTCCGAACTGTCGCCATCGATTACGATATTTTTCAAACTGTCCATGGGTATGCCTACCGTAAACCTGCTTGATGCATGCAAATCCTGCCAGAAGTCATACCGTCCCCTGGGAAAAACGATGGTAACATTGCCATCCGCGCATTGCTTTAGCGCTTCTCTCACCATCGGAACAACATTCCTGCGGCTTCCCTGTTCATAGCCGAAATCTGTTATCGAAACTGTTTTCCGTTGCGGTAGTGCGTCCTGAAAACTGAATATCAGCGCAAAAATTACTGAAAAAATTATAAATCCATTGTTTTTCATATTATTACAAATTTTTATTTAAACATGATCTTTCCTGCATAATCATTGACATGCATGTTTGCTTCCTGCATGTTGGTTACTTTCTTTCCATTAAAATAAATGTCTTCAAATAGCAAATCGGTTATATTATATTCTTCATCATATCCCATGAAAGTAGATTTTGGTGAAAAATCGGAGTTGATTCGAATTTTTTTATACGTGATGTTGTATATTTTACCTCTCTGATCTATCAGATCCCTACTATACCCGGTTTTTGCAATGTTCATCCAAACTAATTGGCCTCCAGCATAAGGCGAGGGGTTGGCAAATTTCCTAACTTCATAATTTTCAATATTTGAAAGATCCCGGACTGGATTCTCACGGTTGTCAAAATAATAATAATCATCACACACAGGGTCTTCTACCCGAATGTCTTCATAATGAATATCGAAAAGTTCAGCTCTGTCGCCGGGTTGTAAACTTAACGCGATATATTGATAACGAATAATATCAATATCACTGAAAAAAATATGATGTATTGAATCGCATACTGTTTCAGCTCCGATTTCCAGATTTCTTCCCCAATCGCACCATAAAACACATTGATCAACATATATTTTTGTGAGGTTGGAGTGTTTAGTACGGTTCAATCCTTTTAATGCGATACAATCATCAAAAGCCCGTACAAATGATTTAGTGACTGTTACATTTTGGCTGTTCACAATATCAATGCCATCAGCATTATATCTCCAAAGACCTATCAGTTTCACATTATTGACACGGGCATTTCTCGCCTCCGACATAGTTAAGGTCCAACTTGGCGGATCCCTGAGAATGACACCTTCAATTCCAATATTGGTACATTCATTCAATCTGATCATATTTCCCTGGCCCCGCTCGAAAGAAGAGGCGTCAATCATGCCTCTCCCCTGAATGGATATGTTTTGGGCGTTATTAGCCCTGATCAATGTTTCAACAATGGCGCCGCCCTCTACATAAATGCTTTCGTTGTCTTTCAGTTCGATGATACCCGGTTGATGGCGGCCAGGCCCAAAATAGTAGGTATATTGATCTTTTTCCTTTTTTTGATCTTCAACGGGATTGACAAACAAAAACAAGGCCTCATGATGATCGTTGATTTCAACAGCCAACTGGCACGGTTCCTTGATTTGAAAACGAATTTTGTTGCCAGTGACCTGTGGTTTGATGTTTTTTGAAAGAGGGCGGATAGTTACCTTTTCTATATTTTTCTTCGACTCGATTTCAACTTCAACTGTCTCATCCGTATCGAAATAACCAAACGAGGCTAATTCTGTTTGCTCCAAAGGCCGCTGGTACCCCGGATATCCCATATTGACCGGAGCAGCCGAAACACGCGCCTGATAGATAAACAATGGTTGCCGATTGATTCTGACAGAATAATCCGTCGAGGCCTCTTCGCCATCAGGCGCCGGATAAATGATTGTCTTTCCTGTTTTTCCGCAGCCAAAAACAATACAGCCAAAAATGATACATAATAATAAAAATCTGGTTCTCATGGTATTTTATTTTGTCAACATAAACATATCTACCCGATTGAAAAAACGTTTTTTATTCGTTTCTAACTTCCAATTGATAATATTCCATGAGAAGCCTTTGACGGTCGGTAGGCAATGTGGCGCGTCGTGTTTCGTTTGGCAGTCCTTCATGTTCGACGCTCCATCCTGCCCATTCGCGAAAAGCATGATAAGCCCAATCCCAGCCGCTTTCCTCGAAAATCTCAATGCAATCTTTCAGATAACGACATGCGCTACCTTCGGGCGCCCAGCGGATAGCGCTGAACTCGCCAATATAAATATGTACATGGTTTTCGTTTTGAAAGCGATAAACAGGTTCCAGCGCTTTGCGTAATTGCGTCTTGTCCCAAAACATCCCGTTAATTTCACCGGGGTACATCAACGGTTTGGTATCGTTGCCAACTCCCTGGTGCGTAAAGACGTGCGGTTTGTAAAAATGAACGCTATATACAACATTGTTAATATCTTGTAAAGCTTGAAACGTGTCTAAGGATTCCGGCGAGCCCCAGTTGGCAGGCTCTACGATGATGGTTCGCTCTGCATCAATAGCACGTATTCGTTTTGCCGCTTCCTGTGCGAGCTCCTGCCAACTCATCAGTCCGTCGGCAACAACTCCTTCGCATGCTTCATTAAGAAGGTCGTATCCCCAAATAGATTTGGTGTTTTTGTATCGGGTAGCAATGACTTCCCATGTATGAAGAAACTCATCCTGCAGTTCTTTTTTTCGAAATAACGGCATGTTCGCCTGTTTGTCACGTCCTCCGGGCGGCGTGTGCAAGTCAATCACTATCAACATTCCGAGTTCCTCGCAAACCGGCAATAGCCTGTCAAGCCGCATATATTCCTTTTCAAGCCAGGCGCGGTATTGCGCTATTGTTGCGGTATCGGCAGGTCCATTTGGGAATCCGCCCCAGAGCAGTTGCCAGCGAATGTGATTCGCCCCCCATTCGCCACCGAGTACGCGGATGTCTTTTTCGTCAACATCTGTACCTATCATCGCGCCGCGCAATCGTGTTTTATGGTGTCCCTTATATATTTCTATTTCAGTAGTAGGGGGAACAGCCGGTAATGAAAACGGAAAAGCTTCCGAATCGGTATGCGCTTCCCGCATGATTCGGTCTAATTCGGCGACAATTTCGGGATGCTGTTGAGCAATGTTGTTGTCTTCATGGATGTCTTTCGACAGATCGTATAATTCAATTTCCGTTTTATCCGGACGACTTGTATTCAACCAAATCGCCTTCCAGTTGTCTTTGGTAACGGCTATTTTACCTCCCTGCTCGTGAAATTCCCAATATAAATAATCATGTTTTTTCTGTTCGGACTTACCCAAAAGCGTTGGCACGAACGATATTCCGTCGATATTGTCGGCTGATTTCGTGCCAGTCAGTTCAGCCAGCGTAGGCATCACATCCCAGAAAGCCGAGGCATGGTCGGTAACGCTTCCCGCCTCGATTTTTCCGGGATACCATGCAATCATCGGCACGCGAATTCCGCCTTCATACATATCCCGTTTTATACCGCGTAACGGTCCGTAACTATTAAAAAAATCCGGATCAGCGCCTCCTTCCATGTGAGGACCGTTATCACTGGTGAATATCACTATTGTATTTTTATCCAGTCCCAGTAATTGTAATTCACGCATGATCTCGCCCACATAAGCATCTAACCGTGTAATGATCGCTGCAAAATCGGTTTTCGGTTGCAAAGTACTTCCATACGGTCCTAACTTGTACGTAGGCCCGCCGTCGACGCCCTGATACGGGGTTTCAGGAAATTTGCCTCTGTACATATCCTGTATTTCATCTTCGGGACTTACTAATTCGGCATGGGGAATGATATAGGATAAATAGGCAAAGAAAGGTTTGTCGCGGTTGTTGCGAATAAACTTCAATGCTTCATTTTGTATCAAATCCGGCGCGTACTCGCCTTTTCCAGCACCTTCGTTACCTTTTAGCCACACAGTATCCTGATTGTGCCACAGGTAATAGGGATAATAATTGTGAGCAAGCGCCTGGCAGTTGAATCCGAAAAACTCATCAATCCCCTGATTTTCGGGAGCGCCTTCCGAACCGGGATAACCAAGTCCCCATTTACCAAAACAACCTGTTACATATCCGCCTTCCCTTAACATTTTGGCAATGGTGTAAGTGTCGGCAGGTTGCGGGTGCTGACCTTCCACATTACGGGGTTTTACGCGAACGGCTGCCTCATTACCGCGAATTGGCGCATGTCCCGTATGAAACCCTGTAAACAGACATGATCGTGATGGCGCGCTGACGGTACATCCGGCATAATGCCGGGTAAATTTGATACCTTCAGCGGCAAGTTTGTCAATATTGGGCGTTTTGATGATCGTTTGCCCATAACATCCTAAATCGCCATAACCCAAATCATCAGCAAGAATATAAATGATATTGGGTCGTTCCGATAATTTTTGCCTCTCGCCTCACGATGCCGTTACAGCGCTCAAAAGGGTAACGCCGCAAAAGATGGATATGTTGTTTTTTTGCATTGTTTTTTCATTTATCTATTAAAATTATTGCAAAGATAACGTTTATTTATTACATAAACCGACTTGCGTTTGAACAATTTATTTTCTTCTGAAAAAATAATCAATATCTTTCTCCCGAAAAGTTGCATTTACTAATTGAACTTACCTAACTCTTTTTATTTCAGTGAACCGATCAATTGGCCGTATTCGGTCGGATATTGTTTTCTTTTATGGAACATGGCGAGGAGTTCGGCTTTCATTTCGGGTGACAGTTTTGCCCAGCCGCCATTGTTGCCGTGTCCATCTGTCCACACGACAGGCGCCTGATAACGGCGGACCGTTTCCCTCATCCACGAGATATTGTCGATGGCGTGCCACATGCAACTCCACAATTGATTGCGGTAGTTGGGGAAGAAGCCGAACGGGTAAAATTCGGGTCTGCCCCACGAATCCTGATACGTTCCGTCGGCCATCAGCGCATATGGCGGCACATCCATGGTGATATCTTCACATGCAACGATGTCGTCCGATGCGAGGAAAGCGACGTTGGGATTGACGGCGTGCACCTCCGCCGCAAGTTTTTTGACCAGTCGCATGAAATCCCTGTTCGTATAGGCAGGGACGCCCGAAGAACCGCCAAAGGAGCCGACGGCCATGTAGAAAGTCTCGTCCCAGATAAGCGCGTCGATCTTATCGCCAAATTCCTTCATCAACGCGCGGGCATAACCGAGATAAAACGCCTGTACCCACGGATCGCTCGGATTGTATCGAAACGGCTGTTTCCAATAGGTGTCGGCATGCGTCCACCCGCCCCATGAATAAATCCTTTCCGGATGCGTCGGATCATAAAACTCATCGCCGTTGTCGGGGCAGCCCAGCAGTCCGTCGGCAAAATAGAGGGCGACGCGATAACCCCTGTTTTTTGCATAGTCAATGCGCTCGTGCATCTTTGCCGTCGACATCTTGAACGCGTCGTCAGCGCCCGCGCCGTTTATCACGTGATTCCATGCGCCGGTATCCAACGATTGCGTACCGGGATTGTATGCATACCGCCCGACATGATCGTACCATCCATGTAATGCCAGCACAATCTTCCCGCGATCGTTCCGGTCGGTAATGTCGTCGCTCAGCGCGTCGATATTTTCAAACCAGCCCGCTCCGCGTTCTCCGGATAGTCCCGAACTCAAATAATCGTAACTGACCATGGCGACCTGTTTCATCCACGCTTGGCCCGACGGTACGTCGTGCAACGGATTGTCGTAAAATGTCTGCATGATCGCGTCGAGGCCGCCGGCGTGGAACGACAGAAAAATGTCGCGCGTTTCGACGTCGTCCTGAAGTCCGACTTCCGCCGGATACGTCCAACGGATGCTGTTCCTTGTGAAAATGCTTGAATAATAAGAGTCTGTCATCACCGTGCATCTTTTCCCGTCAACAGCACACGCAGGAATACTTACCAAAGGAATTGCGAGAGACGAAGCGCCCTGATTGACGGTTGTGCAGTTGTAAGTACCGGTCCATTCGTCTGCGTTTCCGATCAATCCGAGCGTTCCATTTCGCAACGGAAGCCATGTATTGTCGGGCATTGACGACGGCAGGATCGGCATGTCGATGGTCAAATCGTCATTGACGGGTTGTGCGGGCTTGTGAATTTTTATCGTACGTCCGAAAACCGTCGCTCCGCCGGCGTCTTCTTTTAATGTATATTCCAGGTCGACTGTCAGCGCGGGACTCGTCTTTAGCGTATAGGTGAATCGATGACCGTTTTGAATCGACTTGCTTTCGCGAAGCGATTCGCCATCCAAATAAAACACGGTCGAACCGTAGGTTATGCCGGCGGCATACGGCGTAAAGCCGTCGTCATAACCCTTTCCGCCTTTTGTAAGCGACAGCATTTTGCCGCCGGCGCCGCAAGCGACCGTAAACCCTGACGCCGTCATCCTGACAGGTCGCTTTTTTATCTGTCGCGCCATGTCGTTTCCAGATACGGGCGTACGGTTGTCCGCGTCGAATCCGCAAAAAACAACCGCAACAACAGCGACAACAGCGACTACCGCAATGATGATGATACGTTTGTTATTCATGCGTTTTTCTTTTCGACGTACTATCGCGCTTTGAAGAATGTGAACGAATCTTTTGCAGCCTTATTTGCTATTTCAATATCACCGGGTTTCTTCGCGTTCATCGTAAAGTCTTCGGTGTACTCGATCTCCACCGAATAGGGGCATTTATATCCGTAGCTTTCCAGGAAATCCATGAACGCTCCGATTTTAAGTTCGCCTTTCCCGACTGCGGGGAAATTCCATACTTTCGGACCTCCGATCTTGTCTTTCAGATGAACATACTTGACAATGTCGAAGCAGGTTTTGATTTCCTCATGGCAATATTTACCGCCATAGTACATGGCATTTCCTGTGTCATAGGTGATTCCGACGAGGTTGGATGCCACCTTTTCGACTACCGGCCTTAACGACGAGCCGGTACCGTATTCGCCATGTACTTCCAAGCCCAGTACAAGACCGGCTTTTTTCAAGTCCGGGAGCAGACTTTTGATGTTTTCCGCAAGCACGTCGTCGGCGATTTTTTCGTCTTTGCCGAAATGCGCTTCGCCGGTGGATGAGATGATGTATTCACAACCGAGCCAGGCTGCCAGGTCAATATTTCTCTTAAAGTCGTCGAGACGCTGCGCGTCTAACAGGTTACAGTGTCCGCTGAGGGCTATTGCCGTCAAGTCGAGATCGGACATTTTCTTTTTGATACGGTCGAGTTCCGACGTGTCCATGTCAGGCATGACATTTTCCGTCCATCCTCTTACCGCACAAAGTTCCACAAACCGGAAGCCTGCTGCCGAAGCGCCTTCCAAAGCCTCATCAATGTTAAACCCATGATAACTGTTAAGACTGATTGCTATTATATTTTCCATATTTTATACTATTAATTCACATCCGGATTTAAGGGAAGGGTCAGTTCTTTGAGTATGAACATTTTGCCAGGTAATGTAGGCATAAAGGTAGAAGGTATCCACTGGTTGGGTCCATAATGCAGGGTCGTCATTACGCTCAGTCCCTGCCATTGCATGCCCCTCCCGAAAGCGCCATCGCAGCCGCCTATGGCATAATCTGCTTGCAGAAACAAACCGGGTCCGATGGTGTTTGCCCGGCAAGGAACAAGCGTTGTGCGGCTTTTGAATGATGTAAGCGCGTTTTGTTCGATGGTAAGCGGGTGGAGTTTCGCGCCAATCCGATATGTTTGGGCTTTCCAATCCGCAAGCGAATCAAATTCCGCGCCGAAATGCGGTTCCCAAAATGCGATGTGCATCACCCGCCCTATTCCATAGATTACAACTAACCGCGCTCCTTCTTTTTTGAGTTGTTCAATTTTTTCTGCATACCGGGGCAAGTTTTCTTTGGAGGCGAAATTACGATGTTCGGGAGGAACCGTCAGATCGCCTAAAGGATAGTATAACGCATGGTTCATCGCATTCTCGAAGCCGCCTGGATCGTCCGACGCCAACGTATTACCTTCACCGTCTGACCATTCGTCCATGTTGAAACACCAAACATGTTTACAATCTACCCGCCACTGGCTTAAAAAATAGACTGTCCATTTGTACATGCCCATCGGACCGACCGGACAGATCAGCGCAATTTTCTGTTCATTTTCTTTCGCTTTTTTAATCTCAAAAGCTATCTCATGTCCCATGTACACGTCAAAATCTGCGAGGTTATCGCAAACGACAGGCGTAAATCCTTTATTCCAAAACGGTTCGCGCCTGAGTGCATTTTCTCCTGACAGCGCGCAACAATCCTCAATGCGCTGCATGTCCCAACCAGCCGGATAAAATCCCTCCAGCAAACTTCCTTTTACAGTAGTGTTAAAATTCATTTTTTTATCTCCTCTATTTATTATACCATATTAATAATTCTATCCATACTCAACGATGTGTTTTTTAAAACCTGATCAGGATAATGTTTGTAAGGTGGGAGTATCTCCGCAGTCAGCCAGCCGTCATAATTTACTTTCTTCAACGCTTCAATGACGGCAGGAAAATCAACATCGCCGCTCAACAAATCCACAAAACCATGCAGTCCTCCGGCTACGCGTCTGTAGTCTTTGATATGCACTTTTTTGATCCTCTTGTTTAAAATTTTTATCCAATGTTCAGGATAACCGTTGGATAGGACATTGCCCACATCAAAGTAGGAACAAGCATACGGACTTGACAGTTTGTCAATAAAATCTCGCATCTCAAGGGGTGAGAGTAGCAATTTATTCCATACATTTTCTATCCCCAATTCTATTTTCTTTTCTGCTGCGAAGGGCAACG
>Ga0082212_10002824_pt1 | contig 24953 bp, 33 predicted proteins | sample TergutNt197P3_FD_71548 | JGI IMG/M metagenome (GOLD analysis project Ga0082212, IMG submission 71548) | Neocapritermes taracua P3 segment gut microbial communities from Petit-Saut dam, French Guiana - Nt197 P3 | ecosystem: Host-associated > Arthropoda: Insects > Digestive system > Gut ... | reverse complement strand
TGAAGTTTCAGGTTTAAAGTTTCAGGTTTAAAGTTTCAGGTTTCAGGTTTGAAGTTTGGAGTTTCAAGTTGCATGGCTTTGCCCAACTTGAAACCTGAAACCTGAAACTTTAAACCTGAAACTAAAAAAAGGCTGCCCGAAAATTCTTCCAGACAGCCAACACACATTATGAAAACAACTAAAAAACTTACTAATGTAAGTACCTTTATTTCAAATTCCAAAATCCCGGAATCCGAAATTATTATCTTCGTCTGTCGCGACGGTCATCGCTACGATGACGATCGCCCCTGTCATTTCTATCGCCTCTGTCGCTACGACCACCACGATCTCCTCGCTCCCCGCGTTCTCTCGGAGGGCGTTCTGCATAACCGGCAGGCTTTTCCATCAACGCTTTGCGCGATAGGCGCAGTTTGCCTGTTTTCGCATCAATTTCGAGCAACTTCACTTCCACTTCGTCGCCTTCGGCCAGTACACCGTCTAAGTTTTCGAGGCGTTTCCAGTCCACTTCCGAAATATGCAGCAGACCTTCCTTGCCGGGAAGTATTTCCACAAAAGCGCCGAATGCTACAATTGATTTCACTTTGCCCTGATATACCTTTCCAATTTCCGGCACTTCAATGATACTGTTGATCCACTTCAAAGCGGCCTCAATCGAATCAAGATTTTCGGCAAAAACATCCACTATTCCCTTATTGTCAACTTCTTCGATGACAATAGTCGTACCGGTAACAGCCTGTATTTCCTGAATCACTTTTCCGCCGGTGCCGATGACCGCGCCGATAAATTCCTTCGGTATCGAAATCTGTACGATGCGCGGGGTATGTGGTTTGTAGTCTTCGCGGGGTTCGGCCATCGTTTCGGTAATTTTGCCGAGTATGTGCATACGACCTTCCTTGGCTTGCGCCAATGCTTTGGACAGCACTTCGTAAGACAGTCCATCCACCTTGATGTCCATCTGCGTGGCGGTAATGCCGTCTTTCGTACCGGCCACCTTAAAGTCCATATCGCCCAGGTGGTCTTCGTCGCCGAGAATGTCCGACAGGATAGCGAATTTGCCCGATTCATTGTCGGAAATCAGTCCCATAGCGATACCCGACACCGGTTTTTTCAATTTCACACCCGAATCCATCAATGCCAGCGTTCCGGCGCAAACGGTAGCCATGGACGACGATCCGTTGGATTCCAAAATATCGGAAACCACGCGCACCGCGTACGGATTTTCTTCGCCGGTGGGCACCATGCCTTTCAAAGCGCGGAATGCCAGATTGCCGTGACCTATTTCGCGACGCGAAAGTCCGCGTGCCGGTCGGGCGTCGCCGGTAGAGAAAGGCGGAAAATTATAATGTAATACAAATTTTTCGGTTCCCTGAACCAGCACATCGTCCACCATCTTCTCATCCATCTTGGTACCGAGGGTAACGGTGGTCAGCGATTGCGTTTCGCCGCGGGTGAACAGCGCCGATCCGTGCGCAGCGGGCAGATAGTCCACTTCGCACCATATCGGGCGGATTTGCGTGGTATCGCGTCCATCAAGACGAACGCCTTCGTCGAGTATCATTTTCCGCATGGCTTCCTTTTCCACATCGTGGTAATAACGGGCTACCAACGGTTTCTTTGCTTCGCGTTCCTCTTCGGGAATGGTTTCAATGAACTCGTTCAAAATGGATTCAAAAGCGTCTGAACGTTCGTGTTTGGGCAGTTGCGACTTGGCTATGGCGTACACCTTATCGTAGGTGGCAACTTTTACTGCCGCGCGTAAATCTTCATCGTTTACTTCGTGGCAGTACGTGCGTTTCACGGTTTTGCCCACCATTTCGCACAATTCCATCTGCGCCTTGCAATGTTTTTTGATTTCTTCATGCGCAAATTTCAAGGCTTCGAGCAAATCGTCTTCCGAAACCTCTTTCATTTCGCCTTCCACCATCATGATGTTGTCATAAGTGGCAGCAACGATGATGTCCAAATCGGCTTTTTCGAGTTCTTCAAAAGTCGGATTGATCATCATTTGACCGTCAATTCTTCCTACGCGCACTTCAGAAATCGGTCCGCCAAACGGTATGTCCGACACGGCAAGCGCCGCCGACGCCGCTAAACCTGCCAGCGCATCGGGTTTGATATTTTTATCAGCCGAAATCAGATTGATGGTCACAAACGTTTCGGCATGGTAATCGTCGGGGAACAAAGGACGCAGGGCGCGGTCAACCAATCGGGAGACCAATATTTCATAATCGCTCGGACGGGCTTCGCGTTTGAGAAAACCACCCGGAAAACGCCCCGACGCTGCGTACTTCTCTTTATATTCGACCTGCAATGGCATAAAGTCGACGTCTTCTTTGGCTTCTTTTGCCGACACAACCGTAGCCAGCAACATCGTTCTCCCTTGTCGCAAAACGACAGAACCGTCGGCTTGTTTGGCTAATTTCCCCGTTTCGAGGATAATTTTTTCGCCATTGCCCAGTTCTATTTCTTTCTGGATAACATTCATTTACGTGGGATTACTTACGGATATTCAGTTCCTTGATAATGCTGCGATAGCGGTTGATATCCCTGTCTTTCAGGTAATCGAGCAAACTTCTCCTTTTACCCACAAGTTTTAACAATGCTTTTTGTGTTCCAAAATCTTTCCGATTGCTTTTCAGATGTTGGGTTAAATGATTGATACGGTATGAAAACAACGCAATTTGCGATTCGGACGAACCGGTGTTGGTCGCATCTTTGCCGTGTTTTGCAAATAATTCCTGCTTCTTTTCGGCGGTCAAATACATTTTACTTTTTCTATAAATTTATTTCTTACTACTTCTTTTTTCGACCCGCAAAAGTAATGCAGTTTTTTGGATTGACAATAATTATTTTACGAAACGGGAAAATATTATTTTGAAGTGCTGAAAAAAACCTGCCGGAATATCATTCTCCGGCAGGTTTTCTAATTCCTCCAAATACTACTGCAAGTTTATTCTTGCTATCGGCATCGAATGATTATTCTCAATATTCCAGTCTCAAAAAAAGGGTAAGCTTGCTATATCGCACCGCTACAACCATTTACCTTTGCTACCTTCCGGTCCTGGAGGATTCAATGGGAGCTGGTCGTATAGGACTTACCCAAATCTTTATTGTGGAAATTCCACTTTTTTGACGGTGCAAAGATAGATGATTTTTTTCCAAAAAAAAATTTTACTGGGCAAACCGCACAGGGCAGACGCAACTAAAAACATTTTTTTGATAAGGCTGATTCGTTGACGTTTTTTGTTTTTTACTTTTATTTGTGCTTACTTTGTATTTTCTTAAAAATATCAATTAAATACTTTCAAAGCATGTCATCAGAAAAGTCATTCTTCCGAAAAACCAGAGTTTACATATTCGTACCGGCGATCATCATCCTGTTTGTTTCCACATCGTTACTGTATTCATTTCACAAACGTACCGAAAAAAACGAGGTGATCCTGCAAATGGTGATGCAAATGGCCGAAAGAGAACATGTCAGTCCGCCGAAGATCAACGACCAGTTTTCAGCGAAAGTATTCGACGCCTACCTGAAAAATTTGGAATACCCTTACCAAAAATTGTTTCTTACGAAGGAGGATGTGCGGCAAATGGAAGTGTACAAACTGCAAATCGACGATCAGATACGAAAAAATTCCTATCAGTTGTACGACCTGGCTGTTAAACTGATTGACAAAAGAATACCCGAAGTACAGGGTTATTACAGGGAAATACTGTCCGTGCCGTTTGACTTTACCATCAACGAAAGTTGGGAACTCGACCCTGACAAACGCGACTGGCCTGCCAACAGCACTGCGCTGAAGGAAAACTGGCGGATGCAACTAAAATCGTGGGTGCTTTCCCAGGTGGCGGATGCTTTGAAAACACAGGAAAAAGAGACCGATTCGTCGAAAATCAAAACATTGGAAACCATTGAATCCGATGCGCGCCAAAGAGTACTGAAAACCCTCAACGACAGGTTCATGAACAATTTGCCGCAGCAAGAACCCGAAGAAAAATTTTCGCTGTATGTGAACGCCTTCATGACAGCATTCGATCCTCATACCGTATACAGTACGCCTAAGGGTAAGGAAGATTTCGACATGCGTATGTCGGGACAGTTTGAAGGAATAGGGGCGCAGTTGACCCCGTCCGACGGTTATGCCAAAGTAACCATGCTCATACCGGGAAGTCCTTCGTGGCAACAAGATGAATTGAAGGTAAACGACCACATCATCAAGGTAAAACAGGAGGATGAAGCCGAGCCTGTGGATATTTTCGGCATGAGCATAAATGACGCCGTGAAGTTGATCCGTGGAAAGAAAGACACTAAAGTAACCCTTACCGTAAAACGCGGCGACGGTTCGATGCACGAGATTACCATTACACGCGATGTGGTGATACAGGATGAAACCTATGCCAAATCGGCTATACTTACAGACCCTGCCACGAAAACCAAAGTAGGCTATATCGACCTGCCGAGTTTTTATGTGGACTTCAACAGAACGGCAACCGGTCGCGCATCGTCTGACGACGTAGCCAAGGAAATTGAAAAATTGAAAAAAGAAAGCGTACAGGGTATTATACTTGACCTGCGTTTCAACACCGGCGGTTCGTTGCCCGACGTGATCAGAATGGGCGGCCTGTTTGTCAGCCCTGCAGGTCCTGTCGTACAGGTGAAATCCAGCGCCGGCCCGACGCGCGTTCTTCCTGATTCCAGATTCAATTCCAATTCTCCGGTACAATACGACGGGCCTTTCGTGATACTGGTAAGTACCATGAGCGCATCGGCGTCCGAGATTATGGCTGCCGCCATGCAAGATTACAAACGGGCTGTAATCATGGGAGCGCCAAATACTTTCGGCAAGGGTACGGTGCAGGCAGTAGCCGAACTTGATGAGTATCTTCCGGCCAGCATGAACAGTTTAAAACCGATGGGCGCTCTGGCGCTTACTTTTCAAAAGTATTACCGCATCACCGGAGGGTCGGTGCAGTTGAAAGGCGTGGAATCCGACATCGTGCTGCCCGATGTGTACAGCGAACTGAAATTTGGCGAACGCTATGAGGACAATTACCTGCCCTACACAACCATATCGCCGGCAAAGTTTGAGGTCTGGAAAAATCCTGTGCCGGTGGACGCACTAAAGAAAAAAAGTATGGAACGCACTTCCAAAAGCGAAGGTTTCAAACTTTTGAACGAACAGGTGGCGCGTGTGAAACAGCAACGGGACGATACCCTCATATCGTTGAACCTGAAAACCTACCGGCAGGAAGAAGAACAGCGCAGAGAAGAAAACAAGCGTTTTGATGAGGTCAGCAAACTGTCAACCTCGCTCGCCATAACAGCAATGGCTGTAGATATTGCCGAAATGGAGGGCGACACCGCCAAAATAGCCCGTTCCGAAAAATGGGTCAAAGACCTGAACAAAGATATTTACATCGAAGAAGCGGTGAAAGTAATTGGCGATATGAGGTAAGATGGCGTAATTAAATATAATATAATGTATTCTTTTTTAAACTGAAGTGCTGGTTTGAAGAATAAAGTCAACAACAACTTAACAAAAAATAATTCACTTATATCATAATTTCTGACAACAATGGAAAGACGTATTTTTTTGAAAAACACCCTCACAGGTGCGGCTGCACTGGGCGCAAGTTCATTTGTACCTGGGGGCTTGGCTGAAGTATTCGGGCAAAAAGCGCCGGGCAATAAAGTAAATGTAGCCCTGATCGGCTGCCGCAATCAGGGTTGGGCTAACCTCCAAACCTACCTGCAATATCCCGAAGTGGAATGTATCTCACTTTGTGACATCGACGACGAATGGCTGAACCAACGCGCCGCCGACGTGGAGAGCAAAACAGGTAAAAAACCTGCCCAATTGGTCAAAGACTGGCGCAGGGTAATTGACAACAAGGATGTAGACGTGGTTATCGTCGGTACGCCCGACCACTGGCACTGCCTGCCGATGATTTCCGCCTGCGAAGCGGGTAAGGACGTGTACGTGGAAAAGCCGCTATCGAACTCCATCGAGGAATGTAACCTGATGGTAAAAGCGGCGCGTAAATACAACCGCATCGTGCAGGTGGGGCAATGGCAGCGCAGCGACCCACACTGGGACGAAGCGGCGGCTTATGTGCAAAGCGGTAAACTGGGGCATATTCGCACCGTCAAAGTTTGGGCTTACCAAACCAGCAAATGGACGTTGCCCGTTGTGCCCGACTCCAATCCTCCGGCAGGCGTGGACTACGAAATGTGGCTCGGCCCCGCTCCCAAACGCACCTACAACGAGAATCGCTTCCACTACAATTTCCGTTTTTTCTGGGACTATGCCGGCGGTTTGATGGCCGACTGGGGCGTTCACCTGCTCGATTATGCCCTCAAGGGGATGAATGTTGGCTTGCCTTCATACGTTTACGGCGCCGGCGGTAAATATGCCTATCCCAAAGATGCTATGGAAACGCCCGATACATTGATGGCCACCTACAAATATCCCGATTTTAATATCATCTGGGATCATGCCTGCGGTATTGGCAACGGATTGTACGACCGGGGCGAAGGCCTCGCATTCTATGGTGAAAACGGTACGCTGATCCTCACCCGTGCAGGATGGGAAGTGCGCCACGAAAGCAATAATCGCGGACGGGTTTACCCCTATTGTTTCCCGTGCGATCCTGCTCCAAAACCGGTAACTCCGCGCATGGAATCCATTGCATGGAAGAACGGCGAAAACAAAGGACTGTACAACCACGTCGGCAATCACCTCGAATGTATCAAAAGCCGCAAGTTGCCCAATTGCGACATTGCCTTCGGCGCCGAAATAGCCAAACTCTCACATTTAGCCAACATTTCATGCCGATTAGGCGTTGGACTTCAGTGGGATGACAAAACCAATACCTTTGTGGGCAATCGCGAAGCCAACGATTTGATCAAGGCCAACTATCGTGCGCCGTGGAAATTGCCGACAGTGTAAATTTTTGTCCATGATTTCGATTATTGTCGTTGTTGATCAGAACAATGCCATCGGTCTGAATAACCGCTTGCTGTGCCATCTGCCCAACGACCTGAAATATTTTAAACGGGTAACATCGGGACATCCGGTCATCATGGGTTGGAACACTTACCTGTCGTTACCGGTTAAACCGTTGCCCAACCGCAAAAACATCGTTATCTGCGACTTGTCGGATGTGTCGTCGCCGGGATGTATTCTGGTTTCTTCCATTGAAGAAGCCTGCAGGCAGTGCGAAGATGCGGAAGAATGCTTTATCATCGGCGGAGCGCAGGTGTACCGGCAAATGATGCCTTTGGCGCAAAAGTTATATATCACCCGCATTCATCATGTATTTGAATCTGATGTCTGGTTTCCGGAAATAAAATCTTCCGAATGGAAACAACAATCGGCAGAATGGAACGAACCCGATGTGAACCATCCCTATGCCTATTCGTTTGAGGTATATACAAGAAAAGAATGATAAGCGTGATTTTTAGACTGGTAGACAGTGAAAATTCTACTCCGTCTTTTATTTCACCCTTTCAACGCTTCCGCCCCGCCTACGATTTCCAATATTTCGTTAGTGATGGCAGCCTGCCGCGCCTTGTTATATTGCAGGGTCAGTTCCTGAATCAATGTGGTGGCGTTGTCGGTGGCCTGGTGCATGGAGGTCATGCGCGCGCCAAACTCCGAAGCCTTTGAATCGAGCAGCGTCTCGTAAAGGGTTAGCCGCAGGTTCTGGGGAATGAGCTCGCGAAGAATCACTTTCTTTGACGGTTCAAAAATGTAATCAACATGCGGTTTATTACCATTGCCGTTGTGATTTTTTCCTTTGTCGCCGTGTTGTTCTTCGGGCAACAGAGGCAGGAACTGTTTGCTCACCACCTTTTGCGAAGCCGCATTGATAAACTCGTTGTAAACAATGTCAATACAATCATAACGCCCTGACACAAAAGCATTCATGAGCGATTGAGCGACTTCGGCTGCGCTTTCGTAAGTAGGGTGTTCTATGATTTCGGTATTTGCCTCCTCAAGAGGAACCCTGCGCTTGCACAACACATCGTATCCCTTCTTTCCGACAGCCAGATAACGTATCTTGTCGGGTGCGAGGTGCCTGGCGTATTTCCTTTCGGCTAACTGCACGGCTTCCTTGATGGCATTGGAATTGAAGGCGCCGCACAATCCGCGGTTGGAGGTAATCACCACAATCAACACCTGCCGGTAGTCGCGGTCTTCGGCATATACGTTGTCATCGTCCTGTCCTACCGACGAAGCCACATTCACCATGATTTCCTGCATCTTGAGGGCGTATGGTCTGAAATTTGTCACCGCGTCCTGCGCCTTTTTCAATTTGGCGGCAGCCACCATCTTCATGGCGCTGGTGATCTGCCGAGTCGAAGCGACTGATGCTATTCGTGTCCGTATCTCTTTTAAGTTTGCCATCTATTTATTTTTTATTTTTGATTCAATATCATGTTCTTTGTGCCTCTGTGCTGATATTTTCCAACACAGAGACGCAGAGGTCGCAGAGTCTTCACAGAGAATTACATGTTTTTTATTTTTCATGCCTTAATAAATTACTATTTTATGGTGATTTATCAAAATCATTCGCTTTATATTTTCTTTAAATAACTCACAAATCGAATTCAAATGATTTTCCATAAAAACAAACAATTCACGATTTTTAATATTCCCCAATTGCAGCAAAAAAACTGCCGGAGGATAATCTTTTAGCAAAAAGTAATCAAAAAAATCAAAATCTTTCGTTACAATGATCCGATTTTCTTCTGTCGCAATCGAAATAATTTCATTATCAGTTGTTAATGCTCCCAAAGGATAATCAACAACATGTGTTGCGTCAAAACCTTTTTTCCTGAAAAAGTCAGATAAAGAAGGTGGTAACTGGGTATCAACTAAAAACCGTAACATATCAGGCGACTTTTTCGAGTAACAGCATGTTCCGGTTATTCATCACACAAGACGCATACTGCAGACAGGCGACTATGTCATCTGCCTCAATATAGGGATAATCATTTACGATTTCTTCCGAAGTCATTCCGGCAGCGACCAATTCCAACATTTGCGAAACAGTGAAACGCATTCCCCTAATAGACGGTTTACCATTGCAAATATTTTTGTCTATCGTTATTCTATTAAATAAATTATTCATTTTGTCCATTATGTTTATTTTTTGCAAATTTATAAATTCTTTGGTATATAAAGAAAATCGTGGAATTCAATATTTCGCATCGTTGTCCACATTGCTCCCGCCCGCTTGCGTGAAACGTGTTGTTGGGCTTTGAGAGGTGGCGGCTTCACTGAACTTCCTGCGGGGGTACTTCCGCCTCTTGCGCCAACTTAGCGAACCGTTCGCACCGAAGGTAAACCGCTCGTTGACTGTCAGTGCATTTCTATGCGTATTCTTCCGCCATTCTTGTTGCATAATCCGTCTTTTTGATTTTCTGATACATTGATGTATGAAAACTTTTCTCATTCTCAATATCAAAATCATTCTGTAATCCGAGCCAAAATTTTGCCGAATTGCCAAAAAACAAACTTAAACGCAATGCAGTGTCGGCTGTAATTCTACGACCATAATTGATAATACCTGAAATTCGGGTTTGAGGAATATTCAATTCTTTGGCAAGACGATACTGCGAAATGCCTAATGGAATTAAAAATTCTTCCTGTAATATTTCTCCCGGGGTTACATTTTTTTTGGCGGCAGCCACCATCTTCATGGCGCTGGTGATCTGCCGCGTCGAAGCGACTGATGCTATTCGTGTCCGTATCTCTTTTAAGTTTGCCATCTATTCTTTAATTAACTTCGATTGTATTACTATTCATATCAATACAAAAAACTGTATTTTTAAAAAAATCAAGTCCTAAAAGACCGTCGTAATCGGATATTATGCCTTGCGCAACAAAGTCGTAAACCTGAATAGGCATCTTATGCAGTGTACGACCCAATGCTGTCATTTTTTCCACTTCAATTATGTCTACTCCTAAAGTTCCTTTGGCTGTTTCCACATCGACTGTTCCAATTTTATTTGCGATCGAATAACCCGCTACATATAACACCCCAATATCAAGCGTTGTATGTGTAGCGCCCGTATCAAGCATCATTCTGAATGTATGACTTCCTATTTTGGCGGTTACAAATATTACTCCGCTCTCGTTGAGGTTTTTATCAAATTTGTATCTCATAGTTACACAGGTAAAAAAACATTCGCAAGAACTCTGTTTGTTTTTCGCGGAGTAACCCTGTTGAAAAACATTGCCGTTGTTTCGTAGTCCTTAATCAGAGGTCTGCCCAGATAACAGACTTCTCGTTTGTCTGCACTGTGATACACTAATACACCCGAAAGAATAGTCTGTTCCTGCTCGTTTATATCAGGATTTCCTAATAAAATCCATTCATCAGGAAATGATTTTTTTATCTCGTCGATTGTTACGGTTTGTTTTTTTGATTCCATAAATATACGCATTAAAATTAGTTTAATTTTTGAAATAACAAAGGTAATAAAATTTTCAATACGAAAAATATAATTGTGAAAAAAAGAAGGGATACTTCCGTTCATGTTCGCACGTCACTTTTCGCAGGGCTACTACCGCCATCTCGCAAAATCGCCCGTTACCTGCCGGCATTTTCTTATTCATTTCTTTCAGTTAAAATTTACACTATTTTTACACCGGTTTTAATAATTTCATTGATGAAAGGATCGCCTTGATTAAAATAATCGGTAGGATATGTTATCGTCTCAATGAGGGTGTAGGTTTTTTTAATTCCGCCCATATAAGGAAAAAGTTTATGATCTTCCGGTAATCCTGTAAATTCATCGGCAACCAGCGCAACGTCAATGTCTGACCATTCATGCTGTGTTCCCTTTGCGAAAGAACCGTAAAGAAACACCGTGTGCAGGCGTACCCCGTGCAACTCAATATCCTGTGCATAATTGCGTACTATTCCGATGGCAGCATTTCTATCAAGCATTGTCTTATTTCCTTTACTTTTTCCAATTGACCTGAAGTATAATCTTTGGTGCATATCCTGTACATATCATTGATGTAGTCGGGATAGCGGGCAGACAACTGAAAACGGTTATACATCTCCAAAAATTTCATGTTATCTTCTCCCAAATCTATATCTGATAGATATAAAAGCCTCACAATATTGTGTATTTTAGGCGGTATATCGTCCTGATGAGTTCTTACCCAATGAGCCTTAGCCAACTTCTCCAATACCAGATGCGCCCAAAACAGACAATGAACATAACGCTTTGCATGAAATGCTTCTTCTGCTCCCGTCCAATCATATTGGGCTGTATTTATCCAATATTCTATATGTTGCTTTTTGGTCATCATACTTTATTCTCTTTGATGCTGCAAAGATAAAACTTTGTTCAGAATGGTTATTATTATAAACGACGTTTTCGAATGATATATTATTTATAAATTGATACCTTTCTATACTGCATTTTCGGAACTTGCAAGTTACGCCGCTTCTGCGGGGGTACTTCCGCCGTTGCGCCAACTTAGCGAACCGTTCGCACCGAAGGTAAACCGCTCGTTGTAGGCAGGTTTTCGTTTCATCTTTGCAATTTTAATTCGTTTAACAATAATTTATATACTTCTGTCCAATCCTCTTTGTTAAGATTACTCTTTTTATCGTCAAGTTCGGCAAAAACGGTGGAAGTGAAAAATTTATCTGTCGCTGTTTGTTCGTCAAAATTAAAATCAGTTACTAACCTTTCAACAATTGGTTCTCCGATACGGGACAATAAAGAGAACTGTTTTCTATCTGTTCGTTGCAGGGTCAGCAACGATTTGAGCGTACAAAAACATATTTGGTGGGTATTTTCATGCCATTTCAACTCTTCCAGAAAATCGGCTTTGCTAATCAATCCGTCTAAAAAATTACCAATTCTGTTTTGCACTTTATCGTTAGCGACAGGTCCTTCTACAATGTCATAATCGTGCATTTTTCCAAACGGATTACGATTTTCAACTACAAAATCCAACCATTCTTCATTATAGGCGTCGAAATGCTTTACCTTGCAAAGTCTATCTGTAAATTCTGTATCATAGAAAATAAACTCGGTTACAAAGCCTGCAGTCTTGTGTTTTCTGCCAATGATCTTCGCCCAACTCTCTGCATGATGGCGAAATCCGGTTACATAAAATCCCTTCCCAAAATCTTTGTTGGGAATTGATTTTGAAAGGTCTATTTCTTCAATGATCATATAACTTCCGTGATACACATTCATCTTAAACCTCCGTTTTCATGGCAAACTTCGTATAAATCGTTAAGGGTATAAAGTACATTGTCAGTATGCAATGCCCACCAATGCTCGTTGAGAAAATCCCATGCGCCATATTTTTTCAGATAAAAATAAGCGTCCTGCACTTTCATTTTGTATGCAGCCGCAAATTCAGGCACTATGTAAGTCATAAAACTTATTTTGTCGCTCGTTGCCTTGTTTATTTTGATTTTCTCTTCCATTTGTCTTTTATTTTTCTATCAAAATTCAAAGATACAATTTATTTTTCAGTTTTTTACCGATTAACTGCAAGCATTTTTTTCTGTTCCTTAACGCATTTTGCAATTTCCGTTACCTTTTTTAGATTGAATTTCAATGATGTTATTTTACTGTTACTGAGTAAAGATGACTCGGCTGTCCTTCCAACTCCTGCGGTTCTCCGTTTTTCCAAAAACGGATCCAACTCTTGTCGTCGTATCCTGCTATATATACATCATCGCCATACACAAATACAGAGTGCAAAGCAGGCTCTTTGTCAATAATCTGCAAACTGCTGTTTTTCCAAAATTGACCGTTATAACCAACAGCATATACATCGCTTCCTGAAACATAAACCGAATTTAAGAAACCATAGTCATCCTGCAAAACCTGCGCCACACTGTTTTTCCATATCACCGGTTTTGTGTCTGGTATCTCAAGTGTGCCCGTAGGTGGAAACCTGCCGACGCCTGCCACATACACATCGTCGCCCGTAACAAACACAGCGTTAGCGTTGCTTTGTTCATAAGAGCCGACTCTGGCAGTTCCCTCACAAATCAGTTCCTGATAGGTTCCGTTTATCCATAATGCCGCTTTATGGTCTGCCTGCCCTGCTACATATACATCGTTGCCCGAAACGTATATCGCATTTGCGTCGTAGCGTTCACCGGAAGTATTGTTCGTCAGGTGTTGCTTCACGCCGTTTTTCCACACCGTAGGGCGATAGTAGTACACGTTGGTATAGTTTTCCCGAAGGAACTGTTCTTCGCCGCATACATATACATCGCCATTGGCTACAAATACACCCCTCCCGAAAGACTGTCTGCCTGCGGTACTCATTTCAGAATGTTTTTCGTCGGTTCTTTTAGGTTCTTCGCCGGAAACGGGCGACGTGAGTTGCAGCAATGCCGCTCTGCTACCTTCCCCCCAAAAAGAATTAACGGTCATCGAAAGGTAAACATCGCCTTCGTAAATACATACGGAAGTTGCCGAAAAACTGTTAATGGTAATGGGTATCCAGCGTTTGCCGTTTTTCCACAGATGGTTACCACCTGCCAGAAATACCGAAGGTTCAACCGACACTTCGCAGGTTGCGGATTTACCTCCCACGGAAGCCGTAATGACAGCCGTACCTTTGCCTGTGGCTTTTACTATGCCATCGCTGCTTACTAATGCCACTTCCTCATTTGAAGTTGTCCATGAAACGCCGGTAATACCTTCCGGATTGGTGGTAGCCGTAAGCCGCTCGCGGTCGGTGGTATGTAATTCGATCGTTGTTTTATCTAAAGAGATGCCATTTATCTGAATTTCAGTTACCCATTTGGCATACAGCGTAATATTAGCCGTAACGCCGCTTACATCGTAGGGGAATGTAACTTTGTTGGTCAGCGCCGCTTCTTTATACCAGCCGTCGAATTCGGTATTTTCCTTTGTCGGATCGTTAGGTTCGGCAAGCGTACCGCCTTTAACTACCTGCGTTGCATGATTGCTTGGCGTGGGAAATGCGCCGCCGTTGAGGTTCCACGTAACCTGCCAGTATTCAACAACGGCTTCTTCTTCCCATTTGGCTGTGAGTGTGATGTCGCTGTTTACGGGCGTTTCAAAGTTGTAGGCTGTTGCAGCGCCGTTCAAATGCCAAAACATAAATACAAATCCCGTTTTGGCAGGGTTGGCGGGTGCGGTTGCCGTTTCCCCTTCCTTAACTTTTTGCGGCTGCACGGTCGTTCCGCCGTCAGAATTAAATGTAACGGTATAAACTTTTTTTTCTTCTTTATCGTCTTTGCAACCGAACAGCGTCAAAGTTGCCAACATGATCATTACCAATTTTTTCATCGTGTTTACTATTTAGGATTGGAAAATTAACAACCTGTAAAAGTGTTGTATCAACGACAAACTGTCCCGCAGGGACAGCACTTTATTAACCGCAGGTTTTAACCTGCGGAAAAACTGCTGCCAAATCATTAGTAAGTCCTGCAAGGACGACACAAGCCCCACCCCAACCCTCCACCAATGGGGAGGGAGCAGTATCGTCCCTGCGGGACTTTGGAGAGCGCAGGAGGCATATCCCGCCCGTAGATTAAAATCTACGGTTAATAAAATGCCGTCCCTGCGGGACTCGGTCGCTGAGCGCTGTCGAAGTATTTCCCTATTTTGGATAAATTCTGTCCATTTCAAAACCGTTATATGTTTTTTATTGTTCATTCCTTACCAATTATTCACTCTTCATTTTTCGCTATATACTTCAGCGCAATTTCCCGTGCGGCAAGTTCGATTTTTTTGGTAATACCGTCGTTCAATTCGCCTGCGGCTAATGCTTTCAGCACATCGCCATATTTCACGCTCATCAGTTCGTGGAAATCCTTCTCAAAAGCGCTCACTTTATCCATCGGAACGGCTTTCAGCAAACCCTGTACGCCGCAGTACAGCGCGGTAATCTGTTGTTCCACGCGCAACGGCGAATGAAGTCCCTGTTTGAGCAGTTCCACATTTTTACGTCCCTTGTCGATGATAGCCATGGTTGCCGCGTCGAGGTCGGAGCCGAATTTGGAAAATGCTTCCAATTCGCGGAACTGCGCCTGATCGAGTTTCAGCGTACCCGCCACTTTTTTCATCGACTTGATTTGTGCATTACCGCCCACGCGCGATACCGAAATACCTACGTTAATCGCCGGACGGATACCGGCATTGAAGAGGTTGGATTCGAGGAAAATCTGCCCGTCGGTGATGGAAATAACGTTTGTGGGGATATACGCCGACACGTCGCCCGCCTGCGTTTCGATGATGGGCAGCGCGGTGAGCGATCCGCCGCCTTTCACCATCGGGCGAAGTACGTCGGGCAGGTCGTTCATCTGTGCGGCAATTTCATTGGAATCAATGATTTTGGCGGCACGTTCGAGCAATCGCGAGTGCAGATAGAACACGTCGCCCGGATAGGCTTCGCGCCCCGGCGGACGGCGCAGCAGAAGCGACACTTCGCGGTAAGCGACAGCCTGTTTCGACAGGTCGTCGTATATCACCAATGCAGGTCGTCCCGTATCGCGGAAATATTCGCCGATGGCAGCGCCCGCGAACGGCGCGTAATACTGCAATGCAGCCGGCGACGACGCCGGTGCAGCCACTATGGTGGTGTACGACATCGCCCCGTGCGCTTCCAACGCCTGCACCGTACTGGCAATCGTCGAACCTTTCTGTCCGATAGCCACATAGATACAGTAAACCGGTTCGCCGCGGTCGTAAAACTCTTTCTGATTGAGGATGGTATCAATGGCGATGGATGTTTTTCCGGTCTGGCGGTCGCCAATAATCAGTTCGCGCTGTCCGCGACCGATGGGAATCATGGCGTCGATAGCCTTGATGCCGGTTTGCAGCGGCTCTTTTACCGGTTGGCGGAAAATCACGCCCGGCGCCTTGCGTTCGAGCGGCATTTCATAAAGCTGACCTGTAATCGCGCCTTTGCCGTCCAACGGTTCGCCGATGGTGTTCACCACGCGCCCCAGCAGACCTTCGCCCACCATCACGGAGGCGATTCTGCGAAGCCGTTTCACGCTGTATCCTTCCTTGATTTCGTTGGAAGGACCCAGCAACACCACGCCCACGTTGTCTTCTTCGAGGTTCATCACAATGCCTTTCATCCCGCCCTCGAACTCGATCATCTCGTTCGCCTGAACGTTCAAAAGACCGTAGATGCGGGCAATACCGTCGCCCACCTGCAACACGGTGCCTACCTCTTCCAATTCCACCTCGGTTTTGAAACCTTCTATCTGTTTTTTAAGAACTTCCGATACTTCTGCCGGTTTTATATTGACCATATTTTTGATTTTTTGATATTATTCTTGAAATTCCATTTTTAATCGTCTACATTTACTCCGTTATCCCAAAGCTCCCATTCGGAAATATCAATATCCGGCGTCCATGCAACTGAATAACCCCCACAATCCACAAACACAGTATCAAACATTGATTTATTTTTTAATATTTCATACTCAGGAAATTGCTCAAAAAGCATACCCACATCATACTTTTTTTTAACTCCATTATTAAATTCAACAAGCAAAATCAGATTTTGCTGAGGGATTACACTTTTGACTCTCACGCTTTCCATACTCAAACTCCTATTCAAGTGGCGGCAATTTTTTTAACACTTTGGTTTCCCACATATTCATGATGTCCGTCTTATTCATTCCAGCCCATTCCTTAATGAGGGCTTGCGCCTTGATAGGCATATCGCCCTCAAGCATTTCCAATGTTTGAATATCAAACATTCCCACAAATTCACCATACACTGCATGAAAATGTGGCGGATTATGCTCTCTGGTAAAGAAAATTTTAATGACTATTCCGTAAAACCTCGTAATCTCTGGCATGATGATCAATTTTTGACTTTGTTCTTGAAACTTGAAACTTGAAACTTTAAACTGTTAACGTTTCCTGCATTCGTTTCAGAGCCGACGACAAACTTGCATCGTACTGCTGGTCACCCACGCGGAGGATGAACCCGCCGATTAGGTCGGGATTTGTTTCGGCGGTCATCTGCACATTGGCTTTGAACAGCACGTTGAGTTGTTGCTGCAACTGCTGTTTCGACGGAGCGTCCATGCCGGCAGCCGAAACCACGTGCGCCCGTTTGATGCCTTTTGACTTTTCGTACAAGTCGATAAAATTACGCGCAACATCGGCAAGCAAAAGTTCGCGCCGGTTGCGAATAATTAGGTTGATAAAATTAAGCGTTAATGAATGTACCCGTTTTTCGAGCAATTCGGACATCACTTTACGTTTTTGCGGCGGCTTGATCACCGGATTGTCCAATATCTGCCTGAACATCTGATTCTCGCTGATGGTTGCGCCTATCAGTTCCATATCGGCTTTCAATGCGTCTAAACACTGATTTTCAGCGCCAACCATCATTAAGGCCTTGGCATATCTTGTTGAAATAATACTTTGATTCATTTTATTCAGTTTCAAGTTTCAGGTTTCAGGTTTCAGGTTCCGTACAACTTGAAACCTGAAACCCCAAACCTGAAACTCTATTTATACTTGATACCTTTGATTTCCGACTGTTTTAAATAATTTATTAATGCTGAAATTGCTTTTGAAAGTTCGATTGTCTTTTGGCAAAGCGTTTCGTATTCTTCATTTTCAACATATTGATAGTCAAACGCTCTATGAAGCTGACTTCTGCTTTCGCCGCATGAGCCTTTGGCAATAGCAAGGAATTGAATAAATTCTCTATTGCCGTCCCGTTCAAACCCTTCAGCTATATTGTCCATCATGGAACCTGATGACGCCCTAATCTGATCTCTAAATCTATAATCTTTAGAAAATTGCTCATAACAAGTTATTCGGAAAATATCTTTGCAAAATTCTCTTGCCATTTTCCAAACTGTTAAATCCTCGAAACGCTTTACTGTCGCCATAACTCGAAACCTGAAACCTGAAACCTGAAACCTGAAACCTGAAACTTAAAACTTGAAACCTGAAACTAATTCATCGGAATTTCCTTGATCATCTGTTCGATGAGTTTCTTTTGCTTCTGCTCGTCACTCAACTCGTGGCGGATAAGTTTTTCGGCAATCTGTACCGACAGTTCGGCGGCAGTATTGCGGATTTCCCTGATGGCCGCATTTTTCTCGGTTTCAATGGAGGCACGGGCGTCGTTCATAATTTTATCCTTTTCACGGATCGCCTGTTCGCGTGCTTCGCCAACTATTTTCTCTTTTATTTCCTGCGCTTCGCGGAAAATCTTTTCGCGTTCGGCGCGTGCTTCGTTGAGGATACGTTCATTATTGGCCTGCAACTTTTCAATCTCATCTCTGGCTTTGTCGGCCGCTTTCAAAGCCTGTTCGATGTTGTACTCGCGTTCGTGCAACATGTTCAGGATGGGTTTCCACGCAAACTTCTTCAACAAAAAGAATACGATCAGGAAAGATACCAGCATCCAGAATATTAATCCAATATCGGGTGTAACTAATTGCATACTTTTTTTGAGTTTGAAGTTTCAGGTTTCAGGTTTCAGGTTTCAAGTTGGGCTAAACCATTTAACTTGAAACCATGAACTTGGAACTTGAAACTAATTAAACTTGAAACTAAAAAATAGCCCGGCTCTTCCGGCCAACCGCACGAACAGGCCGGGCTGATTAATTTTTGATACTTCTTATTATACAAAAAGTATCAGCAAGCACAACACGATGGCAAAGAAAGCCACACCTTCGATAAGCGCCGCGGCGACGATCATGTTGGAACGGATGTCGCCACCCGCTTCGGGTTGACGTGCAATCGCTTCCATAGCCGAACCGCCTATGCGTCCGATACCGATACCTGCGCCCACTGCGGCGATGCTCGCTCCGAGCGCTGCTCCGAATTTGGCTAACGGCACCAAATCAGTTGCTGCTTGCAAAATGATGGAAAGTAACATAAAATTTTGATTTTTAATTGATTATTTATGATTATGAAAATTACTAATGATGTTCTTCAACTGCCATACCGAAATATATTGCCGAAAGTAAGGTAAACACATACGCCTGAATGAATGCCACCAGCAACTCAAGCAGCGACATGAAAACCGTGAAAATCACCGAAATGACCGATGCCCCGAAACCCATGCCAACGTTCATTCCGCCAAAGATAAATATCAGGCTGAAAAAACCGATGGCAATGATATGTCCCGCTGAAATGTTGGCAAACAAACGAATCATCAGTACAAGCGGCTTGGTGAGCATCCCCACCAACTCGATGAACGGCATCAGCGGAAGCGGAAACTTAAGCCACCACGGAACGCCGGGCGTATTCACGATATGTATCCAGTAATTTTTGTTGGCGCTGAATGTGGTAATGAAAAACGTAAGCAACGCCAGCACCATCGTCACGGCAATATTGCCGGTAACATTGGCTCCGAACGGGAAAAACGGTATCAGCCCCATCAGGTTGTTGACTAAAATAAAGAAAAAGATGGTCAGCAGGTACGGCATGAATCGTTCGTATCCATGGCCGATGGCAGGGCGGGCAACGTCGTCGCGTACAAAAAGTATCACCGGCTCGATTAACGACTGCAATCCCTTGGGCGCCTGCTTTCTCCGGCGTTTATATGCTTTCGCTACCGAAAGAAAAACCCACAGGATAATGGTCATGCTAACAAAAATAGCCAATACGTTTTTGGTGATGGACAAGTCAAGCGCAGGACGTTCACCTGTAGCCGTTTCCACAATTTTTCCCTTGTACGTACCGTCGACAGGTATGCTGAAACCGGCGTGACCCCCATGATGAAAACTGCCGGACATGAACGCATGAAATCCCGACTGCTTGCTGTACAGAATGACAGGCAGCGGAACCGACACGTGATGCCCGTTGAAGGTCAGAATATGCCACTCGTATGCGTCGCCGATATGGTCGAGAATAAAAGTTCCGGGGTTAAATTTTTCTTCTTCAGCGCGTTCGTGTTGCGCCGTTGTTGTTGATACGGGGCTGAGCAGAACAACTGCCAGCAAAATCCTGATCCATATTTTCCGATGTGCCATTACGCAAATCAATTTGATTTTTTGATATTTCCGGATGTTGGTCCGGTATTATTTTTGACGAATTTCATTATTAATATGACTTCAAAAACAGCAAAAACTAAATAGACGCTCACAAAATGTACTGTAAATGGAACGCCATGTTCCCTGTAAAGAAGCAGGTAAGCAACGATACACGCCATGTACAGCATCAATTTGATGGTGGTTTGCAACATGAACACCCTGCTGAATGCTTTGGGCTTTTCCGTTACGGTTTTCATCACCCAATAATGGGATGCGCAGGTTGCCAGCCACACGATGCAAATGCTAATTATACGTAAAGGAAAATCTTTTGTTTCAAAAATTGTGGAAAAAATTATTTGCGAAACAACAAGTACTATTGCCAACAAAATTGTGGCGATATGGAAAAATCGTTTTTGGTCTTTGGTCATTGTATCTGTCTCCTCTATTTGTTCAAATTAACCGCAAAATTAATACTATTTTTGCTCATCCGCGAAATATTATTATTGATTTCACTTTTTTTTACTATTTTTGTGCAAAAATTAATAAGTAGTCATTTGTTATAAATAATACAAATCAAAATGGTTTCATACAAAGATTTAGGATTGGTGAATTCAAAGGATATTTTCGCCAAGGCTTTCCAGGGAAAGTATGCCATTCCGGCATTCAATTTTAACAACATGGAGCAGTTGCAGGCCATCATTGCGGCATGTGTAGAAAAAAAATCGCCTGTCATACTGCAAGTTTCGAGCGGCGCCCGTAAGTACGCCAATCAGACCCTTCTCCGCTATATGGCGCAGGGAGCGGTTGAATATGCTAAGGAACTGGGTTATGCCATTCCCATCGTACTTCATCTGGATCATGGCGATACGTTTGAACTTTGCAAATCGTGTATTGAATTCGGGTTCTCGTCAGTGATGATTGACGGGTCGCATCATTCATATGATAAAAATGTCGAACTGACTGCTCAGGTAGTGGAATATGCCCATAAATACGATGTAACTGTCGAAGGTGAATTGGGCGTTCTGGCAGGTATTGAGGACGATGTTCAAGCTGAGCACCACACTTACACCGAACCCGATCAGGTTGAGGATTTTTTAAAGAAAACAGGTGTTGACTCGCTGGCTATTTCCATTGGTACATCGCACGGCGCCAACAAGTTCAAACCCGAGCAATGCACCCGCAATGCCGAAGGTATTCTTGTTCCGCCGCCGTTACGTTTTGATATTCTCGAAGAAATTGAAAAACGTATCCCCGGATTTCCGATCGTGCTGCATGGCGCATCGTCGGTTCCTCAGGACATGGTGGCCACTATCAACCAATATGGCGGCGCGTTGAAAGACGCTATCGGTATCCCCGAAGAGCAACTGCGTCAAGCGGCCACATCGGCAGTTTGTAAAATCAACATTGACAGCGATGGTCGTTTAGCCATGACTGCCGCCGTTCGTGAAGTGTTTGCCAACAAACCCGCCGAATTTGACCCGCGTAAATATTTAGGCCCTGCCCGCGATTCGTTGAAAGCGCTATACATGCACAAATTGACCGAAGTGCTGGGCAGCGCCGGAAAGGCCTGATATATTCTGAATAATTCAAATGCTTTTGTATAGATAGGAACATCTATAGGGGACTTCTAAAAACCCCTTTTGCAACGCTCCCGTCATTGCGGGCATGACCCGCAACCGGAGCGAAGCGGAGCTCGACGCAGTCAATCTCCTGAATTTGAGGAGATGCTGAAACAAGTTCAGCATGACGTTGAGAGTTTTTAGAGGTTCCCTTAATTCGCTTTCAGAGGTTTTACCACCGGAAAGTACATATCACGAGCGGTAATACCGCATTTGTCGATCATTTCAACACAATATTCGAGTTTTCCGATATTTGAATCCGCATTGTTGGTGCCGAATGCAAAGCGAATACCGGCATCCTTTGCCGCCTTGATTATTTTCTCGTTGGGAATGCAATATCTGGCGTTGATTTCAAGAGCAATCTTATGGGTTACCAGCGCTTCAATAACTTTATTGATGCGTGCATCCGTCCAGAGCTTGTCGTAATCGGGCATCATCGCATCGGGAAGATACGTTGGGTTGACATAAATGTCAATGGGTTCTTCCCTCAATACTTTTACGATCCGGTCAACGATAATGTCCATATATCGTTCATGAGAGATATCGATCCATATTTCATTGGGCATCCACAGACGTGTGCGGCGTCCTTTATGGTCGTTAAAGGTCATGGCGTCGGTAAACACATAATCAAACTGTTCGCGGGCATTTCTTGAAAAGGTAGTCGGCCATTCGCGACCTTCGCCTTGCATGACCTTGAAACACGACAAGTTTTTAGTCGTATCAAGGTAAGTAAAAATATCATCATCGGAAGTTACGGGAAATCCAATCCCGCAGTTAGGAGCAATTCCGTAGAAAATACCAACTTTACGCGAATGTGCCATCGCCTTGTTCTGATCCCATCCTTTCAGGTGAACATGAAAGTCTATCACCGGGAAATTGGCTTGTTGCAGTCGAATAATTTCGTCCTTTTGTTCGTCTATGGCATCTGTTCGGTCGGGCTGTTCGCTGTCAGGCAAAGGTCGCAGTTGTAGACTGTTAATCATGATGTTTCGGTCAGTATAATTACTGAGGGCAATAGTACCCTGCGCCAGTTGCATCCCCATGTTTTCTTCTGTACGGTATGGTTCATTGGGTTCCACGTAGTCCACCACCACGATGTCGTTCACCTTGATAATTACTTGTTTTTTCACCACCTTGATATACAGGGTAAACCACTCGTTATCGGGCGCCATACTTTTGTAAACATTGCGAACATTACTGAGACTGCCCGTTTTACGATGCTCTTCGCTGGTTGGCGTGTTGTTGATGAGTACCTGATAGCCCGATGCATCACCCGAATGAAACCATAACGCGGCAACAGCGCTTGGTTCTGTCTTCACGTTGGCAAGCAATTCGAAGTTTTTAAATTTCGCGTCATGTATCTTACCGGCATAGTAGAATGTACCTCTTCCTGTTAAGAACAAGGTCTCATCCTCGTATGCGAAAGCCTTCCTGTCGCCGTCTGTTTTCCAGCCTTTCAACGATTTTTCGGGTTTGATGGAAACCCATTCACCGGTATAATCCTTGCTTTTACATGCTACCATCGTGCAGATGATAACGATCATGATTAGATTTTTGAATATTTTCATTTTAATGATAATTTGATGATTTTAATAAGGTGCAAAAATAAAAAAAATGCCTGGGCTTTTGACATTATTTGTGAAAAATTTACATTCTTTTGCACATCACCAAAACAATTTTGTATGTTTCTGCCATTTCAATATTCTGTATATTTCAATTTTTTGTTTCTTTGCCCCCAAAAATAAACATTATATAATATGGTAAACCCAGAAAAGATCATTCTGCAATTTGCCGCCGAAGCCATTACGTCGCTTTACGGTGTGATGCCGGATGCCGGACTGTTGCAGGTGCAGGAAACGCGCAAAGAATTTGAAGGAAACTACACGCTGGTAGTGTTCCCGTTGCTGAAAATCTCAAAACAATCGCCCGAAGCAACGGCAACGGCTATTGGTGATTATTTACAAACCCAATGTGCGGAAGTGGAACGCTACAATGTTATCAAAGGTTTTTTAAATATAGTGATTACCAATGTCTTTTGGTTGAGGTTTCTAACAGAAACGACTATTGACGAACGTTACGGATATACTGCAACAAAGGACGAATCGCCGCAAAAAATGATTGAGTATTCGTCGCCCAACACCAACAAGCCGCTTCATTTGGGGCACATCCGCAACAATCTGCTGGGATATTCGCTGTCGAAAATATTGGCTGCCGCAGGTCATCGCATCGTTAAAGTGAATTTAGTCAACGATCGCGGAATCCATATCTGCAAATCAATGTTGGCATGGAAACGTCAGGGCAACGGCGAAACGCCCGAAAACTCCGGAAAAAAAGGCGATCATTTGGTTGGCGAATATTACGTTAAGTTCGATATCGAATACAAAAAGGAAATCGGGCAAATGATGGGCGAGGGGAGGAGCCGCGAAGAAGCCGAACGCAATGCCCCTTTGATCCTCGAAGCGCAGGAAATGTTGCGCAAATGGGAAGCCAAAGACGCTGAAACGATTGCTTTGTGGGAAACTATGAACGGCTGGGTATACAACGGTTTCGACGTTACTTACAAACGTTTGGGCGTTGATTTTGACCGTATATATTACGAATCGCAAACCTACCTGCTGGGAAAGGAAATCGTCATGGAAGGTTTGCGCAAAGGTGTTTTCTACCAAAAGTCTGATACTTCGGTATGGGTTGACCTAACGGGTGACGGACTTGATGAAAAGCTATTGCTGCGCTCTGACGGCACTTCCGTGTACATGACGCAGGACATTGGTACGGCTTGTCAGCGTTTCGCTGAATACGACATCGACGAACTGGTGTACGTGGTGGGCAACGAGCAGGATTATCATTTCAAAGTGTTGTCGCTCATTTTAGGGAAATTAGGCTATACGTGGGCTAAAAACCTGAAACATCTGTCGTATGGAATGGTGGAACTGCCCGCCGGTAAGATGAAATCCCGCGAAGGAACGGTAGTGGACGCCGATGACCTGATGGACGAAATGATAGCTACGGCACGTGAGATGTCGCAGGAATTGGGCAAATTAGATGGTTTATCGTCTGACGAAGCCGAGAAAATTGTACAAACCATTGGTTTGGGCGCGCTGAAATACTTCATGCTCAAAGTCGATCCGAAGAAAACTATGCTTTTCGATCCGAAGGAATCTATTGATTTCAACGGCAATACAGGGCCTTTCATTCAATATACCCATGCCCGTATCCAGTCGGTGCTCCGCAAAGCCGCTGAATCGGGTATCGTCGTCGATACCGGCATCCAAACATCTATCGCTCTGAATACAAAGGAAGTTTCACTGATTCAAGCCATTTATAATTTCCCGAAAA
>Ga0082212_10002823_pt1 | contig 24960 bp, 27 predicted proteins | sample TergutNt197P3_FD_71548 | JGI IMG/M metagenome (GOLD analysis project Ga0082212, IMG submission 71548) | Neocapritermes taracua P3 segment gut microbial communities from Petit-Saut dam, French Guiana - Nt197 P3 | ecosystem: Host-associated > Arthropoda: Insects > Digestive system > Gut ... | reverse complement strand
TTCGCCGAACAACTTTTTAAAACCAAAATCCGTGTAGGGATTGATATATCTTGACATGATAGCTCTCCTACACTTATTTTACGTGATTTTGACGAAAATGCAAGCGAAAAAGGTAGGGCGGCCACGGCATGACCGCCCTGCTATTACTGTTCCGGCATACCTTCGCCGGAGAAGATGCCGAAGATCGTGTTGGCTTGCGTGAAGGATTTCATATTGTCGATGCCGGGTTCGAGGAACGGGGTGACGCCTTCGATGTTGGCCGTGTAGGTTCCGCGTCCCGGTGCCGGGAGCGAATTGCGGTTGAGTCGCGTGTCAAAAGTCGCGTTGACCTCGAAAAGTGTGTGTTCGGTGTTGACCGTTGGGTCAGACGTGGGTTTCAAATTGACCTTTTGTCCCGCTTCGAGCAAATCGACCGTGTAGGTTTTCCCATCAGGCGAAACGACTTTCAAGTCGGTGATTTTTACACCCAGACCATTGGTAACGGTCGGTGGTTCGGCACGCCAGTCAAAGGTGAGCCGGACGCTCGATGCCTCTGCCTTTCGTACCAGGAAAAACGCCGGAATACGCGGACGAATCCAGTTTTGCGTCAGGTGTTGCGAGCCAGAAGTTTGCAAACCCAATGACAGGCCGTCCATGTTGCCGATGACCGGCGTGACTTCGGTGGTGTTGGAAAACGTGAGACCGCCCGGTGGTGCAAAAGTGCGATAATACCCGACTATGCCCGAGGTCATGGCCTCGCGGCGACGCTGGTCGAGTATCGTCACCGACTTGACGCTCGTGACCCTCTTGATGCCTTCGGAAAAGACAACCAGCCCAAGTACAAGGCAACTTGCCACGACCGACGTGAGCGGAATCGTCCAAATCAACCAGACGCGGCGTTTGAAAAATCCGAGTGTCACCATGTTGACCGGCCCGATGAGCAGTGCGAAAAAAACGACCAACACGACCAGCGAACGCACCGGAATGACGTAGGAAATGTCGAGCGGAACGTTGTGCTCAAAAGACTCGGCGGTGTTGTCTGCGTAACGCATGATGCCGTCGAAACGCACGGCGACGCTCGTGATGACTTCCCGCAAGCGTTTGATGCCTGATTCTTCGCTGTTGCCGCTCGGCATGACGTAAGCGTTGCCTTGCAAGGCACGATAACGGGTCATTCCGGCAGGCAGACTTTCGGCTGCATCGACCCAATGCTTCGGCCAGTTCGGTAACGGCGAACTTCGCGCGTCAAGAACCACCAACATGCCGCCCATCTCAACATAGCGTTGCAAGGCGCGAAACGCATCTGATTTCAGCACTTGCATGTCGTCGTTGTTAAGCACCACACAGTCGAATCGCGTGTAACCGAGCCATTGATCAGACCACTGGTCGGTTGGAATTTCGCTCTGCCAGATGTTGTGCGTTTCAACCGGTGACCTGCCGGGGACAACCATCATCCCCATCCCCATTCCACCGGACGCTTCCGGGGTTTCCGCGGAATTGTCCTCTTCGAGCGTCCCGCGTGTCAGGAGTTCACGCTGGTTGGCCGTAATTTTATTGCTGACCAAAATGTTGCAAACTGAGCTGCTTGAAGAATAGTGTCGTTGACTGACATGTTGCGTGCTTGCGTAACTCATGGTCATCGTTTGCCCATTGTCGATTCTGATCTCCAGAGCCGAGGAGAAATACGAAAACCCCACCGGCGGCTGCAAAATGGTGGCCGTCGTCTCCGATTTCGGTTCGACGACAACCGTGGTGGAAGCGTTGCTCAACGCCACCCCTCCTCCGTAACCGCTACGACCGCCTCCGAATGAAAACGTCACCCGACGTTGTTGGCTTGATTTGTTGTTGATATGGAAGCGGTATTCCACATAACCGTGCGTGGTTCCTTCGGTTCCATACCGGGACGACGTGCGCGTCGTCGGCTGCGGCAAGGGCGTAACGATGAGTTGCCCGTTCAGGTAGTCTTCCGCCGACGCAAGGCCGGACATCCCGAAACACACCAGCATGAGCAGAGCGGCTTTCGCACTAAAAACAAACGATTTCATATAATTGACCTGAAAAAGGGACAGAGCGGTTGATGACGATGACAAAGTGTTCACAGAAATTAGAACATATAAAAGAGGAAAAATCAATGGCGGGAATAGAAAAATCCGTCCCGACCCACGATTTGATTTCTGTTTTGGTCTTGCTTTGTGTCACCACTGGTGCTATAATGTACTAACAACCAATTTTTACAGGAGACCAATGATGATTAAAACACTGACAAAACATGGCAACTCTTACGCTTTGGTGATCGAAAAGCCGATTCTCGATTTGCTCAACATTCGCCCCGACACGCCACTTACCGTAACCACTGACGGTAAGACGTTGAATATTTCGCCTTCCGATGAGGAGGAAGACATCGACGACGAACAATTCCAGGAAATTCTCGATGGAATTAATGGAATCAATTGTCGATATGCCAAAGTTTTCAAGCGACTTGCAGAATAAGAATGGGGAACAAAAACTATGCCACGTTTTATAAAACTCCAGAGAGTTCTTCAGATAAAGGTGAAATGATACAATAGTTTCGACATTCAGGAAATAGCAGTTTATTGGCGTTGCGGAGTACAGTTCAGAGATGTACAGTTACAACTTTGGTTGGGCGGTGCGGACGTTACGGCATCCTGATGGTCGTGCGGGACCATGTAGTCCGGCAATGTCAGCCGGACTCACCGATCACTTGTGGACAATCCGTGAGTGGTTGGGGTATCCGGTTTGTCAATTGGAGCAGATCAAAAGGTAAAAATGGATTGCTGTAGGATTAAAAACCGATTGACAACGCATGGCGAATCCGGGACAATCAATAAGGATTTCAATTTCTCGCAACATATCCGTCATTGAGGAGCCCTTTTATGAACCGGTTCAAAACAATACACGTCATGGTGTTTGCCGTTTTGTACGTTGCCCCGTCATTGTCGTTATTGGCCGACGATACGGCGATTCCCGAACCCTGGCGAGCGGAATGGAACTCACCGTCTGCTGTGATGCGTCCGATGCAAATCGTTCACGGTTGGGTGGTCAATTACGACACGCCGGAAAAGATGGCATATTTCAAGGAGGAGTGCGGTCTCGGCGGGATCGTCTGCAACGTCGGCTCCGACAATTATCTGTACAACGATGCGGTGTGGAAATCATTCGTCGATGCCGTGCAGAGTGCCAAATCGCTCGGGCTTCGTGTGTGGATTTACGATGAGGACGGTTATCCCAGCCCCGAAGCAGGCGGCGTCGTTTTGCAGGGACACCCGGAATTGGAGTGCATGGCTCTCGTTTACGATAAAGAGCGGTCGGACAAACAACTCTCCACGCGACCGGCGTATGAGTTTACGCACGCTTCGAACAATTACGCGGCTGCGCGACGTTACCCGAATCCGCTTCATCCCGACATGACGAAGCGTTTTCTCGAGGTCACACATCAGCAGTACCGTGACCGGCTCGGTGAGGAACTGTTCGCATACATCGAAGCGTTTTTCACCGACGAACCGTCGTTGAACGCGGTCAACATCGGCCAAATCCCCGAAGATGTCCGAAAAAATGTTCGCGTCGATGACCCGCTCGACCCCAATCTCAAACCGCTTCCGATGGTGCCCTGGTGCGATGATCTGCCTGAACGTTATCGGGAAAAATATGGCGAAGATTTGATACCGCTTCGCAAATCGTTGTTTGAGGGCGATGCGGAACGCGACAAACAGGTGCGTCAACGCTTTTGGTCGCTTGTCAGTGAGTTGAATTGCGGCCGGTTTTACGGCCAAATTCAGCGGTGGTGTGCCGACAACGGTTCAAGTGTTCCGACGCTGGAATCTCCGGAATTGCCGTTGCGCATCGCATCGAGCGGCCACACCTTGCACGAAGAGCCGACTCATGCCCATGTTCCGCTCGACGGAAACAAAATGGACGTGCTCATGCGGATGGACGTTCCCGGCTTGGACATGCTGGCAAGCAATCCAAAACATGCGGCGTGGGGAGCTTGGCGAGCGGCGGCGTTTCCTGCGTCGGCGGCTTGGTGGACGGGGCGACGCTTGGTGATGACGGAGGTGAGCGATTTTTCGGAGAAGATGGGTGGTTCCGGTCCCGTTGACCTCGAAACAATGTGCGCGGCGGCGGCCTGGCAGTCGGCGATGGGTGTCACGGAGTTTACGCTGTACTACAACATCAAGGATCGCGACGAAGCAACGCACAAACAATACTGCAATTACGTTGGACGGCTCAATGCGATTCTTCGCGGTGCCAAACCGGTGTATGACGTGGTGCTGCATTACCCGATTGCCGAGTTACAGGCCGAATATCTCCCCATGGCCGAACCGCTGGATTTGGGCAAACTGTCGCAAAGAACGCAGGAACTCGTTAGAAATTTCGAACAATCAGGCCGGTTGCTGTTGGAACATCAAATCCCGTTTGTGATCTCCGAAAACAAACCGGAAGCGGGTTCGCTCCACAAATATTTCGTTGAAACGTCGGACGATGTTCAAAAGTTGTTCGCCGCCGCCCTGCCGAAGATTACCCCGGATAATACCTGGATGATGCTTGGCCGTTTCCAACGCGACGGACGTGATATTTTTCTCCTGCTGAATGCCGACGACGAATCGTATGACGGAATGCTGTCATTTCCCTCCGGTGCGGAACAACGATGTTGGAACGTTCTTGATCCGGCAACCGGCGAAATATCGTCATTTGAAGCGATCAATGGAAAACTTCCTGTCAAATTGCGTTCCAAGCAGGCGTTTATTTACGTCAGTGAAAAATAGGCGGATCACACCAATGCCGGTTGCTTCACCATTTTGCTGTTTTGGAGTTCGACCATCTTTTCGAGATCGCTTTTGGCCAATTCCTTTTCGCCGAGCATGTTGTAGGTGACAGCCCGATTCTCGTAGGCGGGAATGTAATCCGGTGTCAGGTCGATGGTATGGGTGAAATTGTCAACCGCCTCCTGATAGTTTCCCTGGAAGCGAAGGACAAGCCCGCGATTGTACCAAGCGATGGCATAATCACGGTCAATTTCGATGGCACTATTGTAATCTTTGATCGCCTCGGCCATATTGCCCATTCGCGTATGAACGACACCGCGATAACAGTAAGCCTGTGCATCATCGGTGACATGCTCAAGTACCTCGGAGTAGTCATTCAGTGCTTGGACCAAATCGCCCACTCTGGCGTAAAAGATACCACGATAATACAATGCCTTGGTGTTGTCGGGATTGATCCTGATGGCTTGGTTCAAGTCGGCCAGGGCTCCGTCATGGTTTCCCATGGCGAGCTTTGCCAGCCCCCGGTTGATAAATGCCTCGCAGTTTTGCGGAGCGAGTTCGATTGCGTGGTCGAAGTCTTGCAAGGCAAGCTGGAGATTGTTAAGTTTGATATAAACATCTCCGCGGTAACAAAGAGCCTTAATGTTTGCCGGGTTCAGCTCGACGACCTTCGTATAATCGGCGAGGGCTTTTTCGAAGTCCCCGGTAATGAGATGGACGTAAGCGCGATTCATGTAAGCGCGATAGTCGCCGGTGTTCAGTTCAATGACCGTATTGTATTCCTTGATCGCTTCCTTGTACTGTTTTGTCATTTCGAAGGCATTTCCGCGATTGCCGTGTGCCTCGAGATGGTTCGGGTTGCATTCAATGGCATGATTGTAGTCGTCAATGGCCGCATCATAATTTTTCCGAGTCACGTGGGCAAGTCCCATGGCAACATAAGCATTGGCGTCATTGGCGTCATAAACAATCGCTTGGTTGTAATCGTCGAATGCTGCGTCGATATTCCCAAGAGCAAAAGACGCTATTCCGCGATTGTACCATGCAGCGGAACACTTGGGACTCAATTCGATTAATCGCGTGAAAGTCACGACCGCCTGATCGTATTCTTTTCGGCGTAAATAGTCGAGTCCTAAATTGATGATTTCTTTCTCGTCAATCATAACGAACGCTTCGTTGTTTCGGAAAATCGTAACCGTTTTCTACTTCATGCCATGAGCGGTTTCGTCTCTTCCTTCGGGCGACTCTGCGAGAGACGCCGGTTCTTCCTGTGAACGGTGACTGAGTATCTTCATTCTGCCGACCAGCGTTGCAAAAAACGCTGTCAGCCGGGCCAGTATGCTATTTGACCGATGTTCCCGCAACTCACGAATCGTGTGCAGGAATGGGGGCTGCCTTATGGAGCTCTTGATGATTGTCCAAGCAGTACGGAAATCTGACGGTCCAATTCCCAAGAGGACTGCGATGATATAGCCAATGACCAAATTGGCCGCCAGCACGAAAATAAAAAACAGAAATAATCCCAAACTCATAAGGTTTGTCCGATAATTCTCAAACCGCTTTGCGCTTTTGATAAAATAACGTCAGCATACTATGAAATTTAGGACATAAAAACAGATGCAACCCCTACTATTTTGAATATTTTACGCTATCGTATTGTAGTTTTCGTCAAATGATCGATAATAAAGCCGAAATTTCGCACAAGAAAAAAATTATTCAATGTCCAGCAATTCTTTGTGCTCAATTTTTTCCCAATACGCTTCGAAATTGAAATTCGGACTATTATCAAGATCGTGGCAAGTATAGCAAAACCTTTGCCCCTGTTCATCTATTGGCAATCTTAAGGCGGCTCGAAGCCGTTCCTGTTCGGCTTCATTACTGCCGGATTCTGCGGCGACGTGTTTTTCACCTGGTCCGTGACAGTTTTCACAGCCAACATTGACCAGATCAAGCGTAACGTTTCCTTTTTCGTTACTAAAGCCACTAAGAAAGGGGTATCTTTCCTCGGGATTCCAGCCGACAACATGGCAACAGACACACTCAGGGTCATAAATCCTTTTAGGGACGGAAGTTTCGGCAAGTGATTCCCAGGCTTTCGCATGACCGGAACGCTTCCAGATTCGATAGGATTCGTCATGGCAAGACTCACATTTTGCCGAACCAACATATTTTCCGAGTATATCCGCATTGGGGGAAGGAACGGGACGAATTCCAAAACCCGCGTAGCCTTTGGTTTCCAGTTCGTCTTTCAAATTGTCCTGATAACACTGCATTTGTCCAACAATCAATCGATCATTTTTGAATCTTGAATCAAATGCGACACGCTGGTATTTGACGGTTCTGTAATCCGTACCGAAAAAACCAATGACAATGGCAAATTTTCCTTTCTCACCAGTTTCAATCAGATAACGCGCGGGGTTGCTTTCGGCAACCAGTTTTGGGGTCATCAGTGGCGGCTCACTGGGAGTGTCGGCGCAGACAATGATCCCAAATTGCGGGAAAGTCTGAGAAATGGCAAGTGTCTCCTCAAGCGACGCATGACTGATGAGAATCAACCAGTTACAGCGGCTTTCTTCCATTTGAGGCACAATCTTTTCAAGGCGTTTGATAGGGTCGTCATGCAAAATATTACTGATGCCGGCATTGGGCATCCATGATTTGCTGATGATTGAAGTCACGCCGATACGAACACCATGCTTGTCAATCACACGAAAAGGAGCCGTAAACAAAGGATTGAAATCATAGATACCGATGTTAGCCGAAGTGAACACACTCGGATGGTCCGGTGGATTCGTGGTATATGGTAACAGAGAATCGGCCGACAAATGCAAATCGTTCGGGCCGATGCCGATGGCGTCATATTCCATTTGATGTACTAGCGATGGCTCGATCATGCTATAAAATTTCAGTTCCTCCTGACGGCCAAAACCTTTCACCAAACCGCCGTTGTCAATGGCGATATAGGGCCAATTTTTTTCCCGCAACTCTTTGAAAAAAGTATTCCGACGGCTCAAACCGCCTTTCATTTGGGCAATGCCGGCGCAACCACACGGCTCGACGTAACCATCAAGTCCGCCGGTAAAAACAAGGGCCAACTGCGGCGTGTCCCAGTCTTCAAAAAACTTCCCATTGGCGGCAATTGGATCGTAATCGCCGGTGGAAGGGGAACCGGATTGACCAACTGTAATCCGAGAACCACCGGAATCTGTCTGCTGAGTAAACACGGTGGCGTAACCCAGGAATCCAACAAGGAATACGATCGCTCCCAACACGGTGAGGTTGTGACAAATACTCTTAGTCATGATAATTGTTTGATAAAATTTTATGTGAGATGGTAGTGTCAATTAATATCTAAGGGCAAATTAGATAGATTACATTGGATTTTGTGCGAAATCATACCAAAATCTGCGATGAAATGCTACACCAACTTCCGAGTTTGTGGAAAAATTCTTATGTTGCGAAAAATGAACGAATATATTGAGCATGACATACTTTTATGTCAAGACAATTCGTACTATAATGCAGTCTTGTTAGCTGCGTCGCCCTGTGACGCGTCGTAACAAGGAGAACAAACCACAAATTATGTAAGGCAAGAACACCATGCAAGTTTACGAAGGAATCATGCGAACTCCTGTCGAAGGCGACATCGTCATCGTCGTGGCGAAATTCAATCGAACAATCACCGACCGCCTGCTTGAAGGTGCTCTGGCCAAACTTCGGGAATGCCAGATTGATGAAGAAAACATCATTGTTGTCCGAGTTCCCGGAGCGTTTGAAATCCCGATCGTCGCTGACCGTTTTGCCGATTTGCAAGGCGTTTTGGCTGTGATTTGTCTCGGTGCGGTCATCAAGGGCGAAACATCGCACGACGAACACATCAATCGTGCCGTCAGTCTCGAAATTGCCAAAATCGCAGCCAATTCGGGTAAACCTGTGATTTTCGGCCTGTTGACCTGTAACACGGTCGAGCAGGCGATTGCACGTAGCGGTGGTGCGGCGACCACACACGACAAAGCCGTCGGAAAAGACGCTTACGTTGGTAACAAGGGGTATGAAGCGGCAGAAGTGGCTCTCGAAATGATCAATCTGATGATTCAACTGCCTCAGCCGAACAATGACATGCCGTGGGACGCATTGTCCAACATGTTTACTCAGGCCATGATGGGCGGCTCGGAGGATTCCGATGATCTTTACGACACGCCGTTCGACTTCGATGATGATGATGATGACGACGACGATGACGACTGGGACGACGATGATTTTGGCGGCAACTCAATGAAGTTTTTCCCCAGGAAGAAACAGATTAAAAAAAGTGCCAAAAAATCCGGAAAAAAGGCATCGAAAAAAAGCAACAAAAAACGCAGAGGAAAGTAGCTCGAAATGGCCGAGCGTTATTTTTGGCCAAACCCCAACAGCGAGTCGCAAGTTCCTGCCGCTCAAATAGCGGAACTGTCCGGTGATGAGGCACGCCATCTAATTCGCGTTATGCGGCAAAAGTCCGGTGATGTGGTAACGCTGTTCGATGGTCATGGGTGCGAGTATCGTGCGGAAATCACCAACACACGAAAAGATCGTGTTGAGTTACGGATATTCGAAACGCGGCGAGTTGATACCGAATCGCAACGTCAGGTAACCATCGCTGTTTCGCTCCCGAAAGGTGACCGACAGAAATGGCTTGTTGAAAAATTGACGGAACTCGGCTGCCGGTGTTTGATCCCGTTATGGACAGAACGCGGTGTTGTGCAACCAACCGTCCAAGTGATTGAGCGTCTGCGCCGTCAAGTGATCGAAGCAACAAAGCAGTGCAACCGTTCGGAGCTTATGCAAATTTCGCCCGTGCAAACTGTCGTCGAATGCGTCAGCGGATATGTCAGTGGTGTGGCGAACGACGGCAAAATGGTCGGTTGGATCGCACATCCCCATTCCGACGGCGAGTTCGGGCAACATGACTTGGCTTCCGTGATGCAAACTGCGTTGCCGAAAAACGTGCTTGTGCTCATTGGGCCGGAAGGCGGTTTTACACATCAGGAAGTCGAGCAAGCCGTCACGCTTGGCTTACAACCGCTCGACTTGGGACCTCGCATTTTGCGGGTCGAAACGGCGGCGATGGTGTTGACTGCTATCTTATCTGCCCGCGTTTAAGACGCTGGGCTAAACGTGGATGAATCAAACGACTGCCAAATTCATGCTTGAAAACGTTACTGCCATGTCCAATCAATTTGCCGTACTTTTGGCTGCGGCGGGGAAAAGTCACCGGTTTGCAGATGGTGACAATCACAGCGATGACTGCAACACTGAGGACAACGTAGGTGCGCTGAAAAAACCGTTTGTCGAACTCGCCGGCCAACCTGTCTGGCAACATAGCGCGGCCTTGTTTGCCGCCGACCCTCGCGTGTGCCAGTTGATCGTCATTCTTTCGCCGGAAGACCGCGAGTTTTTTGAAGCGACGCATTCTCAACAGATTGTACAATGGTCGCTCGAACTTGTTGACGGTGGTACGGAGCGTTTTGAGTCCGTCGAAAACGGGCTGCGGCGTGTGCGACCGGACATCGACTTTGTTGCGATACACGATGCGGCACGTCCCTGTGTGCGTCGGGAACAAATCGACGCTGTCTTTCGTGTCGCCGAGCAATTCGACGCTGCGATTCTTGCGGCACCGTTGGTCGGAACAATCAAACGGGCAGATGCAAGTACGTATGACATTGCTGAAACCGTTCCTCGCGATCATCTCTGGGAAGCCCAAACGCCGCAGGTGTTCCGTCGCGAGTTAATTGTCAACGCTTTTGCAAAACGCGGCACGACCAGTGTGACGGACGATGCTCAACTTGTCGAAAACATCGGCCACACGGTCAAAATCGTGTCGTCCGACCGCTCGAATATCAAAATCACCACCGCGTCCGACTTGGAATTTGCCCGGTTGCTGATTTCTCTCCGGCATTAGCTCACGGAACAGGCAATCCCATTTCGCGCATGAGGAGTTTCAAATCGTCCCATGCGGCCCCTTTGGCCGACGGGTTTCGCAAGAGATAGGCCGGATGGTAAGTACAGACGACCTTGATACCCTGGTAATCAAGAACGCGACCGCGAAGTCGGCCAATCGTTTCCTGCGAGTTGAGCAGATTCGTCGCGGCAATGGCACCCAGGCAACACAGATATTTCGGTCGGATGACCTGTAGGGTTGCGTCAAGAAACGGTCGGCAGCAGGCCGCTTCATCCGGTGAGGGGTTGCGATTACCCGGTGGTCGGCAGCGCAGAATATTGCAGATGTAAACATCGTCGCGTTTGAGTTTCATGCCTTTTTCGATCATGTCGGTTAGCAGTTTGCCTGCGCGGCCGACAAAAGGGATGCCTTGTTTGTCTTCATCCGCGCCGGGTGCCTCACCGAGAAACACAAGCTCCGAATAAGGATTGCCGACCCCAAACACCGTTTGCGTGCGATTACCGACAAGCTCGGCGCACATCTGGCATTGGGCAACTTGGGCGGCCAACTGTTGCAAGGCCGCCGCGCGATCTTCCGCCGCCAAGTCAAGGCCGGAATCGCCCATTGGCACCGACGGCGTGACAGGCAATTCAACTACCGGCACTACGACTGCCGGCACTTCAACCGGCTGTTTTTCAACCGATGATGCAGTCGGTGTCATGGGCAAATGCTCACCGCGCGGAATGACATCGACACCGGCCATTTGCAGCGTTTCGAGATAGTCGGTCAGTCCGCGCGTCAGGTTGTTTTGAGAATCACGTTTCATTGTGAATACCCTTTGATGATGCCTGCGCGTCACAGGGTGACGCGGCTAACAGCGGCTTTTTCGCAATCTCACGATTGCGTCTCTGATTCGACAATCACGGCAAGTCTTCTTTTTACCTCATTTTGAATAACAAAACAACCCCAAGCCTTTAGTACCAGTACCGGGATAAAAACCGTTTGTAAAATGCTTGAACCAACATCCCGATAGGGTGCCCTTGATTTACGGCTGATATTGTTGTATAAAAGTGTCCGTGGTGTTTTCTCTCGGAATAGAATTTGACGCGAACAAACAAATTGTAACATTCCTGAAAAAACGCCATGTTTGATATTTTAACGATGATCCCGTTTGGTTGCGGCTACGCCGAAAGGATTTTGTTTTACACATGAATTTTGCTACAAAAATTCTTTTTATTGTCATGAGCCTGGTGATTTCCCTGGCGGTAGTCCAGGCTCAACCTCCGCAGGGTGCCATTGAAAGCCTGACCAACGAACAGCGTCAGCAGATTCAGGCGAAATTGCCGGACTTGCGCCGGGAAATCCAGCCGCTTTCATCTGAAAAACGAGCTGAACGGATCACGCAGTTTTTTGAGGAGTTCAAAGACCTCTCGGTGGAACAACGGCAGGGACTGTGCGAGATCGTCATTCGACAAACGGAAAATCAGAATCAACCGGCCAACAATCCCAACTCAAGGCCCCAACCGAACAACAATTACGTCGCCGACCCCAACAACCCGTTTAACCATTCGCTCACCGCGCTGACCGATTTCGGTGAGGCGGCATATCTCGGAAAAAAGGGCGGTCTCTATCCCGATGGGGCGAACGAACGTCCTGTTGCGCATACGGATGCAGGACTCAAAATCGCACAGGCGATCAAGCCGCTTGATGCGTCGGGAATCATTGACGAAGCGAACGGCAAAATCGTTTGGTTGTCCATCGGCATGTCCAACACAACCTCGGAAACCCAGGCGTTTTTCGAGCTGATGAAAACTTATCCCGATAAGAATCCGAAACTCGAACTTGTGGACGGAGCGTTCGGCGGACAAGCCATCAACCAGATTAATACCCCTGTTGCGCAGTATTGGAGCAACATCGTCGAACAACGTTTGAAACCGCGCGATCTGACACCGGAACAAGTGCAGGTGATTTGGTACAAGGAGGCGGAAATGGGGCCGAGCAACACGGATTTTGAGGAGTACACAACGGAACTGAAAACGAAGTACGCATCCGTCATGCGCATTCTCAAGCAGAAGTTCCCCAATTTGAAGCTCGTTTATCTCAGTCCGCGAATCTACGCCGGATATGCGACAACGCGGCTCAATCCGGAACCCTTTGCCTGGTACACCGGCTGGGCAATCAAATTTCTGATTGAGGATCAACTCAAGGGCGATGCCGAATTGCGTTTTACAGGAGACCAACCGCCGGTTGCCTGGCTGTCTTGGGGGCCGTATTTGTGGGCCAACGGTGAGAAACCCAATATGGGCGGTCTGTCCTACGCAGAATCCGATTTTGCACAAGACGGAACACACCCGAATCGGATTGGTCAACAAAAGGTTGCGGCTGAACTGCTACACTTTTTCACGACCGACGTAACAACTGTGCCGTGGTTTGTTCAGTAAAAAACAGTAACAAAACAACAACCTCATGTTGGAAGTGACGATTCCTCGTTTTCCGGCAATCGGGGATCAATGCCGTGTGCGATGAACTCCCGGGGATATGGCGTCACCGCCATGATCTTCATCCCGTTGTCAACGTAACCTTGTAGCTTCGTCTTGAAGCGGACGTAATCTTCCCGCACATTGCCGGACGCATCGAAAGGAAACGGAATGTCGCAACGGTTCCACTCAATGCCCGCCGCTTTCATTTGATCGTAGTCTTCCCTGCCGTGACAGACGCCTTTGATGAAACCGCCCACCTTTTCCCGACCTGCGATGGCTTCCGCCGACGTTTTCGCCTTGAACGGATACGACAAAAGTGCTGGCGGTACGTGAGCAATTATCGGCGCAAATTGGCAACACGAGAAACCTCAAATTCTGGCCGTCGAGTCACCACTAGCTGTTGCAATCTTCTTCCCATCAGGTGAAACGGCGACAATGCATCATGACATGCCTGCCACTTTTCATTCTTCCTATTCTTCGCCGGTGATTTCCGTATAAATCCGTCGGGCTTCCTTTCCGACATTGCCTTCCCAGCCCGGATCGTTGAAGCGTTGCCGAAGCATTTCCAAAGCGACCTCGCGTTCCATTTTTTGAGCGGCTTGCACAACGGTCAAACGGACGGAATAGTTCGGGTGATCCTGATGTTTCAAGAGAATATTCACCGCTTCTGGATGCACGCTTCGTGAGAGGTTGGCCGCAGAAGAATGCGATTTGTTGTTATCCGAAGAGTCAATATCTTTCGCAATCGCCGCCAGGGCCGCATCGTCGTTGAACTTGGTCAGTGCGTGCAAACTCTCAATCTGGATAAGCCATGGAATCACCCGCTCATCTTCGACGTGCGCGAGTTTGTTCACCGCTTTTTCACGTTCATCGTATTTGATGTCCGTGGCCGTTGCCTGTTTGCCCCATTTCTCGATCAACTGACCGAATGCGTCGTAGTCAAAAGGCTGAACGGTTAGTATTCCCGAAGCAGTCCGCAACACAAACGGCGTGGTCGAGGGGGTAAGAGACATCCAATCCTCCGGTGACGGTCGCAAATGCCGCGCCACGTCGATCCGATATTCGCCCGGTTCCTTCAACTCAAGCCAACAGGAAAGGCAAAGGTCAAAAGCATATTCGCCGCCGTTGGCCGCAATGTTTTCACCGTGCATCAAGCCGCCCATGTTCATGATCACGGGAATTTCGTAAACGGTTTTTTCCGTGTCACCGTCTTGGCGGACGGCTCGCATGGTGAACGAAGTCGGTCTCCCCGAACCCCGGTAGTCGCCACCAACAGTGATCGATAGATCGACGTCCGAATCATTGCGAACAACATAATCAAAGACCATCGGTTCGCCGACCATGATTTCCTGCTTCGGAAATCGCAGGCTTACCGTGACCTTGTCGTCGAGTTCCATCGCCTCTTTGTATGCGGTGTTCATGGTGTAAGGCAAAATCAGCTTTCGGAAAATCTCATACCGCCGATCGGATTCCGCCTTGCCGACCCAGTAATTCGGACGATCAAGCCAACTCGGGGGAATGAAATCCTCCGGCAAATCCTTGCCTTCACGGTTATCACGGTAAAACTGCCACAAGTCGAACTGCGGCTTGGGCGACACGACGAGATCAATCCGATACGGTCGGTCTTTTTCCACGAAAACAACATCGTAATTCTCTTCTGCGAAACGTTTTTTCAGTTCGGCCACTTCTTCCGGTGTTGCATAATCACCGACAACGATCACATCGCCGGGAGCAGAACGGCTTTTCTCCTCAACACTGGAATTACCAGTAACCAAAAATCGGTGCGGTTGAACGTTAAGCTGCTAAAAACGAAAGTCGGTGGCATGCGGCGGCTTGTCAGATTCTTCGTTTGGCTCCAATTTGCTGAACGCTGCGAACGGCGGAATGGGCAGGGTGTAATTTCCGTCGGCATCGGTGTGTGTTTCGATGGGATGCCCATAACCCCGTGGTATCGCACCGTGAAGTCCGGTAAAACCGGTATCGAGGCTGACCCAGGTATCGCTGATCGGGTTGCCGTCAACATCGCGGACGGTTCCGTAAATGCTCCAAGGGGATTGTTCCTCCGCACCGCCGATGCTTGGCAAACAGAGAAAGTTTGCAACGAATACACAAAAAGTAAGGCTAAAGCGATTCATGGTTTTCTCCTGCGAGAGTTTTCTTATAAAGCAATTTCCTATTTCTCATCCAGCATCCAAGCATCGACATCATTGGCGGCGATGACACCGTAGTTGACCGCGCCGAGCCAGCCGGACATGATGATGCCGACGCTGCCGGCGTGGTACAAACCGGCGATTTGCTGCGGCAACTTGCGGCTGACGGCCAGCCCTTCGAACTTCGTGCCGAAACTCGCACCACCCCAGTGGCCGGTGTAATGCTCGAAGGTCATTGGCGTGGCCGCTTCGGTGTATTCGACAATGTTGCGGATGTTCGGAACGTATTTTTGTAGTGCGCAGAGCGTGTCGTCGATCAAATCGCGTTTGCTCCGCTCGTAATCCGTGCGGGAAAGGCCGGACCAATCGTCGTAATTAGCGTTCGTGCTCGCAACGACATAATAACGGTCGGTGCCGGGTCGCGTCCGTGGATAATAAAACGAATAGGTGCGGCTTGTGATATTCCGACTCAACAGCAAATCGGTACGAAACGCCGGTGCGGTCGAGCTGAACAGCAAATCACCGCAGGCTTCCTCGTCGAGTGTTTCGCCGGGTTTGATCGCGATGTAAACCTGGGTGCTCGAATTGTTGAGCCGCACGGCGTCGGCTTCGTCGATGAAATCGTTGGTAAAATGCTCTTGACCGACGAGCGAAAAAATCGTGCCTTTGAGGTTCGCATTCGAGAGAACCGCCTTCGTTTGGATTTCGCAACCGTTGACGACCACGCCGCGAACGCGTCCGCCGCTGACGTTGATCTTTTGCACGTCGGCACTGACGGCGATGTCAACGCCGTTTGTGATGAGTTCCTCGCGCATGAGTCGCACGAGCAGATCGGTGCCGCCCTGAAACGTGTAAACGCCCTTCGACATGAAATTGGAAAACACGATACCGTAAGTGAGTGCCGGGTCTTCCAGCGTCGAGCCGTTCGCGTAGGTGATCGGTTCCATGAGCAGCCGCACCACGTCGTCGCGACCGGGAAAAAAGCGGTCGAACAGTTCCTTGGCCGTCATCGCCGCGTTGTCGAGATGCGACATGCTCCGTGCGGTGTCGAAAAACTCCTTGACGTGCTCTTCGGGTATCTGAAATTGTGAGACCAAAAGCCGCGTGAAATCATCGCGGTTGAACGTCGTGGTGATCGAAAACTGCGGGTTGTCGAATTTGATGCGCGGCAGCACGACGATGCGGTCGGCGATCTTCGCGTTCCAATAACGCCTGCAACTTTTGATCATGCCGACGGGAAAACCGTGTAGCGAAATGTCGAAAACGTGCCCGCCTTGATAGGGAGCATTGCGACCCGCAGCACTGGGAGCATTGCGACCCGCAGCACGGTGAAACCACGTTGCCAGTCCGCCAAGCTTGTAATGCTTTTCCAGCAGTAAAACCCGGTGTTTCGACCGTGCCAGCACATTCGCCGCCGTCATTCCCGCCAAACCGGAACCGATGACGATAATGTCGTATTGTGAGGAAAGGGTGGGCATGGTGCTTTATTTTAAGTTCAGGATATGTTCAATGGCAGCATACATTTTGCTGCCAAATCCGGTCTGTTTCAGTATGGCATCGTAGAGATCACTCAAACTGTTGATATTTACAATGACAGGGAAATAGGTTCCATTCCTATCAAATAAAGACAATTTATAAGACATTACTCTTGTAAATTCAACATAAAAAACAAGGCGATAGAAATTATCATATTCTGCATGAAACTCTCCAGTCCCATTAACAATACCGCCACTCCAAATGATTCGGTTGCGAGCGGTATCATAAATCAGCTTTGTGATTAATTCAAATATCTTGCGATCAATGCTTGCAATACTCATACACTCACCTCATTATTCATATCCTGGATCATGATATCAACGGCAGTTACCAGCTCGATAACTTCACTGTGCAGTTTCAAAACAACATCTTCAGTGATTGGTTTTCCTGATTTGATCTCTCGACAAAGGCCGATAATGTCTTTTGTATTGAGAAACCCTACAAACTGACTATCGGTCTTTTGACTTAAATTCTTACACTCAGAAAGGCAATTCGCTACAATAGTTCTCAAAGCGATTTTTGCTTTGGATAAATCAATTTTACCATCTGAGATGATTTTTGTAAGTTCAGTTCGAATTTTGACCAGACGTTTTTGCACCACCGGCAAAGCCATTTTCAGCGAATATCTATTTGTCAGTTGTGTAACATCCCGCTTGATGAAAAGAGCGATCCATGCGGTCAGGAGGGTGAATCCGAACGCCAATACTCCAATATAATCAATCGGATACCAATAAGGCAAGTTTGTTGTCGCCCGCCATACGCATAAAACCATCATCACGATGGCAAGGATGATTATGCAAACGCTATTGATGACTTTTGTCATTCCCCCTTTCTTCCCGCGACAAAAATGTCGCAACCATTCTTGGCCGTTGCTTACTCAGAATCTGATCGGCAATATCAACTCGATAGGATGAATTTGGTGTCCACTGTCCACGCACCATCAACACGCAGCCCTTCCGCTTTTTTGAAAAAACAACTGACATGACGTTCATGCTTTTTCGCACTATCAGGGTGAAAAACGACCGTAAATGCTTACAATGAGTATATCACTTGACGATTGCGATGACAAGGCCAAGTTCTATTCCCAAACAGGTGCATCATATCTTGACTTCTTCGACGAGTTTTTCCATAACGAACTTTATTGATGCAAATCTTTCCGGTTCCAATGATTAGGGCAAGCGTTCACGATAAAAATCTGTAAACACGCAGATGATCAAGATTTTCGCAGATGCAAAAAAGTGGATGTCCATGAAAAAACTGCGTAAATCCCAGCGATCCGTGTCATTTGCATGCCGGCATACTCAGCATGAATGGTTACCGGTCCGGCAATGCCGAAACTTTGCAATCATTCGATTTCATCGTGTTCGCGGTAAACGGTTTCGAGAGTTTTTGTATTGCGATCAATGGCCAGTATGGTTGTCTGCGATTCAATACCGTCACTGCTGACCGCAACTATGGGGTAAACCTGGCGTTTTTCGGGCAGTTGAAACCGGAAAGAAAACCTGCCGTCCGACTGTAGGCGGACAGGTTCGTTTTTGATTGTCAGTTGTGCATCGGACAGCGTTTTGCCGTAAATGACGACATCGACTTCGAGTTCCACTTTGACGGACTCAATCGGCCCATCACCAAATCGCGCAAACATTGGCGTAGGAACCGACCGTCTGACGTGATCGTCAAGTCCGTTTTTCCGTTCGTACCTTTCAGACTTTGAACCACCCGGGTACGTAAAGCCGTGTTCACTCTCGCGTGTCATGTCGATACGAAAGCTGTCCGACGCTCCGATGCTGCCGAAAGTGTGGCTTTCCGGCGTTTCGACCGTATTGCTCGACACCAGCGGGAAAAATCGACCTTTGGAGGAAAGATAGCCGATTTCAACGAAAAAACATGCCGGTGAGTCTTGAACATCGAGATACCAATTGTTGGCTTGTCCACGCGGTTGAACATCGCGCACATGGGCACGGTGTTGCCTGCTGATGCCGTCGGAAATGATCTGGTACAACCGGAGGATCGGAACAGAGGTGTGCCACTCGACACCCATGGCGGCTCTGGCACGATCTATCTGTTTGACGTTCAATTCCCATACAACCTGTAACCAGTGGGGGTCACGAACAAAAAGCACGAGTCGGTCAAGATGCTCGCCATCCGACACGCCACCAAGCTCACGAAACCGAGTCAGGCTTTCCTTCAAGCCGATCTTGCGCATAAAAGGAGCGTCGTGATCATCAACAACCACGAGTGGTTGCTCTTGTTTTGGCTTGGGTTTCGGTTTGGGTTTGCAAACCGGCAACTCAATGGACGACGAAACCGCAGGTGTCACAGATGCTTGTTCTTTTTTCGGTACCACTCGCGACGCAACATTCGAAGTCTTTCCCGCTTTCTTGTTCGCTGCCGATGTTTTTTTGCCGGAAGTTATGATTTGTGATTTTGGTTCTGTCTTTTTCTGTGTCGCAGCGGTTTTTGGTGTTTTTATTGCGGCAGTTTTTGATTTATTAACTGATACTTTTTTCTTATGTTGTTCGGAAACTTGTTGTGACTGTGGCGTTGATTTCGTAGGTTTGGTCGTTTTAGTTGCTGTTTGAGTTTTCGATTTTACTGTGGTTTTGGGTAATTTAGGATGTTTGGCTGAATTTGTGTTTTTGGCTGCTTTTGATAACTTCTTTAATGCGGAAATCAATTCGGCTTTGCGCATCTCGTGCCATCCGCGGATGCCAGATTTTTTGGCAAGTTCGGCAAGTCGTTTGACTGTCAAGAGTTCAAGCTGGTCAGGTATCATCACTTGTGTGATTTCCTTAATTGTATTTCACCAAGTCAAAAACAACGCAAACTGAAAACAACACTTCTTTATTATTGCTATCATAAATACCTAAACATGAATAATCAATCATTGTTTTGCAAATACCGTAGATTTTGTAAAATAAGCAGTCGAATACAACGAGGTGTCACAAGATTTTATTTTGTTTTCGCAGAATTTTTATTATACTTTTGCTCTTTTGTCAATCCTAAAATACAGCGGTGAGGTATTGATTTGCCACTTGACAGATACGGCCTGATCGATAAAATTTTTCGGTATTAATTTATTGATATTGAGGTTCGATGGGCGATTTGGAGAATCCCAACGAGGAAAAGCCATTGGGTGGTTATTCCCCATTGGCCAAAGGTTATTTGTTGGGAATACTGGTGTTGACGGCTTCCATTGAAGCCGTGATTCCAATGATTCTCGGTTCGTGGCTCGACAAACGCTACCAGACAGCCCCATTATTCGTGTTACTTGGCATCGGTTTGGGGATTGTGATCATGGTTACACAGTATGCTAAGGATCGTCAAAAAGGTCTGAAGCCGTATTAGGAAGAAACCTTTGAGAAAACGGGAAACGCCAAAAACCATGTTGTTTCCCATGGTGGTGGCCATTCCGATTGTCACGGGAACAGTGGTTTTGATCTCACTGACAATGATTTTTGTTGCGAGATTTCATGGAAAAAATCTGGAAATCGTTCCTATGCTGATTTGCGGTGTCACCATGTTGGCCGCAGGTTGCGCGTCGTTGCTGGTGACGCAGTGGGCAAGGCGAGATGAGTAGTTTTCACCACTCAGCGGTTTGATAGGCGTGACAATCATAATGGTTGTACCGCTTGTGACGGTTGTTGTAACACACGTAATCACAGAAAGAGCGACTGGCCACCTTGTTTTTTCCAATTTTGTCGTATATTACTTGATATATTTGCTTGTGGGAACTTGGCTTTTGTCGCCCATTCCGTTGTATAACAAGGGTAAGGTAGAGGACTGTGCTTGAAGCCATCGTTGACATTGTTCTCACAGTCATTTTTACGACTTTCACTAATAAAAACAAAGGCGGTGCCTTACCCAAGAGAACGATCCGATGCAAAAATACCCACTCATAGGAAAAATTTTGTGCTTCAGTGGCCTGATGTTCATGATCGGCCTGTTGACGGGTATTGTCGTCAAGATGGTTACGTCGCAACCTTCTGTGTGGAGTGCCTTGGAAACTGCTTTTTTGTGCGTTTTTTTTACCGGCTTGATTTCCATAGTGGTCATTGAGGTACTGAAGCGTCAAATCACTAACAAATTAGCTAAAATCGTGTTTGGTGAGTTATGCCGCACAACATTGATTGGCATTGTATTTGTCATCATAGTTTTCACTCAAACGAGACAATTTACAATTAGCATGGTATGTTTTTCCATCGTGTTCTATTTGGGAATGGTTGTCATTATTACCTGGCAGATGTTGTCGGCTCAGCATAATCATCACGAAACGAGTTCAAACAGAGAATAATCTTATGGCAAGTCTTGACATCAGTGAAGTTGCCGGGCACGTCAACGATGGCAACGCATTCCATTTTCCGTTTCATCTTTCCGGTGAACTTCCGGCTTGGATGACTCATCTGAAAATCACCCGCTATGTCTTGATTGAGATGATAGCCGCTACCATCATCTTCGTCATGTGTGTGACACTGGCACGAAAAATCCGGGGGGGCAAAACGGTCAAAGGGCGTTTTTGGAACGCTTTGGAAGCAATTCTCGTTTACATTCGGGACGAAGTGATACGTCCGAGTATCGGAGAAGGTGCGGATCGATTTGTGCCGTACCTGTGGACCGTGTTTTTCTTTGTTCTCAGTTGTAATCTTGCCGGGATGTTACCCTGGAGCGGATCGCCGACCGGTGCGATCAGTGTTACGGCAGTGCTGGCACTATGTACGCTGACCGTCGTACTGACATCCGGGATGAGGCATCACGGCGTTGTGGGATACTGGACGGGATTACTTCCCCCCATGGAACTCAATCCTGTCATCGGCCTTATTCTCAAACCGCTCCTTTTCGGAATCGAATTTTTCGGGCTGTTCGTCAAACACGGCGTGTTGGCAATTCGTCTTATGGCCAACATGTTCGCCGGACATTTGACGCTTGCCGTGATTTTGGCTTTTATTCCGATGGCTTTTGGGACCCTTTACATCTGGATTCCCGTGACATGCGGTTGTGTGGCGATGAACATTGCCTTGAGTTGCCTTGAATTGTTTATCGCGTTCCTCCAAGCCTATATTTTTACGTTTTTGTCCGCACTGTTTATTGGCATGTCCATTCATCAACATTAAAAAAACGCAGGTTTTTCAACCATTGACCCTTAACCATAAAATCACTAACCACCTAAATTTAATTGGAGAGTTTATTTATGAACAAATTGACCAGGATCGCCGTGATTTGTTTCTATTTGTCAGCCACATTTGCGCCTGTTGTTTCTTTTGCACAAGCCCAACCCCCCCAATCTCTTGAGACGACGGAAGCAGAAATTGATTTTGCTCAAAAGTTGGCTTCAGAAGATGAAGCGACCAGGGCACAAGACATTGAACTCCTCAAGGAAGTGTCCAAAGCAGCGGGTACCGGCGAATTGGAAGCCGCCAAAGAGTTTGGCAACCGGATGGGTGTTGCCATTGGCGTCGGTATTATCGTGTTCGGCGGTGGTATGGGCATCGCAATCATTGGCGGCTGTGCCGTGACTGCATTGGCACGTCAGCCGGAGCTTGCCGGGAAAATCCAGACCGCCATGATTATCTCCGCCTCGCTGATCGAAGGTGTCACGCTCCTTGCGCTGATTATTTGTATCCTTTGCCTTTTTGTGTAAAATCGATAAGAGTAAAGGGCTGAATCCCTTGGATTGAAGAACATGACCATACGTGAATGTTCTTCACATCCTTGATTTTTCATTTATTTTTTCCCATTCATAAATACTTTGATCACAATGAATCGTATTTTACTGATTGTCGGAATCTCGCTCTTAATCACGTTTAGCGGTGCCACCGTTTTTGCGTCGGACGATGGGGGAGATGCCAACCTGAACCCATTGAACTGGGCAACCGACACGGCCATCTGGACGGGTGTGGTCTTTCTCTGTTTGGTTACTGTTCTCGCCAAGTTCGCCTTCAAGCCGATTGCTCAGGCTCTCGATGAACGCGAAAAACAAGTTGCCGACAATATTGCCGGAGCAGAACAGGCCAATCAGGTGGCCAAAGACTTGCTCGCGCAGTACCAGGACAAGCTCTCCGAAGCGGAAGGCGAAGTCAAGGCCATTGTCGAAGCCGGTAAAAAAGAGGCCGAACGTGCCGGGGAATTGATCGTGGCGAAAGCCCGTGAAGCCGCCGAAGCGGAGCGTATCCGTGCCGCGAAGGAAATCGAGTCCGCGACAGACGGTGCCTTGCAGGAACTGGCCGCTCGCAGTGCCGACCTGGCCGTTTCGCTGGCCGGTAAGATCATCAGGAAGAACCTCGATGCCGGTTCCCATGCCGAACTGATTCAAACCGCCGTGACTGATTTTTCCAAAAACTAAATTGATGGCACAATAAAAGCAGGGCGATCACGCCGTGACCAACGTTAGCCGCGTCACCCTGTGACGCGCACAATCGGAGCCCGTAGCGTAAGCAAGGGTCAAATATCGGGAATGAATCGCAGCAACAATCTTCGGATGAATCATCGAAAGGAAAACCAATATGCCGACACAACAGCTTACCGACTCGCTTATCGATGATTATGTTGCCCGGTTTGCCCAATTGGGGCAGCAAGATCAAACGATCCTCTTGAACAGGCTGACGGAATCGAAAAAAGTGAATGATGCCACCCGCAAAAATTTTCCCGAAAAGATTTTCCTCCCTGAACCGGAAAACCCTTTGACACTTGAGGAACTAGCCGGCTCCTGGCAGGATGACCGATCTGCTGAGGAAATCATTGAAGACTTGCGGCGGTCACGAACCCCCAACTTGGATAGGGTAAATTTTGATTAGGGTGAATGATATGAGCCAATATCTTTTGGATACGGATGTTTCAATCAATTATTTGCGAGGCTTCGAGGAAACCATCCGAAAGGTTGCGGAAGTCGGAGCAAGCAGTATTTGCCTTTCCGAAATCACTGTTGCAGAACTCAAATATGGTGCTGAAAAGAGCAATCGACCGGAGTATCATCGTCGTCGCGCGGATTCGTTTTGTGCCAAATTCGAAATCATGTCAATTTACCCGGCACTCGACGTTTTTGCATTCGAGAAAGCACGACTCGAAAAACTTGGCTTGCGTTTGGATGACTTCGACCTGTTAATCGGTTCCACGGCAATTCATAACGACCTCGTGCTTGTCACGAACAACGTCAAACACTTTGAGCGGATGCAACGCCTGAACATCGAAAATTGGGTGAAGTAGCCAACAGAAGAGCCGGAAAAAAGACATTGCCATGAATGAGTATTATGAAAGAGAGGTACTCCAACAAAGGGACGGGCGATTGATTAAACTATTTCATGGAAGTGATTCTTTGCATTTTTCGATTCCGAGTGATGTTAAGATGATAAGTTTGCAAACCCTAGTTACCCCTGTAGTTTTGCTGTTTTTTGGATATTGGTTATGGAGACCTGTAACCATTTTTTTCTGGAGAGTTGCATTTCATGACGGAATACCGTTGATTTTTCGGATATTTTTAGCAATAGTTTGCATTATCCTTTTGCTGATATTTATGGGAATCTGCATTGCAGTCGTTGCAAGCATGTATTGTCGGACGAAATTGATATTATTCCCGGATCAATTGCTGTTGGAAAAACGTTTTTTGTTTTTTCGACGACAAAAACATTTTGATCTGGCCAATGTTGAGTATGCCCATGCCACATCAGTGCCGTTGCAAGGTGTGGAAGGAACGAAAGAAGTTGTTGAGATACCGATTAGCGATTGCGAACCGATTCATTTACCGAAAATGATTGATGAAGATGAAGATAGGTTTGTCAAAGTGACCAACCGCTTTCTGGATAATCATCGTAAAGTTGAAAAAGAAAAAAAATGACGATACGCGAATTGGTCAAAAACGAAATTGACACGCTTCCCGATGATGTGCTATATGAAATAAGGGATTTTGTGCTGTCGCAAAAAGAGCGTTATGCATCAGACAGGGCACAGACACGGAAATACCGTCCTGAAAGGACGCAATTTCTATAACCCCCAGCGTAAGCCAAAAGTATCTACACAACTTTTTTTATGAGGTCGGGCAGCAGTCCGGGGGCGAATTTTGCGAGGGCGGTTTGAAGTTGGGTAATTTGGGAAAGGTCGAAGTTAATATGCGTCAAAAAGTC
>Ga0082212_10002822_pt1 | contig 24961 bp, 16 predicted proteins | sample TergutNt197P3_FD_71548 | JGI IMG/M metagenome (GOLD analysis project Ga0082212, IMG submission 71548) | Neocapritermes taracua P3 segment gut microbial communities from Petit-Saut dam, French Guiana - Nt197 P3 | ecosystem: Host-associated > Arthropoda: Insects > Digestive system > Gut ... | reverse complement strand
TAGTTCAGCCCAGACGCTTCAGGATGTTATCGAATCGTATAACAAAGGTGCAGGATTGCAGGCTTCCGGCGACATTACCGGAGCTATCGCCGAACTCGAAAAATGTGTTGATTTAGCAAAAAAGGTTGGCGATGAAGCCGAAGAGCAGTTGATCGTACTCGAAAGAAATTTGCCCGGCATGTATTTGCAGAATGCCAAAAATATGATTACTGCAAAAGATTACTCCGCAGCGTTGCAAGCGCTTGAAGCCACCGTTGCGGCTGCTGAAAAATATAACAATGCGGGCGTTAAGGGAGAAGCCGAAAAAAGCATTCCGCAGATATATTATGCGCTGGGAGCAACCGAATATTCAGCCAAAAATTGGGATGGAGCCGTTCAAAAACTTGAACAAGCCGTAGCGCTCGATCCTAATTCTGCAAGGACATATTTTCTGTTGGGCGCCTGTTATCAGGAATTGAAGAACGAGGAAAAAATGGCTGAGAATTACAAACTTGCCATCGAAAAGGGTAGTGCAGCCGGCGATCAAACAAGCGCGAACAATGCAAAAACAAAATTATTCACTTATTATTATGCTCCGGGAGCCCAAGCCAAAAATGCTCAAAAGTGGGATGAGGCTATTTCCCTGTTATCCAAGGCTGCTGAAGTAGATGATACCAATCCTACCATATTTCAGGCATTATCATCGTGTTTCAATTCCAAAAAGAATTGGGACAGCGCTATTGCCAACGGAGAAAAAGCGTTGGAACTCAATCCAAAGACTTCAGACGGGATTTATTACGAATTGGGAACCGCTTATGCCGGTAAAAACAATGCTATCAAAGCATGTGAATACTTCAAAAAGGTAGAAAACGAACCTTACCTGAAAGGCGCCAAATACCAGATTGAAGTAGCGTTGAAATGTAAATAGTTTCTTATGATACGGTCAATTCTTACTTCAGTATTTTTACTTTGTGCTTTCTGTGTTCAGGCGCAGGAGTTGAGCGTTATCAAATTGAACGCTCCCGATAAGACACGCGGATCGGCAGTCATGAAGGCGTTGAACGACCGTCAGTCCATTCGCGAATATTCAACAGAGAGTCTCAAGCCGCAGGATCTTTCCGACCTGCTTTGGGCTGCCAACGGTATCAATCGCCCCGATGGCAAACGTACCGCCCCTTCATGCCGTAATTTTCAGGATGTTGAGGTATATGTTGTCCTCCCCGAAGGCGCTTATATCTACGACGCTAAGGAACATGCCCTGAATCCCTTAACTGCCGGCGATTTTCGCGGCGCTGTTGCCGCAAGTCAGGAATTTGCAAATACAGCCCCGCTTAGTATCGTATTGGTGGCTGATATGACCAAGTACGGCAACATGTCCGAAAATTCAAAATTGATGGCTGCTGTTGACGTGGGGATTGTTTGCCAGAATATCTGTGTGGCGTGCGCAGGTTTGGGACTAGCCACAGTACCTCGCGGAACGATGGATCAGACGGCATTGAAGACCGCATTGAAACTGGCGGATCATCATCTTTTGCTGATGAACAATCCGGTAGGGTATCCGAAGAAGTAGCCGGGAATTATTTTACGCGAAAATCTGCCGTTGTATCCCATTCGTAAGTATCATATTTATATTTCTCTTTATACTTCGCTTTATCTGTTTCGAAAGATGACCAAACCCAAAACAGTTTAAGATTCGGGTTATTTTGCAGGTAGAGAAACTCCAGTAAATAGTTCTTGCTAATATCAATTTCGTTTGTAAGAAGGTTGCTGGTGCATCTTAAATCCGTCAATTTGAGGTTATTGGTCAGATTAAGCGTTGTAAGCCTGTTCTGATCGCACATTAACTGGATTAATTGTGTGTTGTTGCTCAGGTTTAGACTCGCAATACTGTTTTTGGCGCACGATAACCGTTGTAAGGCTGTATTTTGGGTTACGTCAAGGTTAGCGAGCAGGTTGTTGTTGCACCATATACGTTCCAGGGCTTTATTACTGCTGAGTTCGAGCGTACTTAACTGATTATCGTTGCAATACAGAAATGATAATTTGGTATTTTTTCTCAAATCGAGATTAGCCAGATGATTGACGTTACATTCCAGCACCTCCAGTTCCGTATTATTGCCTAAATCAATGGACGATAATTGATTGTTGGACACCGACAACCAGTATAGTTTTGTATTGTTGCTCACGTCAATCGTCTGGAGTTCGGTAGCGTCAACGAACAATTCTGTTAATTTGACAAGTTCGCCGACATTGATACGACCGATCGGGTTGTAGGAACAGTCTAATTTTTTAAGTTCTTTATTTTTGCCGAGCTCTATACTTTCGATATCATTACCGGAACAGTTTAATTCTGTGATATTGGTAAAATGCTCGATGCCGGCAAGGCTTGTTATATTTGACCCTCTCACGTTAATTTTGACGGCATTTTTAGTTTCTTTCAGACTGAGTTTACCGTCTTTAGGCGAATTATCAAATACGCCAAGACAATATTGTCTGAAAATTTCATCTTCAATGACCTCCGCAACATCTATAGCGGCTGTCTGTATTACCCTGATCGAATCTGTTTTTCCGCCGTCGCCCGAAAAGACTACGAACACTGTCCGGTCAGTGTATGCTTCATTTTCAGTCGGCGCCAGAGTGATCGTTATGTTGCCTTTCCCCTGAGTTGGACGGATGTTCAGCCATTCAACCGCCGGCGATACTGTTGCCGTCCAACTTACATTGGCTGATATGTCAATGGCTTGACTTTCGTCGGATGCATCTAAGATGACATTTCTCGATGAAAAAGACATTTCCGGATTCTTTTCGCATGATGACAGTATCCAACCGGCACACGCCAGCGCTAACGTAATTTTTACCAAAAAAAGACTGTATTTCATTTCGTATCTATTGATTCATTTTACTTTACATACTGATACGAAAAAAATGGACGTTTTGTTTCATAAGTTTTTAAAAAATGAGGTTCTAAAATGATCAAGCGCTGCGAGAACTTTGTCAATCACCCCAACATAATAAAATGGCAAATTTAAAAGGTAAAACTTTTTTCCGGTTTTTGTTGTAACTTTGTCTATCGAAAATGGTTGCGCCCAAACCCGAACTGCAATATCGTGCGGAGCGTTTTCCATGAACAAATGCAGCGACTTGAGTTTTGAGTTATGCCCCGACTTTACCTCTTCCGGTTTTCACTGTTTTTCCATTCCGCTAAAAACAGCAACGCCTTTCTATGTATCATAACATGATGATTTTAAAACGGCAAAGATACAACTATTTTACAAAATATGCCTAAAATGACGGTCAAAATTAACAAAAATATGCCTAAAATGACGGTAAAAATTAACAAAAATATGCCAGAAATGACGGTCAAAAGTTGCTCTCAAATTCAAACCCTTCCAGATTTTGAAAACTTGGCGAGGTATTCATTAAAAAAACCTGTCAGGTTTTAATCCTACTTGCCTCCCGTTGTCTAATATGTATCACATATTCAGCATATTGCATTTCATTTGGGTTATTTATGGGACTTTGCGACCACCCCAAAATATTATTCCGCTCAAAAAATTTATTTGCTCCAGCATGGTGTTATATAATATAATGATATATCTTTGCGCCCTGAATTTTAATTTTTTATGAAAGTCAAAGTTACTGAAATACTGCTATGTACCATGTTTTGTACAACAGCGGTTCACGGTCAGAAATTGAAAGACGAGGCGGATTCCCTTAGTTATGCGCTGGGAGTCATGTTTGGTAAAAGCATACAAGCCAACATACAATCCGGCGGTTTTCAAATCAATAACGACATTTTTCTCCAAACTATCCGAAAGGTATTTCAAAACGAAACGTTAGACATGACGCCCGAACAGGCAAATATGTTTGTTAACGCTCAATACTTGAAGTTGCAACAACTCAAATTTGAAAAAAACCTGCTGGAAGGTCGCGCGTTTTTAGACAATAATAAAAATGCGCCCGGAGTGGTTACGCTTCCGAGCGGCTTGCAATACAAGGTGATAACGATGGGAACGGGCGCTAAGCCCGCCGCCACCGACAAAGTTACCGTCCATTATCACGGCACGCTGCTCAACGGAACGGTTTTCGACAGCTCGGTGCAGCGAAATCAAACTATCGAATTTCCGGTAAACGGAGTAATAGCCGGATGGACGGAAGCCCTGCAATTAATGCCTGTCGGTTCAAAATGGATATTGTATATCCCGTCCGAACTGGCTTATGGAGAAAGTCAAAGACAGGGAAGTCCCATTGAGCCTAATTCTACGCTCATTTTCGAGGTGGAATTGATTTCCATCAATAATTAGGAATTTTTAACATTTGTATATCATAATTTTAACGTAATTTTGCGCCTTAATTATAAAAAATAAATCATCATGAAAATTTTAAAGCAAATTTCTTTTTGTATCTTAATGGTATCCACTGTATTACTTGCTTCATGCGGTGGCGGAAAACCTAATTACAAAGCAAAGTTGAAGAATGATGCCGATTCGGCAAGTTATTTTATTGGGTATTACTATGGAGTAGGATTAGTCAATATGGAAATGGCAGATGCTAATATCGGCGCAATGGTTAAAGGAATACAGGAAGCCTTAAAGCAAGGGAAAGAAGTTGATCAGGAAAAGATGCAGGAACTTCAAATGTTTTTGAACGATTATATGACGAAACTGCAAACCCGCGCCACTGAAAAGGCTCTGAAAGAAGGACAGGATTTTCTCGAAGCCAACAAGAAAAAACAGGGCGTGGTAACTCTTCCCAGCGGTTTGCAGTACAAAATCATTAAGGATGGCGACGGAACCAAACCGACTCAGGAAGATATGGTTGATGTAGTGTATCATGGCACTTTGACTGACGGAACCGTATTTGACAGCGCTAAAGAACGCGGCGACACAGCTACATTCAATGTAAACGGCGTTGTTCCCGGCTTTAGCGAAGCATTAACCCTGATGAACGAAGGTTCGATTTGGGAAGTGTACATTCCATCTGAATTGGGATACGGAGAAAACGTCCGCCCCGGTGGTCCTATTAAACCGAACAGTGTCCTGATTTTCGAAATTGATTTGGTGAAGGTCAAGAAACCATAACCATCAAAGTTGAATTTTGCCTGACAAAAGGAATCAGAGAAATCGTGCTAACAGATGTAACGTATCTGTTAGCACGATTTTTCTGATTTCCGCTCTATCTTCCGGAATATTTGTAACAATTCCTTTGCGGGAAAACCGTTTTCGTAACCCAACTTTTGCAACAGCCTTCCGGCAGCTGTTTCCGTCGGCTGCCTGTCATAATACATTCGGCAACTGTCGTTCAGATATTTAACGGTTTTCAGTCCATCGAACCATCCGTAAAACCTTTTGACAAATGCCTCCGGCGATGCGCTGTTGGTATTGGCTTGCGAAATTTGATCCAAATAACTGTTCTGCAAAAGATAATCGTGCAATGGAGCAGCAAGAGGAGCGCATAATTTGGCAACATCTTCGGGCTTGGCTTTGAAAAGATGAGGAACCATCGCAAACAGCCGTTTCAGATCTTCGAATGGTTCCAAAGGGTATGTATGCAATGCCGCTTTTCCGCCGGCGATCCATTGCCGAATGCTTGCTCCGGTACCGAACGGAACGCGATCGGACGGACGCGGCGACGGAATAACCCGCGTGGCGTTGATTTCCGCATAGTTTCCCAGAGGAATGATTTTTTGAAGAAAATGAAAATCCTCTCCGGCTTTGCGTCTGTTCATCCCGCCCTGCTTGACATAAGCCGAAGCAGCCACTGCAAACGACGAACCTACCGTATGAAAAGCATAAGGAAACTCCGCATAACGTAAAGCCTGATTCAGATAACGCAAATGCAGTTCGTAGAGTGCAATGCCTTCGTAAATGCAGGTATCGAAATCATCGTCTTCAAGGGGATGCTCAAAATAGATGGATGCTCCGCTGAGTGGTTTTCCGCTGAAAAAAGCCCGTTCAATTTCCTCAAGATAGTTTTCGTCGCAAGTCGAATCGGCGTCAAAACCAATGATAACGCCGTCATTCACGCCTGATTGCAAGAAACGGAACACCGCTTCGTCCATGCCAATTTTGCGGGCGTAACCCACACCTGCAATTTTATCAGGGACGTCGGGTTTACAGATCGTATGAAACCGCAACCTGCCGCTGTTGTGTTGTTTCGCCCATTGCTGCGCATCGTGCAGATTTTCTTCATTTTGCCGTTTGGCGTCTTCCGGCGCATGTTCCGGGTGATTCACCACCACAATCACCTCTACGCAACATAAAGGTCGGCGGCAACGGTATAACGACAGCAACGAACGCAGCAATGCCGGTTCCCTGTACGAAGGTATCACTACGATCATACGCGGCGCTTCTTCCGGAAGTCCGGCGATGGATTGAGTGAACCGATGCTTGGTCAGGTATTGTGCAAAAGGATGAAATGTGTCCAATTGGTCAAGATATTATGAGGGTGCGAATTTACATTTTTCTGTTGATACATGTAGCGCCACTTTTGTCCATTAGACCTGATTTCCAACAAAAAAGCCTTGCAGAAATCTTGCAAGGCTTTGACTTTCAGGTGATCCGCCTGGGGCTCGAACCCAGGACCCCATCCTTAAAAGGGATGTGCTCTACCTGCTGAGCTAGCGAATCATTTTTTAAAAGCGGCGGCAAAGGTAAGGACTTTTTTGTAAAATCCAAATCTATATTGGGAAATTCTTCTTCGTTGATTCAACATTTTGAAATATCATGTACATTTGTACGCTCAAATTTATTGTATTTTTTTGATTCAAAATATCGGAACATATCGTCAATACATGAAAGTCTTTGCGCCTTTGCGCCTTTTCGGGCGAATAATTCATCAAGCAAAGACGCAAAAACGCAAAGATTCCCTTTTGCTGATCTTTGTTATTTGTGTGTTGTTTGTAGCGTGCTCATCATCTAAAATATCTAACAAACAGCAGTTTGAACCGGTGCAACTGACCGAAGAACAGCAATTGGACTACGACCACGATTTCATTGAAGCAACCAAACTCAAAATGTTTGGCAATCTGCCCAATGCCGCCAGTATGCTTACCGGTTGTACCGAAGTCAATCCCTGCGATGCGGCGGCGCATTACCAGCTGGCTGAAATCTATTCCATGATCAACGACCGGACGAACGCCCTGCGGTACGCCCGTTTAGCCTCCAGATACAACCCTGAAAACGAATGGTACAAAATGCAATTAGCAAACCTTTATGTGGAGGACAATAACATCGACAGCGCTATTGTGGTATACCGCCAGATTGTCGGAATGCAACCCGATAATACTGATCTGCGGTACAATCTGGCATTCCTGTATCTCGAAAAGGACGATTACCGCAAGGCAATTAAGGAATTGGACAAAATAGAAAAGATATACGGATTTACTGAAGACCTCGCCATTGCAAAATACAGGGTGTATTCCAAGAAAGAGGGCATAGATACGAAAAAGAAAAACGTCAAAGCCACCGAAGCCGTTCTTAAAAAAGGTATCAGGATGTATCCCGATGATTTGCGCTTTTACGGACTGCTGGCTGAGCTGTACAGTATGAGCGGTCGCGAAAGAGAAGCCCGGGAAAATTACACAAAACTGCTCGAAGTAGATCCGGAAAATGCCATCGGATATATCTCAATGATTGAATTTTATAAAGATTACGGCAACGACGCCAAGGCGATGGAAGAGATGCAACGCATGTACGACATCAAAACCATCGATCCCGACCTCAAGGTAGAGTTATACCTCCAGCTTTCGTACGACAGCGTTTTTTTCAAAAAGCATTACCAGCAAATGGATATACTGATCAAACAGTTGTATGAGAAGTATCCTGACAATCTGCGCGTGCGTTTAGTAAATGCCGACCGTAATCTGCGTGAGAAGAATCTCGACGACGCCAAAAACGACCTGCTGTTTATCACTGATCGCGTACAGACCAACTATTTCCTGTGGGAGCAACTGTTCTATCTGCTCAATCACTTGCAGGACAATGAAACGCTATTTGAATCGACTGCAAAAGCGTTGAAATATTTTGACGACCGTTCCCTGTTCAACTTCTTTCACGGACTGGCGGCTTCGATACTTAAAAAATACGATGTCGCCATCCCCTCCTATCTTCGCACGCTCGAATGCCTGAAAAAAGAAAAAGACCCCGACCGGGATGTGGAACTTCAAACGCATGTATTTTTGGCTGAAGCCTTCAATGAACAAAAGCGATATCAGGAATCGGACGGCGCTTTCGAAAAAGCGTTGGCAATCTCCCCGAACAACCCGATGATACTGAACAATTACAGTTATTATCTATCCTTGCGGGAAGAAAAATTAGACCTTGCCGAAAAATACATTAAACGGTGTATCGCTCAGGAGCCCAACAGCAGCACTTATTTAGATACCTACGGATGGGTACTCTACAAGTTGGGGCGCGTGGATGAGGCTATTGTTCTGATTGAGAAAGCAATGAAAAACGGAGGAAACGACAATCCGGAAATCATCGGACATTTGTGCGAGATTCTGACCGTAGCGGGACGTACCGATGAGGCTTATCATATCTGTAAGTATGCCACCGAGTTGAACAATTCGGAAGAAACGGTAGAGGAAAAAATGGAATCGTTTCAAAAGAAAAAGGAAACGGAATGAAGTTCAATTTTCAATTTTCAATTTTCAATTATTTGATTGTTTTGCTTTTCCTGATAGCAGGGATGAGCGCTTGCCGTTCGCACAAAAAGGCGACTGCGCCCGTTCGCGTTGAGGTCGAAGGAGCAGCTTTCTACGCCTCCTGCTATCCCATTGAAAGTCTTTGGGTTCCACAGTGTAAGATTGAAATATCCGTTGGAGGTCATTCGCTCAATGGCAGTATCTATATCCGTCCCGACAGTGTTTTCTACTTTCGCGGCAAAATGGTGATGGATGTTGTACGTGGCGCTATTTACCGCGATTCGTTCATAGTGGTCAACTATCTGGATCGTAAATGTTACAGGGGTAAAAATGATTACCTGCAAAAAGTTACCGGTTATCCGGTAAATCCGGAATCGCTGATGATGCTTTTCACAGCCGACCGGTGCGAGGAAGCATGGCGAAACAAATTCGACTTCATCATCGCTGTCGGAAGCAACGATCAGATACTGATGCAGGGGAAAAACCGCAACTTACTCGAAATCAACATTAATGCCAACACAAGTGCTGTGGAAGGAATTACCCTGTACAACAACCAGCAGCGACAACCCGTGTTCAGCGCTGAATATGGCGGCTACGAACAATTTCCGCACTACGCCTTGCCCACTGTTTTTGATATTTCGGCGCAAAACGATGAAAACCCCATCAGGATAAAAGTCAATTCCCGACAAATTTTGTTCAATCAACCACAAAATGTAAATGTCAGTGTACCATCGAAATATACGGTAGTGGTTTTGGAGTAGGGGTGAATGTTTTTATGACTTTGACGTTTTTTGGTCTGAAAATGAATCCCATAGGGATTCTATATTGATAGAAAAGCATAATCTCCGCAGAAACGGCGTGCCGACAGGTACGCAATATGAAAAAAACGCCGATACATTGCGTACCTGACGGTACGCTACATTGGGGTTTAATCCTCTTTTGATTGTTATTTCAATGCCGTATTGAACTGCCTACTGCAAGCAGGTTTTTCATCTTATTCACCAATACTTCCACCTGGAACGGTTTACTGATATACTCGTCCATGCCCGACGCCAGACAATGTTCGCGGTCGCCGGCTAAAGCATTTGCGGTGATGGCTATAATAGGAGTAGGGATAATTCGTTTTTCAATTTCTATTTCGCGGATTTTCTTGGTAGCTTGAATGCCGTCCATCACAGGCATTTGTATATCCATCAGGATGATATTGTGTTTGGCGGTATTGAATTTGTCGAGCGCTTCCTGTCCGTTGTTGGCTACTTCAATGTTTTTCACCAGTTTCTGGATACTGAGAATGACGATTTTCTGATTGATCAGGTTATCCTCTACCAATAGAACTCTGGCTTCTTTCAGATCAACTTTTGATGTGTCATGCGATGGCGCATCCACGCCCGTATCAACAATTTCAGGAATCTTACCCGCCTTGAACTCAGCCTTCGCCTTCTTAAACGAAAGCGTGAAACTGAATACGGTAAACTTGCCGGAATCATAAGTCATTGCCAGCTTGTTGCCCGACATGGCGATCAGTTTCGATGATATGGAATAGTTGAGCATCTCAGGTTTTTCCCTGTGGGCTTCCAGATCAAATTCAAGATGGTCGCTCACTCTTATCTCGAAATGAACATCGTACAGATGTTCTGTTTCCTGCCTGACATGATATGATATGATGATATTGATTTTCTCGGCTTTCTTGTTTTTAATGATGGCGTCCACCAGCGTCAGGAATATCTGCTTGATCTGTATCGGATCGCCTTCGAGGATGTGTGGCGGTTCCATGTTCGGTTTCATACCGATATTGTAATCGTTGCTCTGTCCTACAAACAGTTGTATGGTGTTGTTCATGACCGTTTGCAGGTTAAAGGTGATGTTGGATGGCTTGGCGTCGACCATTCCTGTTGACGTAACTCTGGAGGCAATGATGTTGACCACATTTACCAGGTTATTCGCCGAAGCGAGAATGGTTTCCATCCAATCTTTCTGGCGTTGATTGAGCGGCGTATCGTTCAGCAGGTTTCCGATAACTACGATGTTATTCAGCGGTGTGCGTATCTGGTAGGATAATTCTGATATAAATTCGTTTTTGATTTCGGATTCTTTCCGGATGTCGGAAATTTTGTGGTCGCTGGCGCTTTCCATTTCTTCATTGATGGCGAGGAATCCGCCTACAACAATCAGGATCACGATTCCGGCAAAGAAGAATGCGATCAGCGTAAACGGCTCATCGCCAAGTAACAGCCCGCATCCTAAATACGCAGTCATCATGACGATGGTGAACAGACAGCCGCGTTTGACCTGAAAAAGAACACACGCTACTAAAGGGAAGATCACAAAAAGCAACCCGGCAGGAAAACTTTCGCGAGCCAGCAACAGTCCCATTATGGTCAATCCAAAACCGATACAGGTGATCCAGAAAAATTTGGGTCCGTACTTTCCGCATTTACGGGCAACGATGTGCAGTATGATTCCGGTCAGCCCGGAAACGCCAATCACTATGTTGCCAAACAGATGCCCTGTCAACAATATTCCAATAATACCGAAACACAGCATCAATGTCCCTCCTACAAGCAAAAATATCCCTAAAAAAACATCCTGACAACGAACGAGCCAGTGGACTGTTTTGTCTTTTCCGATCTCGAGAAAACTTACGATAGTTTGAAACATACTGCTACAAAACATAACTTTATGGTTGTCATGGAATTACTTAAAAAAAACATACCACACAATCAAACGACAAGTATAACACATATTTTTCACATTAAAAAATATCATTTGAAATATAAAAAACGTTACTATATTTGTACGGATTTTGTTTAAAAAGGTTTTAAAAAAATGATATTTTATGCAAAAATATTTCATAACAATTGTCTGCCTGCTGGCATCGTTGTTTGCTGCTGACATTGCCGCCCAATCCGATTCAGCCTCCAATATGGTAAGATATACTACCGAGTTCAAGTTCAGGGAGGGTTTTTATCTGAATTTTGATCAGGTGAGGGCTAACAAGCCATTGCCAAAATCACGGGTATTGACCTCAATCGACTATAACAGTAAAACGTTTTTCGATCAGGTAACCGAGTCGCAAACCATCACCTATTTTGACGATCTTGGTAACAGTCAGGAAGTCGAAACCAATAAATTGTGGGGATATTGCAAAAACGGAATATTGTACATTAATATTGGAAGTTCATTCAACAGAATTACCATTATCGGCAATATCTGCCATTTTGTGGCAAACATCACAACTTACTCCAACAGGTACAACTCTCCCTACGGATATTCACCTTACGGCTACGGATATTCTCCATACAGTTATTACCCCTATAGTTATTCTCCTTACGGATATTCTCCTTATGGCTACGGATCGCCCAATTACCGGACAACCGAGTTGAAACAGTTTCTGCTTGATTTCAGCAGTGGAAAGGTGATGGAATACGATACCAAAAACGTAGGGATGCTATTGATGACAGATCCCGAACTTCACGACGAATTTTCAGGACTTCGGGCGAAAAAGAAACAGCAGTTACAATTCATGTACATCCGCAGGTTCAACGAACGGCAGCCGTTGTACATCCCGAAATGACGGGAAGAAATAAATAAAATGATTGATCAGTGAAGCAGTTGGTTTTGATGTTATGTACGGCATTTGCCGTATTATCGCACGGTTTGGGACAGGGATATGTCATCAGCGGCGAGGTAGCGGGCGCCGAAGGGAAAACCGTTTCGTTGAAGCAGTATAACGGTCGTGAGCCTGTCGAAGTCGCTGCAACAACGGTGAAAGACGGAAAATTCACTCTGAAAGGAAATGCGCCTTATTCCGAATTTTGCATGTTGTATGTGGGTGATCAGGGTCCTGTACAGTTTTTTGTTGAAAATTCCAGTATCCGTATTTTGATGGATATGAAGAATATAGAACAGTCGAAAGTTGCCGGATCGGAAGAAAACGATCTTTTTGTGGAATTTGTGAATGAATTGGGGAAATATAATCAACAGCAGAAGAAACTGAACGATTCATACATTGCCCTGAGTTCGTCGAGCGTTGCCACACCGGAAGCCGTAACGAACATCAGGACGCAGATGGAAAAATTGAATGCAGAAACTAAAGATTATATGATCAATTTTGTACAGAAACATTCCGGTAAAATATCCTCTGCTTTTATTGTGAACAATGTACATGGTTTGATGCAGGCGATGAATCTGTCGCAACTGGAACAGGTCGCCGGCGGCTTTGGCGCAGGTACCGGTCAGTCGCAATGGGTGAAAATGCTCAGGGATCAAGTGGCAACACTCAAGCGGACAGCCATAGGACAGCCCTTTGCTGACATTACCCTGAAAACGCCGGACGATCAGCCGATTTCGATTTCCGATTACGCCGGCAAAGGCAAATACGTACTGTTAGACTTTTGGGCGGCATGGTGCGTACCTTGCCGCAATGCGAATCCGCGTGTGGTAGAACTCTATAAGCGTTACAAAGACAAGGGATTCGAAATTGTGGGTATTTCGCTCGACCAAACCAGAGAGGCGTGGGTGAAAGCGATCAAAGATGACAGCCTCGTGTGGCCCCAAATGTCGGATCTGGGCTACTGGCAAAGCGCCGCCGCCAAACTGTATCATGTAACCAGTATCCCGCATACCGTCTTGTTGGGAAAAGACGGAAAAATCATTGCCAGAGGACTGCATGTTGAGCAGTTGGCGGTGAAATTAGCCGAATTAATGGATGAATAAATCAAAATTTACAGAAAATAATACAATGACAGAAAAACCTCATATTCTCGAAGTTACTCCCGATGTTTACTGGATCGGGGTACTCGATCCCGACCTGGCTGTATTTGATATTGTCATGGAGACCAGGTACGGAACCACGTATAATGCCTATTTCATTAACGCACAGAAGAAAACGCTGGTAGAAACGGTCAAGGACTCGCATACCGCCGAGTATCTTTCTAAACTGAGGGCATTGTGTAACCCCGAAGAAATCGAATACATCGTGATGGATCATACCGAACCGGATCATTCGGGAAGCCTTCCGGCATTGCTCGAAATAGCGCCCAACGCAACAGTGGTTGGCTCCGGACAGGCGCTTGCCTATTTGAACGAAATCGTGAACCGTCCGTTTAAATCCCTCAAAGTGAAAGATGGCGATACGCTCGATCTGGGCGACAAAACGCTCCGGTTCATCGGCGCGCCCAACCTGCACTGGCCCGACAGCATATACACTTATTTAGTGGAAGATAAGTTATTGTTTACCTGCGATTCGTTTGGCGCACATTACTGTTTTGCTCCTGTTTTCGACGATTTGATCGCCAGCCGGATCGAATACGAAGAAGCGTTTCAATACTATTTTGATTGTATTCTTCGTCCATACAGTAAATTCATGGTGAAAGCCATCGAAAAAATAGCGCCTCTTGAAATTGCAGCCGTATGTCCCGGACATGGTCCTGTGTTGCGCCGCAACTGGAAAGAAACAGTCGGCAAAAGCGAACGGCTGGCGCGTGAATACATGAACATCGCCGAAGGTAAAAACAACAGGATATTGATTGCCTGCGTGTCGGCTTACGGATATACGCGCCGGATGGCAGATTGGATCAGGAAAGGAATTGAACAGACGGGCGATTTTGAAGTGGAATGTCTTGATATTGAATTTGCTTCCATAGGCGAGCTCGATGCCGCCATGACTAAAGCAGACGCCTTGCTGGTGGGTTCGCCCACGATCAACCAGAATACACTGTTGCCGGTGTACAGGTTATTTGCGGCTGTCAATCCGTTGCGCGACCGCGGAAAACCCGCAGCGGCATACGGTTCGTATGGATGGAGCGGCGAAGCGGCTGATTTAATCGAGAGTAACCTAAGCGGACTGAAACTCAAAATTGTACAAAAGGCATACAAAGGAAAATTCTGTCCGAATGAGGAACAGGCGCAAGAACTTATCGGGTTCGGACGGAGCTTTGCAAAAAGCATGAAAGAATAAGAAAGAGTAAAAATCATCTATAATAAAAAACAAGACACTGTAAAAATGGCTATACTTAAAGCATTTAAAGGTATTCGTCCGGTAAAGGGCAAAGCGGCAAAAATAGCATCGCGTCCGTATGACGTGCTCAATCGCGCCGAAGCGATCAGTGAAGCGGAAGGCAACCTTTTGTCGTTCCTGCATGTCATCAAGCCTGAAATTGATCTTCCCGATTCGATGGACGAACACGATCCGGAAGTATATCGCAAAGGGAGCGCTACCTTTCAGAAAATGATCGCCGATGGCATATTCTTTTCGGACAGTAGCGACAAACTGTATGTGTATGCACAAACCATGTATGGACGGACACAGTATGGTATTGTGGGATGCGCGTCTGTGGACGATTACCTGAACAACGTGATCCGCAAGCACGAATTGACGCGCCCCGATAAGGAGGAAGACCGCAAAAACCATATCCGCGTGAGTAATGTCAATTACGAACCGGTGTTTTTCGCATATCCTTCCGTAACCGAAATTGATGAAACAGTGGCAAAAATCACCGCCGAGCCTGCCGAATATGATTTTACCGCCGACGATGGTATCGGACATCAACTTTGGGTAATCAGCGACGAGGCGGTCATCGGGCGCATCATCGAACTTTTTGCCGCTATCCCCAACACATACGTAGCCGACGGGCATCATCGCACGGCTGCCGCTGCGCTGGTGGGCGACGAACGGCGTAAAGCCAATTCCAATCACACCGGAAACGAAGAATACAATTATTTCCTTGCCGTACATTTCCCTGACAATCAATTAAAGATATTCGACTACAACCGTGTGGTAAAAGACCTCAACGGACGTTCGGAAACGGATTTCCTGAAAGAACTTGAAAAGAGTTTCGACGTTCAGTGCAAGGGAACTGATGAATACCGTCCGGAAACGCTGCATGAATTTGGCATGTATCTTGGCGGGAAATGGTATTCGCTTACGGCGCAACAAGGCACATACAATGACGGTGATCCCATCGGCTGCTTAGATGTAACAGTGCTTTCAAATCTTGTACTGACGCCTGTCCTCAACATTACCGATCTGCGCAATTCCAAACGCATCGACTTCGTGGGAGGTATTCGCGGCTTGGGAGAACTGAAAAAGCGCGTGGATTCGGGCGAAATGGCTGTCGCTTTTGCGCTTTATCCCGTCAGTATGAAACAGTTGATTGATATTGCCGATACCGGAAACATCATGCCGCCAAAAACAACATGGTTCGAGCCGAAATTGAGAAGCGGACTGGTGGTGCACAGTATTCTGTAAATATGCTAAAAATACCTGCCGGGGCTGAAAGACCCGGTAGTAGAATCAGATATACTTCGCGCGGTCATCTTTATCTTTGCGCCTTTGCGCCTTTGCGAGCAATTAATCTGACCGCGCAAAGACGCAAAGTTCTCCCGCATGAAGTATAAAAATTCTATCGGGTTTGAAAGACACAGCAGGAAAACCTCTGCGACAATTTGAATTGCACCCCCCAAAAATCGTTGTTAGTATTTTTTCCATTTTTTGTAACCTTGAACGATCTTTTCCGTATACAATAAATTATCCTATTAATCATCATCAAAAAAACCATGAACACAAACCTTTTAAAGCCCGATTATATCTTTGAAACGAGCTGGGAAGTATGCAACAAGGTAGGAGGCATACATACCGTGATTTCAACTAAAGCGCTGACGCTTGTCAATGAGTACAAAAGCAACTATATACTGATTGGTCCAGATGTGTGGCGCGACACATCCGACAATCCCGAGTTTATTGAAGATACTCAACTGTTCAAATCCTGGAAAATCAGGGCTGACGAAGAGGGTTTGCGTATCCGTATCGGACGCTGGAACATTTCCGGTAATCCTGTTGCAATTATTGTTGATTTTCAATCGTTTACTCTGCAAAAAGACAGTATTTTTTCCAAATTCTGGGAAACATTCAAACTCGATTCGCTTTCGGGACAGTGGGATTATGTGGAACCGGCGCTTTTCGGATATGCGGCGGGCAAGGTTATCGAAAGTTTTGTGCGGTTCAATCTTACCATTCGCGACACCGTGCTGGCACAGTTCCACGAATGGATGACCGGAACCGGACTGCTGTATCTGCGAGTGTCCATGCCGCAAGTTGCAACGGTGTTCACCACGCACGCTACCGTAATGGGGCGTTCCATCGCCGGCAACCAGTTGCCTCTGTATGGCTCCATGACTTCGTACAACCCCGACGTGAAAGCGTCTGAGTTCAACGTTATTTCAAAACAGTCGCTCGAAAAACTTTCTGCGCGACACGCCAACTGTTTCACTACGGTAAGTGAAATTACGGGAAAGGAATGTTCGCATTTTCTGGATAAACCTGTGGATATTGTAACGCCCAACGGATTTGAAGATTCGTTTGTTCCGCAAGGGGACGAATATATCAAAGGACGCGAAACTGCCCGCGAACGGATGAAAGATGTGGCAAAAGCCCTGTTTGGAAAAGTGAGCGACAACCCGATGCTGGTAGGTATCAGCGGTCGCTATGAATATAAAAACAAGGGGATTGATATTTTTGTGAAATCGCTTGGCGAACTGAAAAAGAAAAAAGCGCTCAACCGCGAAGTCATTGCCTTCGTGTTTATTCCCGCCAATCACTATGGTCCGCGTAAGGATTTACAATACGTTATGAATCATCCCAATGAAAAAAATCCGGATGGTAAAATACTGACGCACAACCTTCACGACGCTGATTACGACCCTACGCTCCGCGAAATCGGAAATTCCGGATTGACCAACGATGCAGGCGAGAAAGTAAAAGTAATCTTTGTTCCCTGCTATCTGTATGGCGATGACGGAATTTTTAACCTGAACTATTATCAATTGCTGATTGGCTTGGATTTGACGGTATTTCCTTCGTATTACGAGCCTTGGGGATATACGCCTCTCGAAAGCGTAGCATTCCATGTGCCTACTGTTACCACTACGTTAGCCGGTTTCGGATTGTGGGTGAAGGAAAAGGGCGACGCCAAAAATACGGCGGTACGTGTTGTCGAACGCACAGACGCCAACGATGCCGAAGTCATCAAGGCTATTGCCGATACTGTTTTCGAGTTTTCGCAGTTCGACGAAAGTCGCAATAAAACAGCCCGCGACAAAGCCTTTGAGGTTTCGCGTATTGCGTTGTGGTCGAACTTCATTGAATATTACCAGCGGGCATACGACCGCGCTTTGCGCGATGTGCAGGAAGTAGTAACGCAATACGCGCCCAGCAAGGAACTTGTGGAAGACATCCCGCAGGTGGACAAGTATGTATCGGTTGATGCGCCCAAATGGAAACGCATGTTGATTAATAAAAACATTCCCGAAAAACTGAAAGCGCTGGACGAACTGGCGAACAATCTGTGGTGGTGCTGGAATGACGATGCGGGCGAACTTTTCGAGTCCATTGATAAGGCTGCATGGAAGGAAAGCGGCAACAATCCGGTGGTGTTCCTCGAACTTATCCCTTATGACAAATTGGTGGCGTTAGAAAAAAATTCAGCGTTCATGAACAGCCTCAACCGCGTGTATAGCCGGTTTGTGGACTACATGCAGGAAAAGGAACATCGAAAAGAACCGAGAATCGCCTATTTCAGCATGGAGTACGGTTTGCACACCTCTCTGAAGATTTATTCGGGCGGTTTGGGTATTCTGGCGGGCGACTATCTGAAAGAAGCCAGCGATTTGAACGCCAACATGGTAGCCGTAGGATTGCTCTATCGTTACGGATATTTCCAGCAGGTCATTTCGGCGTATGGCGAACAGATGGCATTTCACGATTCGCAGGACTTTACGAAGATACCCGCCATTCCTATCCGCGACGAGCATGGCAACTGGCGCACCATCAGCATTGTATTTCCGGGACGTACTCTTCATGCCCGTATCTGGAAAGTGCAGGTAGGACGTGTCGATCTGTACCTGCTCGATACTGATTTTGAGGATAATACCGAATACGACCGTTCCATCACGCACCACCTGTATGGCGGCGGCGAAGAAAACCGTTTCAAACAGGAAATTCTGCTCGGCATCGGCGGTATCCGCGCATTACGCGCCATGGGGCTGTTTGCCGATGTGTACCACTGCAACGAGGGTCATGCGGCGTTTATCGGCGTGGAACGAATGTTTGAGTACATTCATCACAACAATCTTACCTTTGCCGAAGCGCTTGAAATTGTGCGCTCGTCGTCGCTGTTCACCACGCATACGCCCGTTCCCGCCGGTCATGATTCGTTCACCGAAGGAATTTTGCGCATGTACGTATCGCATTATCCCGCCAAACTGAAAATCACCTGGGAACAGTTCATGGGATTGGGAAAACTCAACGCTTCGGATGCAAACGAACGCTTCTCGATGAGTTTTCTGGCGGCAAATCTTTCGCAGGAAATCAACGGCGTGAGCCGACTTCACGGAAGGGTCAGTCAGGATATATTTGCGCCGATGTGGCCCGGCTACATCCCCGAAGAACTGAACGTGGGCTATGTTACCAATGGCGTGCATTTCCCCACATGGACATCGAGCGAATGGAAATGCCTGTACGAAAAATATTTCGGATCCGACTTCGTCAGGAATCAATTGCAAATGGAGCGATGGAACAGGATTTATGAAGTTCCCGACAGGGAGATATGGCATATACGCTGTATTCAGCGCCAAAAGATGATTGATTACATGAAGGAACGGTTGCACAGTCCGCTTGTGAAGCGTTACCAAAACCCGAAATACATCGTGGAAGTTGCCGAACGGTTCAACAAAAACACGCTCACGATTGGTTTTGCCCGCCGTTTTGCCACCTACAAACGCGCACACCTGCTGTTCCGCAATCTGGAAAGGCTCGCGCGTATTGTCAACAATACGGAAATGCCCATACAGTTCATCTTTGCCGGAAAAGCGCATCCTGCCGACAAAGCCGGACAGGATTTAATTAAAATGATTGTGGAAATATCCAAACGTCCCGAATTTATGGGAAAAATCGTATTTCTGCAAAACTACGACATGGAACTGGCGCGACATTTGGTTTCAGGGGTTGACGTATGGCTCAATACGCCTACCCGTCCGCTCGAAGCGTCGGGAACCAGCGGCGAAAAGGCTGTCATGAATGGCGTGCTGCATTTCAGCGTACTCGATGGCTGGTGGGCAGAAGGCTACTCAAAGGACGCCGGCTGGATGCTCCCCGAAGAAGCCGCTTACGACAATCATGACGCTCAGGATGAATTGGATGCCGAAACCATCTACAACCTCATCGAAAACGAAATTGCGCCGCTGTACTATTTCCGCGATAAAGAGGATGTACCGACCAGTTGGATACGCTTCATCAAAAATTCCATTGCCAAAGTCGCCTCAAATTTCACCACTACCCGCATGTTCAACGATTATTCCATTCGTTATTACACGCCGCTCCACAGGCGCAAAATGGAAATGATCAGAAACGATTATGAAATGGCGAAGGATTTGTCGTCGTGGAAAAAGAAGGTGTTCCGCAGTTGGGAAAGCATTGAGATACTTTCGGTCAAAACGCCCGACGTACACAAAGAATCCATCATGGTGGGACAGGAATACAGGTGCGAAGTGGCTGTTGACCTCAACGAACTGTCGCCCGATGATATCGGCGTGGAATTTTTAGTTGTGGAAATGATGTCGGAAAACGGACAGATGAAACTGCACGACCGCAAAGAGTTTCAATTAGCAGGAGTAAGCGGACGCACAGCGATATTCAAGGTTAGTTTGCTTCCGTTCAAAACCGGCGCTTTCGAGTTTGGTATCCGTATGTTCCCGAAAAATCCGGCATTGCCGCACAGACAGGATTTTAATCTGGTGAAGTGGATATAATGACGAATCAGGCAATTTTGTATCAACGAAGATAACGAATTTACACAGATATAATTTGCAATTTGTATATTTGCTCCTTTAATCAGTAAAGGATATAAGCTATGACGGAAGTAAGCAGTAAGGAGTTCACCACCAATCAGGAAAAGTATCTTCACTTGGCTCTGGATGAAGAGGTAATTGTCCAAATGGGTAATAACAGGCTTGTCATACAAAATTTTGAACCGGACGAACCGGAGATGATTTTCGAGCCGGATGAGGATTTTTACAGGTCTGTCACAATAGATGAACTTCACAGGAGAGTAAAACAGGATATTCATCAATGGTACATGGAAAGAAATGAAAATTATAGCGCTTCCAGAAGTACAGCAATATCTTGAAAATTTAAAAAGAATACTCTTTGAAAATGAGTATTTCGGATATTTACCAAATACGCTATATTGGTAATAACCATGTGATTGTACAACATTTGTAAAGAGATGTTGAAAATTGAAATTTACACAGGATTTGTCGACTGGCTCGAAAAAAGGCAGATGCCTTGTTTTTACAAGTCGTTGCTGGGAGTAGAATGTCCCGGATGCGGTATGCAACGTGCGTTTATTGCCTTGCTGCGCGGAGATTTGCTGTCCAGCCTCCAACTTTATCCCGCTTTGATTCCCACCATCATCATGATGGTATATCTGGCGATACATGTTATTTTCAAATTGAAAAACGGCTCAAAAATTCTCTTGTACATGTTCATTATCAATGCAGTAATTATTGTTGTTTCCTATTTATATAAATTAATCATCTAAATCTTTTATGGAAAATTTTAACCAAAACAAAAGCATGGAATTACCGGGCGCAACGAGTTCGCTGGTGTTGGGTATTTTGTCCATATCCATGTGCTATTGCTGGGGCACTGTAGGACTTGTCCTCGCAATTGTAGGGCTTTCAATGGGCGTCAAAGCCATCAGTATCTACAATGCCAATCCGGAAATTTACACCGAGGGTTCTTTGAAAAATGCCAACTCCGGAAAAGTCTGTTCCATTATCGGACTTGTACTGAGCGTATTATTATTGCTGAGGACGATATTCAAATGGTCGGCAATTGTTGCTATACTGAAAAACCTGCCGGATTTTTCGAACTTGAATTTCTAAGAACTGCTTTTCTACATAAAGCAAGTTTTAACAATAGTATTGATTTTCAAAAAATTTAATCATTACTGTTGGTGTGCTGTAAACTCATAGATATTTCATATAATCTTCACCTGCTTCATCCCTGTTCTTCCGTAATACAGCGGCATATACATCCGTTCCGCTTTGGCGGGATTTACATGATATACGCCCGTATAGCGCGGCGTCAATTCCACGCGGAAGGTGTGAGCGCCTTTGCTCATGTAGCGCAGGTAGATACACACGCGGTCGCGGAAATACTCGCGATGCGTTTCGCCCATGCCCCGATACCACGATTGCGGCTTGCTTTGGTACGAACAACCCGCGGGAATGGGAATTTCTATCATCACATATTCCGATGAAACATCCGAAGAAACAGTAACTTCGAGCGTAGCGGGTTTTCCGGCAGGCAGCAGCATACTTTTTGACCCTGACAGGTCTGCCGACCCTGTCAGGTCAAACGATGACCTGTCAGGCTGCGAAGCCGCTGACAGGGTCATGTCAGGTAAAAATCGTGTTTCTACCCGAAAACCCTCATTGGCAGGTTCGGGATTGCGCCGGTATATTTCCTGCCATGCGGTAACATATACGGGAAACGAACCTTTTTTCTCAATGATGACGGGTTCGGCGCCGTTCAGTGTAATATGTTTCGGAAATGTATCAATTGTAGAGACGTAGCCTGCTACGTCTCCACCGATGCGCACGCGCGGGTTGCCGATGCTGTCGCCCGAAGCCAGAATGTCGGGCATGACGGCGGACAGGATATTCGCCGTTTCGTAGGTGTTGCGCCAACCGTAATGATTGCGTTGAGCAAACAGATAGTTACGGATTTTCAGGAGCGTCCGGTCGTGTCCGCCGGAGGAGCGCAATAAACGGTAAGCAGCCAAAGTTACTGCAATGTCGTTGTATTGCCAGAGCCTGTTGTCGGTTTCCGTCCAGTGGATATTGCCTAACTTGTCGGTTTGCTTGCATTGCAAAACTTTTTCAATATCCGGTTTTTCGCCGAAATGCAGCGACAGTTTCATCCATCGCAGCATATCGGCGTCGTAATCGAAACGGTCAGCGTCAATCATGTTGAACATGGCGCGGTAATTGCTTTCAGGGTTGATACGAACCAATAAGTCCAATAACCGTACCCGTTCTTCATTGGCGGCATTATCGAAATTCAGGATGAGGCGGTTGGTGGTGTTTTCAAAATCCATGTTCACCTCGAAACCGTCGTCGCGGGCTTGCAGTAATGCTTCCACAACATGCGCTGAAATCCATGTTTCCTGAACGCCCTCGCCAAACCAAGCCCACAATCCCTGCGCATTGCGACCTTTGATCAAACGATCAACCAGCGAACGGATATGTTTGTCGTAAGGATAATCCTTACCTTGCAGTTGATATGCCTTGCGTTCAAAAAGCAGCGCTTTCAGACGCGAGGCAGTCTGCTCGTTGCACAAATGCTGGTAATCGCGCAAACGGCGGGTCTCTTTCATCAAAATATCCAATGACGAACTTTCCAAAGATAAGGTAACCGGCACGTTGGCGTCTTCAAATGAAAGAGTTACTGTGGTATCGGTATCTAACACAAGGAATTGCCCGACGGCTTCGGTTGTTCCGCGCCGGACGACCGGAATGTGCCGCTCCTCGCCGTCCTGATAGCCATCTTCGCGGGTAAGTTGGTAGCGTACGGCAATGCTGTCGTTACCCGGACTGTAAGATGATAATACCGTAATACCGTAAGAATTTTCGGAAATTTCGGGTGCGGTAACTGCCAGCGTGTCAATCAATGAATGACGAACCTCTGCCGTTTTACTTGCTTTTGTGACGCCATTGACGGCAAAACCGGTGTTCAGGCGCACGGTATCCTGACCATAATTGATGACCTTGCCGATGACGTTTGCCGTATCGCCTTCCACCATGAAACGCGGCACGGCAAGTTGTCCCATCAGAGGTTTGAACGAACGTACCTGCGTTTGGGCTCCTGCGCTTGCCTTGCCGGGAAGCATCCCCACAAAACGCAGGTTCCATTTGGTAACATCGTCGGGAAAAGTGGCGGTGAACGACGCCACGCCTGTATGGTCGGTTGTGAGCATCGGCTGCCAGAATGCCTCATCCGAAAAGTTGGTGCGCAGCCCTTTCGCCGAAGCCAACCCCGTTTGGTAGGCTTCGTCTTCGAGGATTTGTTTCATCATGTCCTGCGCGTCCATTGAGGCAATTCCGCCGTTTGTGGTGATGACCACTACGCCGTTGGCGCCCCGTGCTCCGTACACTGCCGTTGCCGACGCATCTTTCAATATGTTCACGCCGGTAATGCTTCCGGGCGGGAGGTGGCTGATGTCGTTCACGATCACGCCATCTACCACATACAGAGGTTGCGAACCTGCATCTAACGAACCAACGCCGCGTATGCGAATTTTGTCTGCATTTTCATGAGAAACAGACACCCCTGCAACTCTTCCGGCAAGTACAGACGATACCGAACCTGTAACAAGTTGCTTCTTTTGCGACCCAAATCCAACCACAACCACTTCATTAAGTTGCATTGCGCTTTCTTTCAAAACCACATCAACATGTCCGCCCTGTAAAGGTGTTCGTTCCACAGTAACATAGCCAATAAATGAGTAAGTTAAAGTACGGTATCCCTGTGGAACACTAATACAATAGTTTCCGTTGATGTCAGTTACCGCCCCAATTCTTCTTCCTTTCACAACGACATTTACACCGGGCAATACTTCGCCGTTTTCATCGGTTACCGTTCCGCATACCTCTACGCCGGTAGTGTATTTGGGATTGTATATCACCGGATATTCAACAGGACGAGGAGGTTCCGGAGGTATTATAATTTCCATACCGCCATGCGCGTTAATATCGCGTAACAGCGAACGACGCGACAAACACGAATCAATCGGTTGTGCGGAGCGTTGCATTGCCTCTACCGGAAGGCGAAGCATGGTGGTAGTGTTCGTTTTCAAAAATAAGGAATCGCACAGATAAAACGTTTTGTCTGCCATTAGCAGAAACAAAGCATATACGCCATCTGACTGTACGGCGAATTTCTGTTCCGCCAACGGATAGAAGAGACTTTCCCCATAAGTATATTCATGCAAAATCCAACACCAGCCATTATTTTTCAATGTATCGTTCAATGTTGTTTCTACTTGTAATCGTCCTGTTTTCGGCGTTTTGGCAAGATTGGCATACTGTATTCTGTTGCGTTGTTGTTCGATATTTCGTTTATTCAGCACACTATCAATATATTGTTTTGTATAAGGTAATATTTTCCAGTCCAAACGGGGTGTTTTGTAATCAAAATGAGAAAAAGGAACGGTTTGCTTCGTGTAAGCGTTCGGGAAAGGACTGTATTCAGACCATTGGTAACCGCCACGTTCA
>Ga0082212_10002821_pt1 | contig 24972 bp, 23 predicted proteins | sample TergutNt197P3_FD_71548 | JGI IMG/M metagenome (GOLD analysis project Ga0082212, IMG submission 71548) | Neocapritermes taracua P3 segment gut microbial communities from Petit-Saut dam, French Guiana - Nt197 P3 | ecosystem: Host-associated > Arthropoda: Insects > Digestive system > Gut ... | reverse complement strand
GCGCGCGAGAAATAAGCCATTAATGACATTTTATCACAGAATAAAGAGTTTGTCAAGAGAAAATAAAGCAAAAATAAAATTTTTCGGGTATTGGTTTTTTGGGGATGATAGGCGGGATTTTTTTATACATAAAAATTTTTTTAAAAAGAAAGGGGCGGGCCCGCGTTTGGCGCGAGCCGCCTGTTTTTCTTTGCCAGTAAGCTTTCCTCCAAGTAAAAGCTCGTACGACAAACAGTACTTTCTAGTTACTTATTTGAGCTTCAACTCTTGCCCGGGATAAATCAAGTCAACGTTTGCAATGTTGTTGATTCTTGCAATATCCTCATAATTAAGACCAAACTGTGCAGCGATATTTCCAAGGGTATCGCCCTCTTTTACCGTGTAGGTATCGGGAACATCACCTGAGCTGGTGTTTGCGGCAGCAGCGTCGGCAGCAGCTTTTGCAGCGGCAGCAGCGTCGGCCTCAGCCTTTTTTGCAGCAGCAGCAGCATCGTCTTCAGCCTTCTTTGCGGCAGCAGCGGCATCGTCCTCAGCCTTCTTTGCAGCGGCAGCGGCATCTTCCTTAGCCTTTGCAGCAGCGGCATCTGCGTCTGCAGTTGCATCAGCGTCAGCATCTGCATCGTCTGTTGCGTCTGCATCTGCATCAGCGTCAGCATCAGCAGCGGCAAGCGGTACCTCAGCATCGGGCAACTCTGCTGAAATGCTACCACCTGTTGGTAGGCAAATTACATACCACCAAAAAATTGCGGCAAGTATAAGAAAGGCTAATCCTCCAAGAATAGTGCCTACATTATACCCACCATTTCCCGTCTTTCCGTCAGTGTTCACCATGCGTCTCTCCTTTCTACCTTCACCCCACCAAGGGATGACATAAATGATATGCTAACAGTACCACAACCAACTAAAAAAAGTATCTCAGGAAGAAAAAAGTAGGGACAGCAAAAAAGAAGGCGCTTTACAGCACCTTCTTTATCATTTTCGCTGAGTAATACGAGCAGTAACTGCGGGCTCGCTTAAGAATAACGCCCTACGATGGTTTTACGGTATTCAACGCCCGTGTAGCGATCTCCAGCATAGCGCGTCAGCGCAGCATGCATCAATGACACAGAACTCAAATTATCCAAAGACTCGGTTGGAGCGGTCGGCAATATTACCTTATGCGTGTAGGGCTCAGGCTCGTCGCTTGTGCGCCAGCTACCCAGCTCAGGTCGATGGGACAAATGCTCAGGTGTTGCGCCAGCAATACGCACCCGAGCGGCTATTTTTGTTCCTGCGGCAGGCAAAACCGACTCGGCAAGAGCAGCGCTCGCTTTTTTTACTGGGGGTTCGGAATACAGCACACTAATGCCCACTGCCCCAATTTCATTCCAGCTTAACCACGTATCGCCGTTGACATGGCGGTTAATGCCTTGTGAGCCAATGGCCACAAACGCACTGCGGGTGCGCAATGAGGCAAAAACTAACCAAAGCCAAAGCAGCAAAAGTGCACCACCAAAACAACCAGCAATGATTCGAGTTGTTGTGTCGTTCTCGGCAAAGAATGCGCCATAAAGGGTAACTAAGCTCAGCGGCAAAAGAATGAGACTTGCCACTATAAGCACAGCAACGCTGGGCTTGGTGTTCAGAACTACTGGGTCTGCAAGAGGCTGTTCAAGAGTGACCTCCGCATTTGGCTGGCTTGCTGAAGTCATTGCAGGCGGCACTTGAGCGGCTTGTTCGTCTTCTCTGTTTGGACACATTTTAGTTCTCCTTTTCGCTTTGGGACAAAACCGTACTGTTCTCAAATTATCCCTAAAATGCCTCCTGTGCCCGAGGGCTCACTACAGACGGCACTTAAGACAATAAGTCACTCAGACAAACAATTTTACTACCTTTACTTTCATAATAGCGTAACATTTCGGGGATTTTCTTTTTATTCCAACTGGTAATACAATCTGATAAAACGGTAACTTCGTGCTCTGCCTTGCACAAGTTGTAGCAGGTTGATTTAACGCAAACAGTAGCGTCCGCTCCTGCCAAATAGAAGCTCTCTATTTCATTTTTGGCAATAAAATCTGTGAGCTCCTCACAACTTAGAGCGTTTGCTTTGTATTTTGTAAAAACGTTTTCTGATACCACATTCAAATCTGGAGCCAGCTCTGCCCCAGGCGTGTTGGGCTTAAAAGTCCTTGTGCCAGACGACAAGTTCTCGTGCCTCAGATAAATAACGTGAATATCCTGAGAAACCGCCCAAGCTATAGCATTGTTTATCGTGCCAATGATTTCTTTGTAGTTTTTTGTTATGTCGTTTTGAATATCTATGACGAGCAAGGCTTTTTTCTGCATGGTAATCCTCCTCATGGGTAGAATGATTCATTCTTTTGTTCTGCCGTATTTTGTTCTGCCGTACTTTCCCTATATCAAACATTTGTTCGTATTCATTGTAACAGCCTTTTGACGAGTATGGCACGAGATTTAGTAATTATTTTGAACGTTTTAGTTTTGCGCGGAGCTCACAAAAAAATGAGCCGCAGAAACAGAAAAGTTTCCACGGCTCCCTTTAGATCAAAGCTAAAATTACGGCACTACGGCTCTTAGCCGAGGCTTATCCATAAGGCAGGACGCATGCCTTTGCTTCCATGGGGGCTGTTGGCATCTCCGCCAGCCAGGCTAATGTTGCCACCATACGAGTTTATGTAAGAAACGTAGGCTGCTCTCAGCCCAGGCGTGCGCAACCACCACGATTCCGCAACGGCTGAGTAGGCACTTTGGGCCTTACGAGCCTCATCGTAATCATCGCTAATGTAGCGTGCCGTTTCTGGAAGATCGTCTTCAGGGTCGTAGTTTCCTGCGATGATGGTAGCTAGTTGACCGCTGTCGCCAAAGTATTCCACCACCTCTTCAAGACTCAGCAAAAACACTTTGTCGGTTGTTGCGACTCCGCCAGGAGCGCCATAAAGTGGGCTGTCGTTGGTGGTAAGTTCCGTTTCTACAATGCGTGCTTTTTCCTCGGCAGAAAAGGTATTTTCATAAAAGCTGCCGTTCAAATACGCCCTCAAGTCACATTCCGCCCAAGTAATTTCACCATATTCATTGTGATAAGCCCGCTCCTCTAACACGAGATCGCTAATAATAAGCGCCTTGCCGTCTTCAATGGCCAGCACACGCCAGTTTAGCCCCGCAAGTTCAACCATGCCTCCTACCTCAGCTGCGTCTAGATCCGAGCTTGGTTTGTCTGCCTGAGTTGTCTCCTCTGAGTTTTCTGCATCTGAAGTGTTTGTTTCCGAACCATCGTTGCTTGGGCCCGCAGCCCCACCGCAGGCAACCAAGCTTGCCAGCAGCACAAATGCGAGCAACAGTGCTAGTGCTTTTTTCATGATTTCCTCCTTGAATCCTTGTAAACCTTGGGCCCACTAGTAATTGAGCCACCTGCCAAAGTTGCCAAGACCCCCGCTTCTTAGCTTTATTGTTGCCATTGTATCAAATTGTGGTCTTTGCTTTTTGAGCATACGTAATCCATGCCGCTACCTCATCAAGACTAAAACAGTAAATAACATCAAAGAACTGCTCAAGCTCAGATACTTGCCCCTCAAGTTCCTTTTTAAGGCTATTGTCCTCATCAATAATAAAAAAGAGCGTCTTTGCGTTGGTTGACGCAGCCTCTGGCAAAAAGACCTCAAAAAGCCAGTTGGTATCTTCCTGCTCGTTTTCAAAACCGCTTCTAGTATCTGCCACATAACAACAGCCTTCATGTGTCTTCATGATTTTGAGGGCATAGCGCAGAGGACTGCGGTAATCGTCTTGCCTGCAAAATTTTTTCCAGGTCACCAAAACGATGTTGAGGTTCTCATTGTATTGAACATCACAAAATTCTGAAGTGTACATAGACGTATGCTCCTGTTGCTCTTTTATTTGTCAGCAATCACTATTGTGACGCTGTCTATCGCCAAACCATATTCCGCTTATTGCTCTTATTGAAATACTACTAAGCAGAACAAGCCGTACTCTCGCTCGCCCCATTCTCATAAGGTATCTCATTTTAGGATATCACTGCTAGAGGGCAAGAAGCTCCTGCGTCCAATCCTCAACGCTCAAATCGGCAATACGGTTAAACTCCTTAGTGTTGTGAGTTACCAAGACTCCCTCGCGAGATATAACCGTTGCAGCAATTATTAAATCGTAAGCCCCAATTTTTAGAGCTGCCCTACTCATATGCGCCCTGAGTTCGCCAAAAACACGTGACGCATTTTGGTCAAAGTTAACCACTTCAAAGGCGGCAACAAAGCTCTCTATTGCACTTTTTGTGCGAGCAAGTTCAGAGCTTTCATTGGCGCCAGCATAAAGTTCTGCTAAGACCATTGCCGGTATTTTTATAGATGACGGGCGTTGCTCAAGCAATCTTTTTTGGAGCAAGGGATACTCGCCCTTAAGGAGATAGATACAGGCGTTAGTGTCAAGAAAATAGCTCATCGTGATTTCCTACAGACTTTCTCGGGGCACGTCCAAAGAAGTGTCCAGCTGAGCAGGGCGCTTCAAATCGCCGCCTGACAAAGCACCAAGCGATGCACAAAACTCCTGTGACCACTCATCACAAAAGTGTTGATAAAGAATGCTTGAAACGTACTTTGACACCGAGGTATTGCTTACCTGAGCCTGTTCGCTTACCGTGCGAGCGAGCCTCTCGTCAAAATAGAGCGATACTTGCGGCATGGCACACCTCCTTTGTGTTGCCTTATGTGCCCTCAACCTTGTGCCCTCAACAGAGCAGTGTTTGGGAAACTACAATATGTTATGTTATAACATACTATCTCACAAAAAACAAGACAAGGCTATAAAGTGGTCGAATTCGAACACTTTAGACTGTGCCGCATTGAGGCACGTCTAACTTGGCATTCGCCTCATTAACGTGGCTTTGTTTGGCAAAACAGCCGCTGAGTGGCGTACCATAAATCCCAAAACTCAAGGCAACATTCGTGACAAAATCGCATCGTCCCCTAGCGTCCCTCAACCAAAAGATTAAACCCCACATATATGAGGGGTATAAAATCAAATCACCTAAAGTTCATTTTGAAGTGTCGAGCTATACGTTCCTTGATACACCTCTCCCCAATACCCAAAAATGCCTCATATCCTAATACCCTGCACAGAGCAATACTTGTGATACAATTTTAGTTGCCAAACTAGCAAGAAGAATATGGGTAAGTGTGGGTAACGCCACGCAAAAGGGCATCTGCCCGACAAGCGGTGTTATCCACTTACTGGAAAATCTCTTGTTAGTTTGGCGACGTGGGTGGATGCCCTTTTTCCTGAAGGTTTTCCTAGTTGCCAGCGAAGTCGTTTGACATCCTCCACAACACAATAAAGGTTTGCAGCTGACCAATAGAGGGTCGGTAAGATTAGGCTTTGGCGCTCAGCAGAAGTGAGTTTCGTTGGTTCAGGCAAGGGCGGCAAACAAGGCGAAGGGAGAGGTCAAATGAAGGGCAAACATTATGCGGTTAAGCAAGTTTTTAAGAAAGAGTGGCTAGAGGGGTCAAAGAAAAAGCATGAACTGTTCACTGTTAACGCAGTTGGACACATTCTCGTACAAACTATGTTAGACAACGACAAAAACTTGATGAAAGAAGCTGACGTATTCGCATCAGCTGGGAAGCCCTTTTTTAAGGAACTAGAAAACAGCTACATAACAATTGAGCGTTTTAATACGGCCGAAGCTGCAGAAAACCGTGCCAATACAATGCAGGCTGAGGCAATACTCGAAAATCGTTGGTATACAGTTGTTTCCTTTGACAAGCAAGGCAATTTTACTGTAAATGGTTCAGGCGTTCATAGCGAAACCGATATGAAAGCATTGCCTAAGGGAAAAGATGCAATTGAACAACTGGACAGCAAGTTTGGATTAACTGAAGGCTCAATAGCTCAACATGACCAGAACGGCTCTTATGCTGAAATAACCCGCTGTGCAAGTGAGCAAGCTGCAAAATATTTCCTAGAAACATATACCTCTCCATCTCAAAATAATCTTAATCAGGCTCGTCAAAATGCCGGAATGGGCACTGCAAAGAAAGGCTCATGGAAAAACTTGCCGTTGTGGGGAAAGATTGCCATTATTGTTGGTGTTCTCATGCTGCTTGCGGGCATTGGCAGTTCCTTTTCTGACGATAAGCCCGAAAAACCAGTTATCCAAGAACCCACACAGGAAACAGAAGAAAAAGCCATAGAACCTGAACCAGAAAAGGCTGAGCCTGTACCAATACCAAGCGAAGAAGAGTTCTTGCAGTACGTAAAAGATAATTTCAGGGCGCTCGAGGATGATGGCACGTTATATCTTGATACTATCTTGGTTGAACCCGTTGTGTTTGAGGTCACTGAGTGGGAGTTTGGAGACAAAGGTCCAAAAATATCACTAACAGCTAAAATCACAGAAAAGGAGCTTGCGTATCAAGCCGAAGACATAACAGTAGCAGCTGTTCAGATTACCATAAACTGGCTCATGGAAAATAACTATAATCCACGGGAGGACTACATAACGCCCTTTTGTGACATTAAGATGCCTGCAGGGAAAAGTCCAACTGGACAAAATCTAGTTAATCTCATAGGTTTTGCACACTATAGCCCACTTGCAGACGAGATAAAGTTTGAATACATGAAATAGCTTTTGTGTGCCAAGCTATACGTCCCTCTGACACTTCATTAGGTACGCTCGTGTTGCGTTGAAGCATACGCACACATTGGGGTGAATGTCATGCCCTTATGGTTTTGCTCGGGCGCAACACAAACAAAGCCTAGTTTCTCGTACACGGGCAGAGCATACGCCGACGAAAAGACCGTGACAAATTCCCAGCCTTGTTCTCGCAGATGTTCGCAAGCAGCTTGATATAACGCACGTCCAATACCTTGCTGGTGGTGCGCTTTATCAACAAAAAACATACAGATATGGTTTGTGTTACGCAGCGCTAGCACGCCTACTACGGCTTCGTTTTCAAGGGCAACCCACAGGCGCATTTCTTGTGCAAGCAGCTTGGGACGCAGAGCATCGGGCGAACAAAACGAATGGAAAAGCGCAATGCCCTCAGGAGAATAATCAGGGGCATCAAAGCTATCAAACACACGGTTTACAAGCTGCAGTGCCTCGCTTAGCTCGCCAGGGTTTTCTAAGTCAACCTGTCTAACCTGTAGGCTGGTGTTTGTGGGTACGCTTAAAGACATTTCAAAACTTCCTTGGTCATAGCAGCCGTACTCAGTGGCTCAGTATTAGTTTCCCCAACACCTGCAAGGTCAGCCGTGCGACACCCTGCTTCGAGCACCTCCTCCACCGCTGCCTCCACGCAATCTGCCTCAGCAGCCAGACCAAAAGAATACCGTAGCATCATAGCAGCAGAAAGAATGGTTGCCAGCGGGTTAGCAAGCCCCTGCCCAGCAATGTCAGGCGCAGAACCGTGAATGGGTTCGTAGAGCCCCTTGCTTGTAGCGCCCAAAGAAGCAGAGGGCAAAAGGCCAATAGAGCCCGTGAGCTGCGAGGCTTCATCAGAGAGTATGTCACCAAACATATTGGAAGTAAGAATGACGTCAAACTGTGCAGGATTGCGGATAAGCTGCATGGCGGCATTGTCAACAAGCATATCCAATAGCTCAATATCGGGGTACTCCTCGCCTACCCGATGCACCACCTCACGCCACAAGCGAGAGCTTTCCAAAACATTTGCCTTATCAACGCTCGTAACACGTTTTGAGCGGGTGCGTGCCGCTGCAAAAGCTACGTGCGCAATGCGTTCAATTTCTGCGGTGCTGTAGCTTTCGGTGTCAAAGGCGATTTCTCCCTCGTTGTTTTTGGCTTCGTTGCCTTCGCTCTCGTTGTTTTTGGCTTCGTTGCCTTCGCTCTCGTTGTTTTTGCTTGCCTGCCGCCCTCGCTTGCCAAAATATATACCGCCCGTAAGCTCTCGAACAATAAGAATGTCAAAACCAGCTTCAACAATATCAGCACGCAGAGGGCTTACACCCACAAGCGCCGGATACAACTTAACAGGGCGCAGGTTTGAAAAAAGCCCCAGCTCTAACCGCAAGCCAAGCAAGGCGCACTCGGGGCGCTTATCGCCAGGCAAGCTATCCCATTTTGGACCGCCTACCGCACCGAGCAACACGCTATCTGCTGTCTTGCAGCCCTCTATGGTTGCCTGCGGCAAGGGCTCGCCTGCCTCATCAAGGGCGCAACCGCCTGCAAGGTACTCCTCATACGCAAAGGTGTGGCCGAACTTCTGCCCCACGGCATCTAAAACCGCAACGGCGCTTTCAACAATTTCTGGCCCAATGCCGTCACCTTTTAGCAATGCAATGTTGTAATTCATGTTAGTTTTACTCCTTATCGTAAGTTATTAGGACAACAACCGCTCATAACCTACCACTCTTCCTCTAGGCACCGGGTCAAGCCCGGTGCGACATACCGCCAAGTTCGGTGCGTCAAACCGTCAAGTTCGGTGCGTCAAACCGTCAAGTTCGGTGCGTCAACCATAAGATTGCGGGTCAGGCCCGCAATGACGATTGGTCAGGTCTGCACTGACGCACCGTCGTGCTCGCAATGATAATCAGTCAAGTCCGCCGCTTTGGGCAAGTTTTGACAAGCCACCTGCCTCAATAATCTGCTGAATAAACTCCGGATACGCAACCACCTCATAGTGCTTATCCTTGGTGTGGTTGGTAAGAGTGCCTGCCTGCAAATCGGCAGAAAACTCATCGGCATCATCGGCATCGCTAACCGCCTCTGCACACTCCACAATCGGCAAGCCAATGTTAAAGGCGTTCCGATAAAAAATACGTGCAAAACTTGCTGCAACAATAAGCGCAATACCGTTTTCCTTAATAACCACGGGGGCATGCTCACGTGAGGAGCCACAACCAAAGTTTTTGCCCGCCACTATGACGTTGGCAGTTTTGGCACGCTCAACAAAACTCGTGTCAATATCCTCCATGCAGTGGCGAGCCAGCTCTTTTTTGTCGCTGGTATTGAGGTAACGTGCGGGAATAATGACGTCTGTGTCAACGTTGTCGCCGTATTTGATTACCTGAGAACGTGCTATAAAACTCGTCATGCCTTGTCCTTTCAGTTTCTTGCTTGCCATTTAATGACTAAATTGCTTCGTCGCTTTGCTCCTCGAGTGTGGCGTGAGTTGTTTGGGCAACAACCGTACACAACCTACGCTCTCCCTCTAGGCACCGTGTCAAGCACGGTGCGACATACTAGAAGCCTTTGCCACCACACGAGGGTCGTCTATTTTTCCTGCAAGCGCACTTGCTGCTGCAACCGCAGGACTTGCGAGGTAGACCTCAGAAGCCACGTGCCCCATGCGCCCCACAAAGTTTCGGTTAGTGGTAGCAACCGCTCGCTCGCCCGCCGCCAAAATGCCCATGTGACCACCAAGGCAAGGCCCGCAGGTAGGAGTTGACACCAACGCACCCGCCTCAATAAAGTCTTTGAGCAAACCTTGCTCCATTGCCGCAAGATAGACCTTTTGCGAACCCGGAATAATAAGTACCCTAACGCCGGGAGCAACCGTGCGCCCCCGCAGTATTGAAGCAGCTATTTGCAAATCCTCAAGCCGTCCGTTGGTGCAAGAGCCAATAACCACCTGATCGATTGGCACCTCGCCAATAACTGCGCCGCCTGTAGGTGTATCAGCACGCTCAAAGGTGCGGGTATTCTCTGGCAAATGCGGAAACGCCACCGTTGGTACCATGCTGCTCAAATCTATCTCGATGGTGCGTGCGTATTCGGCATTTTCATCGGCAGCAAAGACCTGCGGAGTGCCTGCGCCTGCCTCGGTCAAGAACGCCAAGGTCTGCTCGTCAACGGGAAAGATACCATTTTTTGCTCCCGCTTCTATTGCCATATTGCAGATGCACAAACGCTCACTCATGCTCAAGCTCGCAACGCCTGAACCGCAAAACTCCAAACTCTGATACAGCGCGCCGCCAACACCAATCAAACCAATGAGATGCAAAATAACGTCCTTACCACTTACCCATTTGGGAAGGCTACCCGTCAACACAATACGCAAAGCGGCTGGCACCTTAAACCACGCCTTGCCCGTTTTCATGCCCACTGCCATGTCCGTTGAGCCTACGCCAGTTGAAAAGGCACCGAGTGCGCCATAGGTGCACGTGTGAGAATCCGCACCAATGACCACATCGCCTGCTGTTACCCGTCCTTTTTCGGGGAGAATAACGTGCTCAACGCCCATTGCGCCACCGTCATAAAAGCCGTCAATGCTCATCTCTGCGGCAAACTCACGACACATCTTGCACTGCGCCGCCGCCTTGATGTCTTTGTTGGGTGCAAAGTGATCCATTACCAAAGAGATTTTATTGCGGTCAAAAACCTCGGTTGCGCCCATGCTTCTAAACTCGTTGATAGCAAGCGGCGTGGTAATGTCGTTTCCCAGCACGTGGCTAAGGTTGGCGAGCAAAAGCTGCCCCACCTCAACGCTTTCTAAACCAGCGGCGTGCGCCAGTATCTTTTGTGTCATGGTCATACCTGTTGTTTGTGCCATAGTCTACTTCTTTCTTGCACCGCATTGTTTGGTGCACTTGTACTCAAATTATCTGGACAACAGCCGTGTTATACCTACTACTCTCCCGCTAGGCACCGGGTCAAGCCCGGTGCGACAACCTATAAGATTGCGGGTCAGGTCCGCAATGACGGGGAGCCCGAACCAGCAATGACGCAGAGGCTCACTAGCCGGCGTCTTTTGCCAGCTTGTACTCCAACGAATCAACCAGCGCTATAAAACTCGCTTCTAAAATATCGTCCGAAACACCAATGGTTGTCCAATGTGAATGCCCATCGGTGCTTTCAATCAAAACACGTACCGAAGCCGCCGTGGCAGCCTTTTGCTCAAGCACACGCACCTTATAATCCACCAGCTGCATATCATTAAGCTGCGGATAAAACACCACCAGCGCCTTGCGTAAGGCATTATCAAGTGCGTGAACAGGGCCACGTCCTTTTGCCGCTGCTATCTCGGTTGAACCGTCAACTTCAATTTCAATTGTTGCCGTTGAGGGCAAATCGTCCGAACCAGCAGGAAACTCGCCCATAGTTTTATAAAAGGTCACCGAAAAATGCGGTATGTAGGTTCCAAGCACCCGCTTTGCCATCAGCTCAAAACTAGCATCTGCCGCCTCAAACTGATAGCCCGCATATTCAAGCTCTTTCAAACGCTCCAAAATGGCAGCAAGCTCTGGCGTTTCTTTGGTGAGCTCAGGGGCAAACCCTCGCACACGCTCAAGCACACCGCCACGCCCAGAAACCTCCGAAACCAAAAAATGTCGCTCATTGCCAACCAGCGTTGGATTTATATGCTCAAAAGAAACCGAGTTTTTTAACACACCGTCTGCGTGCATGCCCGCCTTATGAGCAAAGGCACTTGTGCCCACATACGGTTTTGAGTTGGGCAAAATAACATTGGCGATTTCTGCAACCGCACTTGCTGTTTCGCTCAAACGCTCTAAGTCGCCAGCGCACGAGCGTTCCATTTTGAGCTTGATGGCAGGCAAAATGGCAGTTAAATCTGCATTGCCACAGCGCTCGCCAAAACCAATAAACGTGCCCTGTACGTGCGTTGCGCCTGCATCGAGCGCCATAAGCGAGTTTGCCACTGCACAGCCAGAATCATTATGAGCATGAATACCTAGGGGTACATGGGCTGGCAAAATCTCTGCCGGCACGCACGTTGCTTCAAAAACCTGAGAGGGCAGCATGCCGCCGTTGGTGTCACACAAGGTAACAATGTCAGCTCCAGCCTGGCAGGCAGCTTCAAGGGTGCTAAGAGCGTATTGGGCATCTTGCTCACTCGCAAAATAACCGTCAAAATAGTGCTCAGCATCATAAATGACCGTTTTGCCGTGGCTCTTAAAAAAGCTCACCGTTTCAGAAATCATCTTGAGGTTTTCTGCTGGCGTAGTTTTGAGAATCTCGTTTACGTGCAACAGCGAACTCTTGCCAAAAATAACCACAACGGGAGTTTGCGCAGCAAGCAAAGACTGAATGTTTTCGTCTTGCTCAACGGTAGTGTTGCAACGACGAGTTGCGCCAAAAGCACAGAGCTGTGCCGTTTGCAGCTCAAGCGTGGCCGCCCGTTCAAAAAAAGTTAAGTCCTTTTGATTTGAGCCAGGATTGCCTGCCTCAATATAATCGAGCCCAAAGGCATCAAGCAGCTCAACAATGCGCAGCTTGTCGTTGACCGAAAACGAAATCTCCTCCCCTTGCGCTCCGTCACGCAAGGTGGAATCCAAAATAGTTATGCTTGCGTTTGTGCGTGCCGCTATGCTCGCAGCTGCGCTTACTGTTGTGTTCTCGACTGCGTTCTCGGCTGTGCGTGCCGCTGCGTCCGCTGCTACGCTCTCGGTTGTGCCTGTTGCTGTACCCGCTGTTGTGCCTGCCGTGTTTTTCACATCTCTCACCCCACATCAAGTAGTTTGTTGGCAGCATTCAGATACGCAAGAATGCTGGATTCAATAATATCGGTAGAAAGCCCTCTGCCGGTGGCGAGCTTCTCACCATTGCGGAGCTTAACCACCACCTCACCAAGGGCATCTTTACCGTCAGAGGTTGAGTTTATGGAATAATTGATAAGCTCGTTTGCCTCCATGTTCATAATCTTGTCAATGGCGTTATATGATGCGTCAATAGGCCCATCGCCCATCGAAGCCTCCTCAAGCGTTTGCCCATTGCTGCTCAAAGAGATAAGGCTTACGGCAGTAGTTTCTTTGCCCGAGCGCACGTCAAAGTTTTCCAGAAGGTAGTGCGCAGTGTTTACGGGCGCACGACTTTCAACAATGGCCTCAAGGTCAGAATCGCTCACCGTTTTTTTCTTGTCGCAAATCTGCTTAAAGGTTTCAAAATGCTCATTAAGCTCCTCGGGCGCAAGCGTATATCCCAGCTCGGCAAGGCGAGTTTCAAAGGCGTGCCTACCCGAATGTTTGCCGAGCACCATATTGCTTTGATGAACGCCTACCGACTCCGGCGTCATAATCTCATAGGTGCTGCGCTCCTCCAAAACGCCGTGCTGATGAATACCGCTCTCGTGCAAAAAGGCATTTGTTCCCACAATGGGCTTATTAAGCGGAACGGTCTGCCCAATCAAGCTATAAACCAACCTGCTGGTGCGATAAATCTGCGTAGTGTCTATCTGCGTAGTTGCATTGTAGAAATCCGGGCGAGTGGCAAGTGCCATAACCAGCTCCTCAAGCGCAGCATTGCCCGCACGCTCGCCAATGCCATTAACCGCACACTCAATTTGCGTAGCGCCAGCGTGTACTCCCGCAAGCGTATTGGCGGCCGCCAACCCAAGATCGTTGTGGCAATGCACCGACACATCAACGGTGTCTATGCCCTCCACGTTTGCCTTAAGCCAGGTGATAAGATCTGCCATCTCGCTGGGCGTTGTGTAACCCACGGTGTCGGGGATATTAACCGTGGTGGCACCCGCCTTGATGACCTCACGCAACACCTCTGCCATAAAAGTGCGCTCCGAGCGTGTTGCATCCTCGCAGGAAAACTCAACATCTGAAACAAGGCTTTTGGCGTACTTGGTCATCTCGATAGCTGTTGTGAGAACCTCTGCGGGCGAGCGTTTGAGCTTATGCTTCATGTGAATGGGCGAGGTTGCGATAAAGAGATGAATGCGAGGGCTTGTTGCCGTACGCACTGCCTCGTATGCCGCATCGATGTCTGTTTTTACCGAGCGAGCCAGCGAGGCAACCGTGCAGTTTTTGACCGTTTGGGCTATGCTTTTAACCGCCTCAAAATCTCCTTGGGAGGAAACCGCAAACCCTGCCTCGATAACATCAACACCAAGTGTTTCAAGCTGCCGAGCCACCCGCAGTTTCTCCTCAAGATTCATTGAGCAGCCCGGCGCTTGCTCGCCGTCACGCAAGGTGGTGTCTAATATCTTTATCTGCTTTGTCATTTTGTTTCTCCGTACCTCTCAGCTTCTTACTTTGTTTCTCCGTGCCTCTCAACTTCTTACTTTGTTTCCCCGTACCTACGATTTTCACCTACTAAAATAGGATGTGACAAAATCGTACCGTCCCTTTCTAGTTGATTACAGCGCCCGTGCTTGCCGATGAAACCTGTCTTTGATACCGCTTCAAATACCCACGTACTTCTTTTGGTGCGGGCAGCGGTGTGCTTGCCTTGCGCCGTTCAAGCTCCTCTGTTTCTACCTCTAAAGTAACACAATAGTTGTCTATATCTATGGTGATAAGGTCGCCGTCTAGCACGTATGCGATAGCACCGCCTGCGGCTGCCTCGGGCGAAACATGACCGATGGCCGCTCCCCGTGTTGCACCAGAAAAACGACCGTCGGTAATGAGCGCAACACTGGTATCAAGCCCCGCACCAGCAAGTGCAGAAGTTGGTGCGAGCATCTCACGCATACCTGGACCACCGGCGGGGCCCTCATAACGAATAACCACTACATCGCCTTGCTGTATGGAGCCTGCATAGATAGCCTCAAGCGCACGTTCCTCGCTGTCAAAAACACGAGCTGGCCCTTGGTGATACTTCATGCTCTCTTCAACTGCACTGCGCTTAACCAAAGCTCCCTCAGGCGCAAGATTGCCAAACAGTACGGCAAGTCCGCCGGTTTTTGAATAAGGCTCGTTAAGTTCACGGATAAGCGTTTGGGTTTGTGCTGGCCGTGCTGTTTTGTAGGCGGCGGCAGTAGTTTCTGCAAAAGTTTTACCTGCAACCGTAGGTGCAGCGCCGTCAAAAAAGCCACCCTCTATAAGGCGGGCAATAACCGCATGAACACCGCCAGCTGCATCAAGATCCTGCATGTGATACGGCCCCGCTGGTGCGAGTTTGCAGAGATTGGGAACCATCTCGCTTATCTCATTGACCGTTTTGAGCTCAAAGTCAATGTTTGCCTCATGGGCAAGCGCCATAAGATGTAGCACCGAATTGGTAGAACAACCTAAAGCCATGTCAAGAGCAAGAGCGTTTTTGAGGGCAGCCTCATTAAGAATTACGCTTGGCTTGAGGTCGCCGGCGAGCGCGTCCATGACGCGCTCGCCGGCTTCCTTGGCAAGACGCACCCGAGCGGCATAAACCGCTGGAATAGTTCCGTTGCCAGCAAGAGCCAAGCCCAGCGCCTCACACAAGCAGTTCATCGAATTAGCCGTATACATTCCCGAACATGAACCACAAGTAGGACACGCACTATCCTCCAGTACCTGCAGCTGCTCCTCGTTTAGAAGCTCTGCCTTATAGGCGCCAACCGCTTCAAAACAGCCGCTTAAGTCTTGCGCTGCAAAGACGGCTTGAAGGGCAGCAGTTGGTTCACCATCTGACCCACTTGTCGTTTCCCTATCTGCAGTATCCAACGAAAGCATTGGCCCGCCCGAAACAAAAACACAGGGCAGGTCAAGGCGTGCCGCTGCCATCAGCATACCCGGCACCACCTTGTCACAGTTAGGGATAAAAACCAGTGCGTCAAAAGCGTGCGCTTGCACCACGCACTCAATGCTGTCAGCAATGAGCTCGCGTGAGGCAAGCGAATAGCGCATTCCCTCATGCCCCATTGCCAAACCGTCACAAAGAGCAATAGTGTTGCATTCCAGCGGTGTACCGCCTGCCGCAAGCACGCCGTCTTTGACCGCACGTGCGATAGTTTGAAGATGAGCGTGCCCGGGCACCGCCTCGCTAAATGAGTTGATAATACCCACCAGCGGTTTTTGTATTTGGCTCTCCGTTAGACCTAGCGCCTTAAGCAGCGCACGATGAGGAGTACGCTCCACACCTTTTTTTATCACATCACTTCTCATGGTTATCTCGTTTCTCCACTCACAGTTCCCTGCTCTTTATCTTAATTCCCTGCTCTTTATCTTGAACCTATCTTGGCTTTACGCCTGCCAGCTCATTTTCTTGCGCAGCTCAGCTCCAACCACCTCTACAAGATGCTCACCTTCAGCCTCTCGCTTTGCTAAAAAGCTCGGGCAGCCCGCTGCATTCTCGTCAATCCAATTTTTGGCAAAAGTTCCGTCCTGAATCTCGGCAAGAACCTTTTTCATTTCCGCTTTAGTTTCGCTCGTGATAATGCGATTTCCTGTTACGTAATCCCCGTACTCCGCCGTATTGCTGATGGAGTGACGCATGAACGACAGGCCGCCTTGAACCACCAAATCTATGATGAGCTTCATCTCGTGAACGCACTCAAAGTAGGCGCTTTCTGGCTGATAGCCCGCCTCAACAAGCGTTTCAAATCCTGCTTTCATCAGCGCAGTTACGCCACCGCACAACACTGCCTGCTCACCAAAAAGGTCAGTTTCGGTTTCTTCCTTAAACGTGGTTTCAAGAATGCCCGCTCGTGCTGCGCCAATACCTGCCGCATACGCCAAGGCAGTTTGCTGAGCCGTACCCGTAGCATCTTGATACACTGCAACAAGTGCAGGAACACCACGCCCCTCCTCAAATTGACTACGCACCGTATGGCCAGGACCTTTGGGAGCAACCATGATGACGTCTACGTCTTGCGGCGGGCAAATCTGCTTGAAATGGATATTAAAACCGTGTGCAAAAGCAAGCGTTTTACCTGCCGTAAGCACTGGAGCAATGTCGTTTTTGTAAAGCGCAGCCTGCGTTTCATCGTTGACCAAAATCATGATGAGGTCTGCCGCCTGCGCTGCCTGCTTTGTGCTCATAACTTCAAAACCTGCTTCTTGGGCACGCACCGCTGAGGGCGAACCGTCATACAAGCCAACAATTACCGCATGCCCGCTCTCTCTTAGATTAAGCGCATGCGCATGTCCCTGGCTTCCATAACCGACGATGGCAATAGTCTTGTTTGCCAACGCCGCCGTATTGGAATCTTTTTCGTAATACATCTGAACCATGTTATTTCCTCTCTTGGTGCTGTACTCTTAGTGCTCGTTTTCTGGCTGTTGTTCTCTTGTTGTTTGTTCGCTTGGTGCTCGTTCTTGCTTGTTGCTCGTTCTTGCTTGGTGCTCGTTCCTGCTTGTTGCTCTCTTGTCGCTAACCTTTTGAATCCTCTAACTATCTTGAATCTTACAGACATTCAGAGCCACGGTGAAGTGCCTGAGCTCCCGCTCGACACACTTCTAAAATACCGTACTCTTGCGCTGCCTCAATAAAGGCGTCGTTGCTTTCAGGCGCTCCGGTAACCTCAGCCGTAATAGTGTCTGCCGAAAAATCTATTACCTTTGCGCCGTAGGTGTTTATCATTGCGGTAAGCGCAGCATTGGTGTTAGCGCCCACTTTGAGTTTGATGAGCATGTGCTCACGCACCGAGGCAGCACTGGCAGGGATAATAGCCGCATGCCGCACATCATGGAGCTTGGAGAGTTGCTGAATAATCTGCGCCTCAGTTTGCGTGTCGCCCATAGCAACAATGGTCATGCGAGAAAGCGTGGGGTCGTCCGTTACGCCAACTTCAAGACTGTCGATGTTATAACCACGCTTAGTAAAAAGCTCTGTTATGCGCATGAGTACGCCAAACTGATTGTTGACAATCGCTCCGATAATTATTTTATGTTCGGTCATTTCACCTATCCTTTCCTGCTCGTTTTTTTTGGTTTGCCTGCTCAATCTCTTGGCTTGCCTGCCCATTTCCTCTTTGGCTTTTCGCCTGTTCTCTCGTAAGCCTTCTTGTTAGCTATCGTTAGCCCAGCAACATATCGTTGACGGTACCACCTGGCGGTATCATGGGAAACACCTTGTCGTCTGCGCCAATAACACAGTCAATGAGGTAGGGACCGGTAGCTGCAAAGGCGGTATCAAGCGCTTGGCTAAGCTGCTCGGAAGTTTCAACCTTGCAACCCTCCGCTCCAAAAGCACGTGCCACCGCAGCAAAATCAGTTGCACGCCAAAGTGTTGTGTGAGAATAGCGCTTGTCGTAAAACAGCGTTTGCCACTGACGCACCATGCCAAGCACACCATTATTCATGATGATGATAACGAGCGGAAGCTGCTGAGCAACCGCCGTTGCGAGCTCGTTAAGGTTCATGCCAAAGCTGCCGTCGCCCGTGAACAAGACGGTTTTTTGGGGCGCTGTCTGCGGTGCAGGGCTTGCGCCTAATGCTGCTTGCTTTGCGGGGCTTGCGCCTAATGCTGCTTGCTTCGCGGGGCTCTTTCTCGCCTCTGCTTGAGCGTCGGGGTTTGTATCTGTTTCCTTTGGCTCTGCCCAAGCAGCCAAAAAACTGCCCAAACACGCACCAATAGCGGCACCTAAGCCGTAGCCCATTGTTCCCAATCCGCCCGAGGTCAAAAAACGGCGTGGTTTTTCAAAACGGTAATTTTGAGCAACCCACATTTGGTGCTGCCCCACATCGGTAACAACAATGGTGTTGTCATTGGTGCGCTTGCGCACTTCTCGAATGAGCGTCTGCGCATTAGGTTCAGGTGTGGGAGCAGGCTCAATATCTGCATGAGCCTTTTCCTCTGCACGCATAGCCGCAAGCTCTGCTTGCCACTGCGGACGTACTACTGCTTCAAGCCGAGTGCTCAACTGCTCAAGCACAAAGGGGATTTCTCCCACCAAAGCAGCGTCAGCAGTAATATTCTTGTCTATCTCGGCAGGGTCAATATCTATATGAATGAACTTTTTGTTTGCCGTGTAGTGCGCCTTGTTGCCCGTTGCGCGGTCGCTAAAGCGTGCGCCTACGGCGATCACCAAATCTGCCTGCGCCTGAGCCCTAATGGAAGCCTCACGTCCGTGCATGCCCGTCATACCAAAATTGCGGGGGTGTGAGGCGGGAATAGCAGTAAGTCCCATAATGCTGCATCCAATGGGCGCATCTAGTAGTTCAGCAAAAGATGCCAACTGCTCACCAGCGTTTGCCGTTAGCACGCCACCGCCACAGTAGATATAGGGACGCTCGCAGCCAGCGATAAGTTGAGCTGCTTTGGCAAGAGTGTCTGCCGAGAGGTGGTTTTCAGCCACCGGACTTTGAGCAACGTATGGTTCAGGAAGCGCTTTTTTTGTAAGTGCCGTCTGCACATCTCTTGGCACATCTATAAGCACGGGCCCAGGACGACCACTTTTTGCAATCGCAAAAGCTTCCGCAAGTATTCTGGGCAGCTCGTTAACATCTTTGACAATGTAATTGTGCTTGGTAACGGGTATGGTAACGCCAAAGATGTCGATTTCTTGAAAGCTGTCTTTACCCAAGAGCGCAGTAGCAACATTGCCCGTGATGGCAACAAGCGGAATGGAATCCAGATACGCTGTAGCAATACCCGTAACCAGATTGGTAGCACCTGGACCAGAAGTTGCGACCACCACGCCAACCTTGCCCGTTGCACGCGCATAACCGTCCGCCGCATGCGCTGCACCTTGCTCGTGTGCGGTAATGACATGCTTGATTTGGTGCTCATGCTTGTAGAGTTCGTCATAAATGTCGAGCACCTGCCCACCTGGGTAGCCAAACACCACATCAACATCGTGCTTGATGAGAGAGCGCACGATAACCTGTGCGCCTGTTTGAGTGTTGGCTTGCGTGTTGGCTTGCGCTTGCGTTTCTGTTTCTGCCTGTTTCATTGTTGCTCTTTCTTGTTTCTCATGTCGTTTCTTGTTGCTGGTGACAATTCCAATAAAAAAACCCCACAGCTCGTATGCTGCAGGGTTTGTGTTTAGTCGGCGTTGGGTTTACTAATGTGCCGAGGCGGTTTGAGCAGCATACTCATCTGAACCGGTGCTAATAATAAGCACCAGCCCTACCAAAAGTACGCTAATAATTACAACAAAACTCATAACGCGCCTAGCTCCTTTTTTCTTAACGGTTGCCTATGGTATCACAAGTCCCCCACCCTTTGTCAATACCAAATTTTTGAAACTACTGATAATGCCAAAAACCTGCACTTATCCCACCAATAAATTGCCTACCCAAGCCGCAAGCCAAGTTCCTTAAGCTGGCGGGCATCAACAGGGCCGGGCGCACCCGTCATGGGATCAGCACCGCTTGAGGTTTTGGGAAAAGCTATGACGTCTCTAATGGACTCAAAACCACCAAGCAGCATGATGAGGCGGTCAAGACCAAGGGCAATACCGCCATGCGGAGGCGCACCAAAGCTGAGTGCCTCAAGCAAGAATCCAAACTGCTCGCGTGCTTCCTCCTCAGAAAAGCCAAGCTGCTTAAGTACACGCAGCTGCAAATCCTCACTATGAATACGCAGCGTACCGCCACCAATTTCATAGCCGTTCATAATAAGGTCATAAGAATAGCTGCCCACGGCAAGGGGCTCGCTTTCAAGTTTTTCAAGATCCTCATCAAAGGGGCGCGTAAAGGGGTGATGGTTGGCAGCGTAGCGTTTCTCGTCCGCATCATATCTGAGCAGTGGAAAATTGACCACCCACATAAAGCTGTGCCCTGAGCGCTCCACGTTAAGAAGCTCGGCAAGATAGAGGCGCACCGCAGAAAGCGCAGCGCTTACGGTTTCAAAAGTATCGGCACCAAAGACCACCAGATCGCCCGGTTCAACATTGCAAGCTTTTTTGATGGCTGCAAGTACGTCCTCGCCAAGAAACTTGATAATGGGAGATTTTTCCTCACCGGCACTGGTAAAGGCAATCCACGCCATGCCGCCTGCGCCATGTTCGCAGGCAACAGCAGCAACTTTGTCAATTTCGCCACGGCTTAAATCGCCCGCACCCTTGGCGTTAATGGCCTTAACCACGCCACCGCTTTCAACGGCTCCCGCAAAAACCTTAAAGTCGCAGTTGGCAACTTCTTTTGACAGGTCGATGAGCTCCAAGCCAAAGCGTGTGTCGGGACGGTCGTTGCCAAAACGCTCCATTGCCTCCGCATAATCCATGCGCGGCAGTGGCACAGGCAAATCAACGCCCGTTGCAGCAAGCACCTCAACAAGCACATCTTCCATAAGGGCTAAGATATCCTCTTGCTCAATAAAGCTCATTTCAAGGTCGAGCTGGGTAAACTCTGGTTGGCGGTCGGCGCGCAAATCCTCATCTCTAAAACACCGAGCAATCTGATAATAACGCTCAATGCCGCCCACCATCAAAAGCTGCTTAAACAGCTGAGGCGACTGCGGCAGGGCATAAAACTTGCCAGCGTTTTGACGCGCGGGAACCAGAAAATCACGTGCTCCCTCGGGAGTTGAGCGACCCATAATAGGTGTTTCAACCTCAATAAAACCTCGAGCATTAAGAGCGGTATGGAGGGCAGCGGTAACGGTGCTTCTCAGTTTGAGTGCACTTAGAACCTCAGGGCGACGAATGTCAAGATAACGCCAGCGCAAGCGGGTAAGCTCGTCGGTGTCAATGCCGTCCTCAATAGGAAACGGCGGCGTTTTTGCTGCGTTAAGCACCTGCACCTCATCAATTAAAACTTCAATTTCTCCAGTAAGCATATTGGGGTTGAGCGTTCCCTCAGGGCGACTGCGCACCGTTCCCGATACGAGAATAACCCATTCGGGACGCATGGTTTCTGCAGCCGTAAACACCTCTTTTGAGCAGGCGTCAGGATCAAAAACACACTGGGTAATGCCCGCACGGTCACGCAGGTCAACAAAGATGAGCCCGCCGTGGTCGCGGCGATGGCTTACCCAACCGGTGAGCGTAACCCGCTCTTTGATAGCAGCAGCGGTTAGCTCGCCGCAGGTTGCGGTGTGCATGCTGTAGGTATTGAGGGCCGCTGTGCTTGAGGCAAAGCCAGCGGTCGCAGCGGTGGTGCTTGTCTTGGTAGTCATGAGTTTCCTTTTCTCGTTTCTAGCTTTCTTGGTTTTTGCCTTCTCGTTTCTTGCTTTTTGTTTCTTGTCTTTTTGTTCAGTGCCTTGTGTCTAGACTTCTCAGTTTTTCTTATTTACGAAGCGCAGCAAAGTACGCTTATAGTCTTTTTCTGTGAGCCGTCCTGGTCAACATGGTCATCATGGTCAACATGGTCAACATGGTCAACATGGTCAATTAAGCTCAGCCGGTGTAGATGCTGACAAAAGCTCAGGCAGCTCCTCTAAAGCAACGGATTGCTCCTCATGCGTTTCCATGGAGCGTAGTGTAGCAGTACCAGAAGCAAGCTCGTCGGGACCAAGCACAACCACCCACGCAACACCGAGCTTATCCGCAAGCTTAAATTGCGATTTCAAAGAGCGATTTTGATGGTCAAGCTCAACGGCACAGCCAGCATCACGCAGGCGCAGGGCAAGTGCAAAAGCCGCGTCGCGCGCCCCATCATCAACACTTGCGATAAATACGGCAGGCGTGGGAACCTTGCTCGGCACGGTACCCTGTGCCTCAAGCGCAAGCAAAATACGCTCAAGACCTACCGCAAAGCCAAGCCCTGGAGTTGGCTTGCCGCCAAACTCCTCAATAAGCCCATCATAACGACCACCACCGCCCAAGGCGTTTTGTGCACCCAAGCCGGCGTCAATTTGTACCTCAAAAACCGTGCGGGTGTAGTAATCAAGCCCACGCACCAGGCGTGTGTTCTCCTCATAACTAATGCCCGCAGTGTCGAGCAACGAGCGCACCGCCGCATAATGCTCGGCACAATCATCGCACAGCATAGTAGTAATAGCGGGAGCATCGTCCATAATCTCACTACAGCGAGGGTTCTTGCAATCAAAGGCTCGCAGCGGATTGGTCTCAGCGCGCCGCACGCACTCGTCGCACAAATCATCGGTATGATCAAGAATATAGGCACGCACCGCCTCACGATAAGCAGGACGGCAGGCAGTATCTCCCATTGAGTTGACATACAGCCGCATGCTCTCGCTTGGCAAGCCTAAAGCCTCAAAAAAGCGCACGAGCATGATAATAACTTCGGCATCAACGCTGGGCTCAGCCGCACCTAAACATTCAACACCTATTTGATGAAATTGGCGCAGACGACCCTTTTGCGGACGCTCATGGCGAAACATCGATCCCGTGTACCAAAGCTTAAGTGCTGGAGCCCCAGGCGCAATAAGTCCGTTTTGCAGCACCGCACGCGCCACACCTGCCGTACCCTCGGGGCGCAAGCTTAGCTGCTCGTCGGCCTTAAGAGGCTCACCGTTTGCGAACTTAGCTGCTGCCGCGCCAGAATACACGCCAAACATCTCTTTTCCCACTACATCGGTTGCTGTACCAATGCCGCGCGCAAACACCTCCGTCTGCTCAAAGAGAGGCGTTTCAAACAAAACATATCCATAGCGCGCAAAAACCTCATGCGCTTTTTCCTCAATCCAAGAAAAGGCATGAGCAACAGATGGAAACAGGTCATTGGTGCCGCGTGGAGCGCGATAATTCATTGTTAAGCTTTCGTTTCGAGCGTTGACAGGCGTCTGTAGGGTAACCTTACGGGCTTGCAGGCGTTTGCGGCACAAACAAGCACCGTTGAGCACTTTCAGACGCAAAAATGATACCGTGGTATTGTACCGCAAGTGCTAAAATAAGCCATACCAAAAACCACCAAAGAGAGGATTTTAATGACGAGCTACATCCCCAGCGACGTTTGTTCAACGCAAATAGATTTTGACCTTGACGAGAGCGGCGCTGTACACAATGTTATGTTTACAAGAGGCTGCGCAGGAAATGCTGAGGGTATCGCTCGCCTTGCAGAAGGTCGCAGTGCCGATGAGCTTATTGAGCTGCTTAAGGGTATTCCCTGCGGAACGCGCGACACTTCTTGCCCCGACCAGCTTGCCCAAGCGCTTGAGAGTGAGCTCGCAGCACGAAGTTAGAGTGGTTCACCCGCCACATGGCATCGTAACGCTCGCTCGCTATAAAGCTCCCAACAACAGGTTTACCTTTGAGGCGTCACCTTGCCATAGTGACCCTTCTTTTTGAGCCATGCTTTTAGCTTGGCAGTATTCTTTATGTAATTTTTGTGACAACGTAGGTTCGTCAGTTTTTTATTCTTGCTTATATCCAACTTTTTAAGTTTGTTGTAGGAGCAATCCAAAACCCTCAGCTTTTTGTTTTTGCTCACGCTCAGTTTGGTGAGCTTGTTGTTTGAGCAGTCTAAAACCTCCAACTTTTTGTTCTTGTTCACGCTCAGTTTGGTGAGTTTGTTGGAATAGCAGTAGAGTTGCTCCAGCTTTGCGTTCTTGCTCACATTGAGAGATTTAAGTGAGTTGTTGAGGCAAATCAGAGTATCAATTTTTTTATTTTTGCTCACATCGAGTGCCTTAAGTTTGTTGCTGGAGCAATCCAACCACTGAATATTTTTGTTTTTGCTCACATCGAGAGTCTTGAGCATGCTGTAAGAGCAGCCCAGATACTCAAGCTTGATGTTCTTTTTTACGTTGAGAGTTTTTAGTTTGTTATCATCACAGGATAAATATATTAACTTGGTGTTTTTGGTGACATCAAGCTTGGCAAGCTTGTTGTTGTAGCAAAACAAATACCAAAGTTTTTTGTTGTTTTTTACATTAAGAGAGGTGAGCTTATTCTCGTCACAATACAAAGCCGTAAGCTTTTTGTTCTTGCTCACGCTTAGTTTGGAAAGCTTGTTGTTGGAACAATCCAATTCTTCCAACACGGTACAAGCATTTACGTTAAGAGAGGTCAAATTGCAGCTGCTGAGTGAGATAGAAACAACGTTTTCGCCAGCAATCCTTGCCGGAACAACAACCTTGGTCGAAGAGCCAGAGTAATCAACAATGTGCGCTCCTTCGCTATCAACAAAGCATAAAAACCCTCTCTCATAAAATAAGCCGTCGTCTTCTTCCTCATCAAAGTCCCAGTCCTCGTCCCCTTCTTCTTCCCCCCAGTCATCGTCTTCTTCTTCGTCCCCCCAGTCGTCGTCTTCATCTTCCCACTCAATGTCGTCGTCCTCCCACTCCACGCCCTCTTCATCAAGGACGTTTATGGGTGCTGCATGCGCTCTGACGCTTCCAGAAACTTCATTGGCAAAAACAGCAGTGGGAGCGGCCGCAAAGCCAGTACACGCTAGGGCAAATGCCACGAAAATCGCAAGCGCCCGTTTTGAGAGTGGCAAAGATTTGGTGTTCATGAGTTTTCCTTTCTGGCACTGTGGCAAATGCGT
>Ga0082212_10002820_pt1 | contig 24973 bp, 11 predicted proteins | sample TergutNt197P3_FD_71548 | JGI IMG/M metagenome (GOLD analysis project Ga0082212, IMG submission 71548) | Neocapritermes taracua P3 segment gut microbial communities from Petit-Saut dam, French Guiana - Nt197 P3 | ecosystem: Host-associated > Arthropoda: Insects > Digestive system > Gut ... | reverse complement strand
TCCATGCGCATACTCGCGCGCTCCGGCATCCATGCCTCCGCTTTTCGGAACGTGATCGCAACGACCTCACCGAGGCACTGAATAGTAACGGTTTCCGGGTAAAGAGCTGCAGTCACCAATCAACAACGGTGGTGTTTTTGAGACTAATATGATAAAATCATCGCATGGAAAAACGTATGTCAGTCAGAGACCTCGTAGAGTTCATAGCGCGCTCCGGCAGCATTGACAGCAGTTTTACGGGGCGTAACCGGCTGGAGGAGGGCGCGCGCGTCCACAGAAAGCTGCAGAAAGAAGAAGGTTATCAGCCGGAAGTGCAGCTATCCATAACTGAGACCGTCTCAGGGATAGACTTCACAGTGGGAGGCCGCGCTGACGGAGTGATCGCTGACGACAGCGGCGTGACGATCGACGAAATCAAGTCGACGCTGACGCCGCTCGAGCTCATATCAGAGGATTTTTCACCGACGCATTGGGCTCAGGCCATGGTGTACGGTTGCATTTTCTGCGTAAAGAACAGCATTGCGCAGATAAATATCCGTCTCACATATTACGAAATGAACACAGGCGGTATAAAACGGTTTTTACGTACGTACAGCGCTGAAGAGCTGAGCGCTTACTTCATCGGGCTGCTGGAAAGGTACGCCGAGTGGGTGCTCTTTTCCCACGAATGGAGAGAACTCTCCGCAGAAACAATGAGAGCGCAGGAGTTTCCGTTTGAGAGCTATCGCGACGGGCAGCGAAAGTTTGCCGCTGCGGTGTACAAGACTGTAGCGGATGGGGGACGCTTGTTTGCGATGGCGCCGACAGGCATCGGAAAAACGATCTCAACGCTTTTCCCCGCGATAAAAGCCCTCGGCGAAGGGCATGGTGAAAAGATATTTTACCTGACTGCAAAGACTGTCACAAGGCAGGCTGCGCAGTCAGCGCTGGACATGATGCGCGGCGGCGGGCTGCGCGTGAAGTCGGTGGTCATAACTGCGAAGGACAAGATATGCTTCTGTGAGGAGCGGGTGTGCAAGCCTGAGCGCTGCGAATACGCGGACGGGCATTTCGACCGCGTGAACGACGCTGTCATGGACGTCCTGAGAAACTGCGACAGTATAGACGCCGGGGTCATATCGGACTATGCGGCGAGAAACCGCGTCTGCCCGTTTGAGCTTTCGCTTGACGTGACGCTCTGGTGCGACGTTATTATTTGCGACTATAACTATCTTTTCGACCCGCAGGTGTATCTAAAACGATTCTTTTCCGAAACCGGAGAGTATATTTTCCTGGTCGATGAAGCGCACAATCTGGCCGACCGCGCCCGCGAAATGTACTCAGCGCGGATCAGTAAGCGCGGTCTGCTTGCACTGAAAAAGGAGACCGGCAAGCAGGCGAAAAGCCTGCAAAAGACTCTGACCGGGATCAACAAGCTCCTGCTGGATATGAAGCGCGACTGCGGCGAGACGGGATTCATCATCAGGAGGGAACCTCAAAGTGAGCTTAACGAGCAGCTGGAAGTGTTCTCGTTTGAGTTTTCCGAATGGCTCGCAAGCAACCCCGACCCCGATCAGACTATGCTTGAGACATACTTCAACGTGCTGACATACCTGAAGATCGCCGAACTGTACGATGATAAGTATACGACGCTGCTGGAATCAGGCTCCGGCGGGGAGTTCACAGTCACACAGTATTGCGCGGACCCGTCGCGGCTGCTTGACGATAGATTCTCGTTCGGGCGCGCAGGCGTGCTTTTTTCCGCGACTCTGACTCCCGGAGGATACTTTAGGGCGGTACTCGGAGGCAGCGAAGACAGCAGATACCTTGCGCTTCCTTCCCCATTCCCCGCTGAGAACATGCTGCTTTTGATCACCGATAACGTAAGCACAAAGTTCAGGGATCGCGCATTCAGCCTTGACCGCGTAGCGGACCTGATCTACCACACCGCTGCAGGCAACGCAGGCAGGTATATTGCATACTTCCCTTCGTACAGCTATTTGAGCAGTGTATACTCTGTGTTCTGCGAAAAGTATCCGGACGTCGTTACAGTGCGGCAGTCGCCCGGAATGACCGAGGGCGAACGTGACGATTTTTTAGCATTGTTCGATGATAATGGGGGCGCTGACGGGAAGTCTTTCGTTGCGTTTTGCGTGCTCGGAGGAGTGTTTTCCGAGGGCGTAGACCTGACAGGCAACAGGTTGATCGGCGCTGTCATTGTTGGAGTCGGGCTGCCGCAGATCAACAGGGAGCTGGACATAGTAAGAGATCAGTTCGGCGGCCCCGGGCAGGGGTATGATTTTGCTTACCGCTTTCCGGGGATGAACAAAGTTTTGCAGGCGGCGGGAAGGGTCATAAGGAGCGATACCGATAAGGGCGTCGTCCTCCTGATAGACGACCGATATGCCTCGCGCGGATACAGGGCGCTTTTCCCTGAACATTGGGCAGGGGCGCGCACAGTGCGAGATCCGCGGGAGCTCGCCGACGCGCTGGATAAGTTCTGGAAGTGAAGAGAACGCCGGGGAAAAACCGGCGTTCTCTTTGTTGAGAGGCAACCATAACTGCGGAACCACGAGTGGGCGCATGCAGAACTTCAAATCGCCCATCGACAATGGGCGATTTGAAGTTTAGATTTTGAAGCGATCCGGATGCGCAGGCTATGACATCACATTATAGTTGCGCAGCGGGTAAACTCCGGTAAGATTGACATAACCGGCTGGACGGGATATCGATCCTGTCCTGTCCATGTATATGGTCGTGTTGTCATTTGAAAGACCATATCCGAAGCCGCAGTCGCGACCGGTTCGCAGATTCCTGCACAGCGTATCCATATGCCCGGACCATTTCTGCTCGACCCAGTTCATTATATAAACATCGTCGCGGAGCTTGATATACTCGCAGGGCGAACTCCAGATCGCGCTGCCGGTACGGTTCCCCGACGCGCCTGCTATGTCGTTCGTGATTATCGTCCACGAGTAGGAGTGCGGCGCGTTATATATGTGTATGGAACTCATTGCGTCCGAGTACGTCTGCGTAAACGCGCGTCCCAGCAGCTCGTCAGTGAAACCGTGGCGGAAAACGCGGATCGGCGTCAGGCCTTCCATTTCGATAGCGCCGAAATGATATGTCGGCGCGGGGTCGTGCAGGTCGTTGCCGGCGCCTGCGCCCAACCTGGTTGAGATACACGTTGCGAGACCGTTATGGAAGTCGAGAGCGAAGAAGAAGCTTTCCGGCGGGTTTGAGCCGCTGCGGTAGAAAGAAAGGATTATCAGACCCTCATCCAACTCGAAAGCGCAGTATCTTTCAGGGTTCCATTTCTTTTCGCCGGCCATTCTGTATTCGAGCAGGTCGATTGCCTTGAAGCGCAGTTCGACAGCGTAACCATCGTCTCCGCGGAAAGCCAGCTCCTTTCCAACACAGTAGTCCGAATCCTCCGGGACATGGGCGGAAGCCATCACGCGCTCCTTTGCCCTCTCTGCGTCGAAGATCATCGGGCTCTTTGCGGCTTTGGCGATATCCGCTTCCGTGGTCTTTTTTGTCATGATGCTCGGGCGGAAAGACGCTCGCGCGCCTTTTATCGAGTAGTCGACCTGCCGCAGAGCGGAGTCTGAGTGTCTGATTCCCTTATCGTTGAAGTCTTGGTATGTGGATATACGGCCGAGGAACCTGCCTTGGCCTTTGTAAAGCTCGTACTCAAAGGCGTCGTTTTCATCTATACCCATTGTCACGCCGATTTTCTTCATGCTGTAAAGATCGAGCACTTCCACAGAAAGGCGCCCTGAGTATTCGATCTCGCAGAAGCAGTTTATATACATCGATTCGTCTATGCGCAGAGTGTCGGCGGCGAAAGTCAGAACATCGCCGCCGTCCGGAGTATCAAGCTCGACGATAGTCGTATACAGGTTCGATGTGTATGTAGTGAGCCTCTTTTTGCCGCGGTCCTCCTTCCACTTGATCATAGAGTTTTCGAGTCTCAGCGATATGCAGTCGCGCTTGGTCGGCGCATCTTTCCCTGCTTCCTCAAAGTAACCGTAATAGCACTGGCGCTGAACTTCGCGATTGATGAAGGGCTTGAGTTTGCTGATCCTTCCCGACTCTGTAAGTGGTATAAATTCTTTTGTGGTGTCGATCGGTTCGCCTTCGTAATCGATGAACCACATTTCAAACACAGTGACGACAGACGTTTTCCAGTTGACGATGACATTGTATCCGCGCAGCGTCCCGGGAATCATGTGCGTGAACAAAGTTACATCCTTGAGTGTGTGCGCTCCGTAATCGCATGAAACTGCCGCGCCGCCATTTTCTTTCAGCGTGAGCTTCGCGTCGGACTGAAATTCATATTCCAGTACCGGCCCTTCGACCGGGAGTTTATCCAGGACGATTTTAAGCGTCTTCCCGGCGAGCCGTGAGCAGAACTTATCCGCGCAGGTCAGCGCTGCGCCTCCGGCGACGATGTTTTCGACTTGCTTCAGCTTAAGGCTTGAGTAGTTTAAACGGTACATGGGATCACTCCTTCTGAAAATCATATCTATTTTAGGGGTGGTTAAGTGCCCGCGGATGTGCGGTATGCCGCTTCTGAGCAGACACAGGCAGCAGACACAGGCCTTGAAATAATACTAACATATGGCTGCAGATTATACAAGACACAGCAGCCTCTGCTGTGATAGAATACAAACAATGGGTTACACTTCAGAGGGGTGTCCGGGAGGAGCAAATTATGCTCACATTGATTACAGGACGTGCAGGAACAGGCAAGACGTCCTTTGTGATGAACGACATAAAGCGAAGAATGGAAGCGGGGGAGCGCGGGCTGCTGCTGATCGTGCCCGAGCAGTACTCTCATGACGCTGAACGCCAGCTTTGCGCTGTCTGCGGGAACAGCCTTTCGCTCCATGGCGAAGCGCTGAGCTTCACCAGGCTGTGCGCGCGCGTCTTCTCTGAGGCAGGCGGAGCACCGCAGCGAATTCTTGACACTGGCGGGCAAATGCTCGTTATGTACCACGCGATTGAGTCTGTTGCTTCAAAGCTAAGCATATACGGAAAGACAGGAATACGGACAGAGCTGGTGAATGAGCTGCTCGAAACGGTCCGCGAGCTTAAAAGCTTCGGTTTTTCACCGCTGATACTTGAGAAAACAGCGCTGCGGGCTTCTACGGCGCTGGGGCGGAAACTGAGCGATCTTGCGTTGATTCTGGGAGCATACGAAAGCATACTGCACATCCACGGCGCGGATCCCTCAGACAGGTTGAACTTGCTTGCGGAGTACATAGGCGAAAGCTGCGTCGGAGACTCGGGCCATATCTATTTCGACGGTTTTAACGACTTTACCGCTCAGGAGTTCAGAGTTGTGCGCGAGCTTATCCGCAAGAACGCGGACGTAACGATTTGCCTGACTCTGGATACTGACGACGCGGAACAAGGCGGAACAGACGAAGCGGGCGAAGCAGGCGCAGCAATCGAAGCAGCCAATACAGTCAAAGCAGTCGAAGCGGGCAGAGTAATTGGGGGATACAGAGCAATCGAAGCAGGCGCAGCAATCGTGTTAGGTGCAGCAGCCGGAGCAAGCGCTTCAGATGCAGCAGCAGGAGCGGGCTTAGCAGGTGCAGCAGCCGGAGCAGGCGCTTCAGATGCGCAAGAGGTCTTTGAACTCCCGCGCAGGACAGCTGTAAGTCTTCTTGGAGCCGCGAAGGAGTACGGAATCGAAGTCCGCACTATTGTCACGGCGGCACAGGAAGCGAAGGCGCCGGAGCTTGCGTTTCTTGAAAGGCGCCTGTTCAGTTACATCCCGGCAGAGTTTCCCGGACCATGCAGCGCGGTCAGGGTTCTCAGCGCACCGAACGTTTATTCGGAATGCGAGTACGCCGCGTACATTACGCTGGAGCTCGTACGAGCGGGCTACAGGTGGCGCGACGTCGGCGTTATGGCGCGTAACTGGGATGACTACGGCGCTGTTTGTGAAAACGTATTTGAGAAATACGGCGTACCTTTCTTCACGGGGGGGAGGGGTGACGTTACAGCCAAACCGCCGTCTGCGCTTATCGACGCTGCGATGGAGATAGCTGCGTCAGGATTTGAGTACAGGCAAATGTTCAGATATCTGAAAACAGGGCTTGCGGGAATACCGGCGGACGACTGCTCAGAACTTGAAAACTATATCATCAAGTGGCGCATTCGCGGCTCAATGTGGGCGCGCGATTGGATACTGCCGCCCTCCGGATATGGCGAGGGCGATAATGCTGCAGTACTCGAACGCCTTAACACGCTTCGCCGCAGAGTTACGCAGCCTTTGTACCATCTGCGGGACGGGATAAAAGGCGTATCAGGTGCAGGTGACAAAATAAAAGCGCTCTATGCATTTCTGGAAGAAATCGGATTACCGGAGCGTCTGCGCGAAAAGAGCCGTCTTTTTGAGGAGAGCGGGGAATCAAGGCTTGCAGATGAGTACACCCAATTATGGGGAGTCATAGTCAACGCGATGGAGAGCGGATATGCGATACTTGGAAGCGTGCGTATGAGCGCTCAGGAGTTCAGAAAACTGTTCATGCTGACACTTTCAAGCTACGACGTCGGCGTCATCCCTGTGTCGCTCGACAGAACCGCGCTTGGAGGCATGGCTATGAACAGGCGCAGAGATTTGAAATGCCTCATCGTACTCGGCGCTACAGACGCCAATATGCCGATGCCGACAGGCAGTTCAGGCGCCTTTTCAGACAGCGAGAGGGATGAACTCGCATCACTAGGCGCCGGGTTGCAGGCCGGTCGGGAGGACAGGCTGTTCAGAGAGATGAACATGCTCTACTCGGCGTTTACTCTGCCGTCGCGGAAGCTTGTCGTCACATATCCCGCGGGAGAACGCCCGTCTCTGATTGTAAAGAGGATAAAGGCGATATTCAATATCGCGGAAGAAGCCCTCCCTGAGGAGGAGATCATGTCCGCAGCGCCGACGCCCTGCTTTGAGCTTGCGGCGCTGTCCGGGAAGACAAATAGCAGCCCGATGGCTGCAGCAGCGAAGGAGTACTTTCTGCAAAACAGTGACGGAGCAGGAGCAGGAGCAGGAGCAGGAGCAGGAGCAGGAGCAGGAGCAGGAGCAGGAGCAGGAGCAGGAGCAGGAGCAAGCAAAGCAAGAGCGGCAGTAAACGCGCGGTTATTGGAGGCGGACACTGCGATAAATACCGGTAGAACGAGGCTGTCAAGCGGTGCTGCAGCTTCCATATACGGCGGAAAACTATCGCTGTCGCCATCACGCGTTAACCGTTATTACGCATGCCCGTTTGCGCATTTCCTGTACAGCGGGCTGAGGCTTGCCCCCAGAGCGGAATCGCAGTTTGACGCTCCGGAAGCAGGGACGTTTGTACACTATGTGCTCGAAGGAGTCTCGCGAAGAATCAGGGAAACGACCGGATTCAAAGACGCAGATGAGAACCTGATCACTGATTTGACGTCACAGTATATTGAGCAGTACGCCCACGATGAACTGTTCGGTTTTGAAGGGAAGAATGAGAGGTTCGTATATCTGTTCCGAAGGCTGGAGGAGAACGTTCGCCGCGTCGTGGAGGACATGCTTGAAGAACTCAAGCGCTCTGATTTTGAGCCGCTGAGCTTTGAACTCAATCTTTCTGAGATACTTCCTGAAAATGAGCATCTGAGAGGAGTGATCGACAGAGTGGACGGATGGGTCCACAACGGCAGGCAGTACCTGCGTGTGATCGATTACAAGACAGGCAGGAAGTCGTTTAGCCTTGTTGATATTCTTCACGGCAGAGACATGCAGATGCTTATTTACCTGTTTGCGCTCATGGAACACGGAAACGGGATATACGGCTGCGACGTCGCGCCGTCCGGCGTGTTATATGTTCCGGCTCGTGATGTTACGCTGAAAGTGGCAAGAAACACCCCGGACGATGAACTCATGAAGCTCCGCGGGCGCGAACTGAGGCGCAGCGGGTTGATTCTGGACGATACAGATGTTATCGAAGCGATGGAAAACAGCGGAGATAAAAAATACCTGCCGGTCAAAACCTCAAAGGAGGGCGCCATAAGCGGCGAGAGCCTTGTGAGCCCGGGGCAGGTCGATATGTTGTCAAATCATGTGAACAATATGCTGCGGCGCGCGTCTGACGATATCCTCAGCGGTGGTATTGAGTGCAGCCCGTATTACAAAAGCGAAGCAGACAACGCTTGCCTTTACTGCGAATATCACGCTGTCTGCGGGTTTGACGAAGACGCGGGCGACAAGCGCAGATATTTCTCTGCAATGAAAGCCGGCGAAGTCTGGGAAGAAATGCGCGCAGGAGCAGAGAACTGACGGACAATTTTGTTATTGTCTATGCAGACCTTCGCTATGCAGACCTTCGCTGCGCAGCCCCTCGCTATGCAGCCCCTCGCAGTGCAGCCCCTCGCAGTGCAGCCCCTCGCTGCGCAGACCTTCGTTGTACAGACCCGGCAGCCATCAAACAATCTCTCCGCCGCCCGAGCTTCGAATGTTTAGAAAGCGGCAAGCGCCGGCGCCGAAAGCCGCCGACATACTGCTGCTGTACTCATCTCTCATCGAGTCAGGCACAAAGGAGAGAATCGTACCTGCGAAACCTCCGCCGTTTATCCGGGATGCGCCGCTGTCTCCAAGAACACGCTCTGATAAAGCCAGTGCCAGAGTAAGGCCTTGTTCACCGGGTACTGCGGGATCGTACGCGTTTTGCAGATATTGGAGCGAAGAACGTCCGGAATCGCGGACCATCTCAAGAAAACCGCTCAAATTGCCTTTTTCAAGAGCTACAGCCTGTTTAGGTACGCGCAGGTTCTCTCCGAAGAAATGAACAGCGCGCAAAACCGCTCTGTCGCCAAGATGTCTGAGCTCTCCGACCGAAGAGTAAAACTCGTCTTCCCTGACTTCGCGCAGATAGTCTTTACCGAACGCGTTTGAAACAGACCGCATCTCTTCGCTTATTTCTGCATAGTTCGGTGTAAGGTCCGCGTGGCTGCCGCCGGTATCGACTACGCATACTGCGAAACCTTCAAAATCTGCGCGGATCGGAGTGATAAGCGGTTTATCAGGGTCTTGGAAGTCTATCATAACGAGGCCGCCGAATGCTGATGAAACCTGATCCATCAGCCCGGATGGTTTACCGAAATAGACATTTTCTGCGTACTGCCCCGCCAGCGCGATGTCAAGCGGCGAAACGTCCGCGCCGGACAACCCGCAGAACACATTGCCTGTCAGCACCTCAAACGCCGCGGAACTCGAGAGCCCGGATCCTGCCGGTATGTCAGATGATACGCGTCCGTCGAACCCCACGACAGCGAAGCCGTGCGTTTTGAACCATGCTGCGACGCCGCGTATAAGCGCTGCAGTGGAGCCTCTTTCATTCTCGCGGACCGAGACGTCGGATATATCAACTTCCGTTATGCCGAAGCCCTGCGATTCTATGCGCACTGTGTTTGTGCCATTCGGAGAGACGATACAACGTGATTCCAGGTCAACAGCCGCGGCAAGCACGACGCCGCGCTGATGGTCGGTGTGGTTGCCGCCTATCTCTATGCGACCCGGAGCCGCGAAGGTCCTTACAGTCTTGATTTCTTTATCCATGGCTGCCCTCCTGAGAGTATCAACGTTATCGTTCATCAAAATAGCACTGCGGAGCAAAACAAGATTTGCATATGCATAGGCAAGCTTTACAGAGGCATTGCCATTATCACACATTTTCGGGTCCGGCTCAAGAGCGGAATTTCCAGCAAAAAATCAAAGTTACAGTGCAGTTACTGTTCAGTGCCACCTTAGCTCGGCCGTTACATCACGTTCCTTTTCACTCGAATGCGCATCCATGCGCATACTCGTGCGCTCCGGCATCCATGCCTCCGCTTTTCGGAACGTGATTGCAACGACCTCACCGAGGCACTGAATAGTAACAGTAAAGTAGTACAAGGATTTACCGGTTGCTGTCCATGTGGAGCATGAGCGTCCGCAATGGTTACAGCCTGCACACAGATTGGAAAGTAGAAATGGGAAATGACACAAAGACGAGGCTGACCGCCGAACAGACAGCAGCTGTGCATCACAGGGACAGCGCCCTGCTTGTCTCCGCCGCTGCCGGGTCAGGCAAGACGAAAGTTCTTGTCGAGCGCCTGCTCGGTTATATCGAGCAGGGTGATAACATAGACGATTTCCTCGTTATCACATACACCCGCGCGTCTGCCGCGGAGCTGCGCGAGCGCATACTTGACGAAATATCGGAGAGGCTAGCCTCTGCCCCTCAAAACAAGCATCTCAGGCGGCAGGCATTACTCTGCAGAAGCGCGCATATAAACACGATACACGCGTTTTGCGCCGATATTCTACGCGAGCACGGACATGCATTAATGCTGCCTCCGGACTTCCGGGTCATTGATGAGAGCGAGAGCGCGCTGATAAAGGCGGAGGTTTTGGATGACCTGCTGGATCAGGCATATGAAACAATTAATGAATCAGAGGACTTCGCGGAGCTTGTGGATACGATGTCAGCCGGCCGCGATGACAGGCGCCTGTCGGAAATAATCCTCGACACGCACACAAAACTGCAGAGCAGCCCGAACGGCGCAGCATGGGTGGAAGAGCAGACGGTTAACATGGACATGCAAGGCGTTACTGACATATCCGGGACTGTTTGGGGCGAGTATATTTTGAATGGTGTACGAAGAACGGCGAATTACTGGCTGAAGAAAATGTCTGAGGTCAGGCAGAGCATTAAGAGCATACCGGACTTTGACAGCGCATACGGAGCAAGTTTTGAAGCGACGATTACAGGGCTGAATGCTTTTTCCGCTTCGCTGAATATAGGCTGGGACGAAGCGGGAAAACATGCTGCGGTTGAATTCCGGCGACCGAATGGGAGAGGCGTATCAGGACATGAGGAGCTAAAGGATCTCCGTACGCGATGCAAGGCGGCTATCGAGGCTTGTGCAGAAACGCTTGAATGCTCATCGGGGGAGCATATTGAGGATATGCTGGCTGTAACTCCCGCTGTGACGAGCTTGCTGAGACTGGTGCTTGAGTTCGACGCTGCGTACTCGGCGGAGAAGCGCAGGCGCGGAGTCGCTGACTTCGCCGATCTGGAGCATATGACGCTGTCGCTCCTGACAGGCGGAGCTGGGCCGGCAGATGAAGTATCACACAGGTTCAAAGAGATACTGGTCGATGAGTATCAGGACGTCAACGCTGTTCAGGAAATGATTTTTAACGCGGTATCCGGTGACGGAAGGAATATTTTCATGGTCGGCGACGTCAAGCAGAGTATTTATCGCTTCCGTCAAGCCGACCCATCGATTTTCCTCGGAAAGTATCTCAGTTTCAGAGACGCAGGAGTTTCATCCGGCGGACCGGCAACTTCAGCTATGTCAGCAGAATCAAGCAGTACGGCGGAAAACGGAAGCCGGGCGGAAAACGGAAGCCGGGCGGAAAGCGGAAACCGGGCGGAAAGCGGAAACCGGGCGGAAAACGGAAGCCGGGAGGAAAGCGGAAACCGGGCGGAAAGCGGAAGCCGGGCGGAAAGCGGAAACCGGGTGGAAAGCGGAAGCCGGGCGGAAAACGCACCCGTGAAGATTCTTCTGTCAAAGAATTTCCGCTCCCGCAAAGGTATACTGGACGCTGTAAACTTTATATTCGGGAGCATAATGTCCGTTGAGTTCGGCGAAATGGATTATACTCAACAGGAAATGCTGATCCCGGGCAGAGAAGAAGACGGCGGCAGCATCGGATCCGCGGTTGAAATCCGGATCATTGATATGAGCGAAGCCGGGCAGGATGAGGACGCGGAAAGCCCCGGCAGAGTGCAGGAGGAAGCGCGTTACATCGCGGGACGAATCGCCGAACTCACAGGAGGTTCGTACATGATACCGGACGGGCAGGGAAGCATGCGGAGCGTCAGATACTCTGACATTGTGATACTTCTGCGTTCAATGAGCGGCAAAGCGAGGCAATATGCGCAGGCGCTGTCTGAGTTGGGCATACCGTCAGACATGCCCGGCAGCGAAGGTTTTTTCGAAACAACGGAAATAAACGCTGCTTTATCGCTGCTTTCAATAATAGATAACCCTATGCAGGATATTCCTCTCGCCGCTGTGCTGCTCGGACCAGTCTACGGGTTTACGCCTGATGAACTTGCGGCAATACGCGCCGGCTCGCGCGGAACCGGTTTTTACAAAGCGCTGCAGCACGCAGCTGTGTCAAATGAAAAATGCGCCTCTTTTCTGCAGGAGATCGAGACATTGCGGTCAGTGGCGCCAAACATGCCGGCGGACAGGTTCATCCACCATGTTTACAATACAACAGGATTACCGGGACGAGTGGGCGCAATGCGCGGCGGGGACAAGCGGCGCTCAGGTCTGCTGCTACTGGCGGAGTATGCGCGGAGATTCGAGCAAAGCGGCTACAAAGGATTATTCGGGTTTCTGACATACGTCAAAGGGATACGTGATAAGGGCATGGAACTTGACGGCGGCAAAGCGGAGACGCAAGAGGACGCTGTTAAGATAATGAGTATACATAAATCCAAAGGGCTGGAATTTCCTGTCGTATTCCTTGCGGATACAACAAAACGATTCAACAACGACGACGTAAAAAAGCCGCTCCTCATACATCCTAAGCTCGGCGCGGGAGCAATGAGGACAGACAGGAACCGCCGCATAGAGTACACGACGCTTTCGAGGATTGCAGTTCGTCAGGCGCTGATAAAGGAGATGTTGGCTGAAGAACTACGCGTTCTGTACGTCGCGATGACCAGAGCGCGGGAAAAGCTCATAATTACCGCGGCATACAGGAATGCGGAAAAAGAGCTTGATAGACTGTCGAATATAGCTCATTTTGGTATAGAACCGCATGTGCTTGAAGAACTGAAGAACACGGCAAGTTGGATACTGCTGCCCATTCTCAGCGGAGGGAAGACAGGCGTTGTCAGCAAAAGCAAGCTCAGTGCAGAGCCATTGAGTGCAGACTTACAGTGGGCAAGCCCACTGCGGGCTTCTGCAGTCCCTGCAGCACGCGCTGCAGACGTTCCAACGTACGGACAGGCGCAAAAGGCAGACCCGGACACTGTCCGGCTCCTGCATGATCGGTTCGGATTCATGTACCCATACGGAGCGGCGCCGGATCTACCGTCAAAACTGACAGTGACAGGATTGAAGGGGAGGTATCTCGACTATGAAGTTATGGAAGAAGCGTCATTAACAGCAGACGCGCAGGTAGCAGCAGACGCGCAGGTAGCAGCAGACGCGCAGGTAGCAGCAGACGCGCAGGTAGCAGCAGACGCGCAGGTAGCAGCAGACGCGCAGGTAACAGCAGACGCGCAGGTAACAGCAGACGCACAGGTTGCTGCAGACGAGTCAGCAGCGGCAGACGCGTCAGCAGCGGAAGAAGCGTCAGTAACGGCAGAAGCGCCGGCAAAGGAAAACGCGCCGGCAGCAACAGACACGTCAGTGTCAGAACCTGCGCCGGCGGCAGACCATGCCGGTGATGCGGATACTGCGGTGAAAAAGCAAGCTGCCGCATACATACGGCCGGGATTCATCATGAAAAAGACAGGCCTGACAGCCGCTGAACGCGGAACGGCGCTTCACCTTGCAATGCAGTACGCGGATTTCAGTAAATGCGTAAGCGCAGGGGGAGCGCGGGAAGAAGTACAACGGCTCGCGGAATCCGGACTGCTGACGCGGGAGCAAGCGGAAGCGGTGAACATAGAGAAAATCACGCGCTTCTTCGATACAACGATCGGAGAGCGCGTGCTTAGAGCGAACAATATGGAGCGCGAGTTCAAGTTCTCATTACTCTACCCGGCAGATCGGTTCTTCCCGGGAGGCGGGGAAGACAGGATCATGTTGCAGGGTGTGATCGATTGCTTTTTTGAGGAGGAAGGCGAACTTGTCGTCATAGATTTCAAGACAGACAATATTACTTCCGATATGCTGGACTCCGCGGCGAACCGTTACGAGCAGCAACTTAATATATATGCGGATGCTCTCAGCCGTATAACGGGTATGCCGGTGAAAGAGAAGATAATCTACTTTTTTACGCTGAGCAGATCGGTGATTCTCGCTGCAGCTCCGTCGTAGTTCATCATCATCACCAAATCTTTTATTTGCTCCAGCTCATCTGTTAGCGTACCTCCCGTACACAACGCGTCAAGACTCTCAAGATCATAGTCGATTTGAACAAGATCCCCTTCATTTATGGCGTCCATCATCCGGCTGAACACCGAACGCAGCTCTGAGGAAATCATAAACGGGCCTTCATCATGCGATATAGTGGAAAAAGCGTCTTTGAGTTTTCGGTTCAAATCACCCAGCCCTTTCAGGAGATCAGGCAGGAGAAGAGTGCAAAACGTGAGAGCTCCGTTATCGGCAGCCTGTTCGAGAGCATATGCAGCTTCAGCAAGCTCAGCTGCACCGATGTTCGCCAGAGCGCCCTTTATTCCATGGACTTCAATGCGAAAGCTCCCCATATTACCGGCGGACAGAAACGCGGGCAGATTTTTCTCGCTCTTCTCAATTTCCTGCACCATAAGCTTCAAGGTCTTCTCATAAACTCCGCGCTGCCCGTCTATCCTGCCAAGACCGACAGAAAGGTCGATTCCTTCGATCTGCCCGATCCTGCTCCAGAATTCTGTGTGCGCCTCGTCATCGATGTTCCTGCGCAGCTCAGCCGCCGGCGGCGCCTTCTGAAGTTTTTCGCGGGGGATCCATCTAAGGAGTACTCTTTGCAGTTCTGACTTCACAATAGGCTTGACCAGGTAATCATCCATGCCTGCCGAAAGCATATGTTCCCGATCGCCGTCCATTGCGCTTGCCGTAAGCGCGACCACGGTGACGTGTATCCCGAGTTTTCTGATTTCCCGCGTCGCTTCAATGCCGCTCATTTCAGGCATCCTTTGATCCATGAACACTATGTCATACTGATTGCGCTGCACCAGCTCAATTGCTTCCCTGCCCGACAGCGCAGTTTCAACCGTAACTCCGCAAAGACTCAGCAAGCCTGAGGCTACGTTAAGGTTTGCTGTATTATCGTCAACAATAAGTACTCTTGCGTCCGGGGCATATACCGAATATATCCCGGCGTTATCTTTGTATATCATTTCTTCATTACCCGGGACTTTCGGGAACTCGATCCGGAATGATGAACCCTGACCGTAAACGCTCTCCACCGAAATACTCCCGCCCATCATTTCGATTATTGATTTTGATATCGTAAGGCCGAGGCCTGTTCCTGATTTGTCACGGTTTTTCTCCGCGTCAGCTTGCTCAAAAGCGTCAAAGAGTGTCGGAAGGCTCTCAGCCGGTATGCCAATACCGGTATCGCTGACTGTGACGTTTATCATCTTATCTGAGGAACTAACGATCAGTTGGATCGACCCCTTATCGGTGAACTTGACCGCGTTACCGAGAAGATTAAGAAGAACCTGCCTGATACGCACGTTGTCCCCGAAAAGAGCAGGTATTTTTTCCTGCATTGAAAGGCGAAAAGTTACATCCTTTCCCTTGACCATGAACTGCACCATCGAGCTTAGGTTCTCTATAAGCGCGTTGAAATCGTAATGAACCGGCACAAGGCTGAATTTGCCTGCCTGGATCTTTGAAACGTCAAGAATATCGTCGATGATGCCAAGGAGCGACGTAGCAGCAAGATGGATATCGCCCGCGTAGCGCTGCTGACGATAGCTGAGCTCTTCCTGCAGCAGAAGTTCCGCCATGCCGAGCACCGCGTTCATAGGAGTTCTGATTTCGTGGCTCATATTAGCAAGGAAAATCGACTTGGCCTCCGACGCGGCTTCAGCTTCCGTGACCTCCTCCATGGCGCGCTTGAATTTTCGCAGGTCGCGCACATAACCCAGAAGAATGCTGTCGTCGCCGAATTTCACACGCTCGAGGGTTATCTCCGCCGGGATCAGTTCGCCGTCGGAAGCCTGGTGCACCCACTCAAATGCGATATGACCTTTTTCATAGGCTACCTGAACGTATCTTTTTGCTTCTGCGACAGACGGCGCGCCGCCCGGTTGGCGCTCCGGCATAAACTCGTAAAAATGCTCGAGGTATGTGCGCTTGTCAGGAACGCGGAAAAGGTTCAGAGCCTCCTGATTGCAGTCTATCAGGTTTGCGTTGCTGTCGAAAAACAGACAGGAAAGGGGAGTGGCGTCCAGCATAAGCCGTATGCGTTCCTCCGCCTCCCTCGCCTCCGCTTCCTTCATAGTAAGATCGGTGATATCGTTCAAATATACGATAAGGCGATATCCGGGTATCCATTCGATTCTGGCGATAGTCACGCTGACATGTATCGGTTTACCATCGGCCCTTTGAAGCTGGCCCTTGATTTGAGCGAAACCTGTTTCCAGAGCTTCGAGCAGAAGTTCCCTCCTGATAACCCCGGTTCGCTTCCCTCCGGGTTGAAGGACGGGTTCCATGGCGAAAAAGATCTCATCAAACTCCTCGGCGGTCAGATCGTCCTGAAGGCCGAAGATACGCGCGGATTCTTTGTTATAAGCGATGATATGGCCGGACTCGTCCCATACGAGGCAGGCCGTCTGCGATGAGTTGAGCATATCGATGACTCTTCGCTCCGCTTCCTGCAGCCGGACTTCTGTGACGTCCAGCAATGTCAGAACAACACCGTCATACGCTCCTTCGCGGTTCAGTATGCGCCTGTACGTGATATGGAAAGAGCGGAGCCCCTTTCCGGGCCAGTTTATATTGTCATCTGTAACTATGTAGTCTTCTCCTGCGACGATACGCTCAAATCTGGCGGCGCTTCTCGCGGTATACTCCCTGTCCGGATGGATCGCGTGCACGCCGTCGCGCAGCGTCTTGTTGATCACTTCGCTGTAGTCATCCACGCCAAGCATGTCCAGAAGGCTGCTGCTGCAGTAAATCATCTTCAGGTCGCGGTCAAACAGCATGAACATGTTTGTAGCGTGGTCTACGACCATCCTGATATAGATATTGAGCTGGTTAAGTTCGGCAGTGCGTTCATCCACCGTTTTCTCCACAGAACGCAGATTGACCTGCAGCGTGTTCAGCATTTCGTTAAACGCCCGCCTCAACGCCAGAAACTCGCTCTTTGAGTTCTCGTCATAGCCGGATACATCGAATACGTTGGCGTTATACTCGCCCGTTATGACCTGGCGCGCGCGGCCCGCAAGGTCGCTTAATGGCTTGACGAGCTTGCGCGCGTTATGTGAAGTGATGTAGAAAACGAGCAGCACACATAGCAGGCTTGTGATAATGAGATAGTATGTGATCTTGTTTGTCGCGTCGTTCAGTACACTTAAGGGCGTTCCGATATGCAGGTATAAGGTATCCTGAACTTTTCCAAGACCGACGGTTATCGGCATGAGGTGGAGAAATATCCTTTCGCCGATGACCGGCGAAACGATCTCATCGGAGAATATCTCACTGCCGCTTACCGCGGCGCGTATTTTCTCAACATCGCTGTATCCTAAGTCAGCGAGAGTTCTTTTGATCAGCCCGCGGTCATTTGAATACAGTACAGTCAAATCCTGATCCAGCAGCATGATGACTTTATCATGCCATTCATGTATGTTAAAAATCGATGAAAGCGCTTCCTTATACAAAATATCTATACCGAACACGCCTATTATCTCTCCGCCGGCGTATACAGGAGCGCTGATCGTCATAGAGTAATCATGTTCGTTATCGATGCTGTGAAAGCAAACAGTCGAAGCAGAGAAATACACCTCGCCTGTCGTCATAGGTAAATAGTACCATGGCGCATTGCCCGGATCGCTCAGGATAACGGCAGGGCTTACGCGTGAAGCTTCGAAAACCTTCCCGTCTGTTTTCAGAAACTCACTGATGTATGGTTCGTCCTGATTATTGGCGCCCTTGTTGATGACACACCACACGCAATGCACGCTGGAGTCAAGATCAAGCATAGTGGCAAGAATGCGGTCAACAGACTCATTCAGGCTTTCCGTCTCTGACTGAAGATCGTGAGCAGTAACGGAATCCTGCGCCAATATAAGGAGCCTGGACATGTAATCGAGGTTTTCTCTCAGTGAAGTGGTTATGTTCATCGCGTCTGCCGCATCCACGGCTTTCGCACGGTCAATGTTACCGCGATACAGCAGGTTCAGCGAAACTCCTATCATCACGGCGAAGATCAGAGTAATGGAAGCAACAGTGGTCAGGACGGTTCTGTTTATCGTAGGCAGCTTCTTCAAACCAGTCTTCTTCATATATCCATCCTCCCTGCGCTGTCGCTCAGTCGCTCAGCCGCTCAGTTGCTCAGCCGCGCCGTCGCCCAGCCGCTCAGCCGCCCGGCCGCCCGGCCGCCCAGCCGCCCGGCCGCGCTGTTGTACAGGCACATTATTGATTTGGATCACCGTGGGGCGTCATGTGTTTATACAGTTTTTCAAGCAGTTTGTCGTAGTCGACCGGTTTGCCGATGTGGTCTGTCATTCCGGCGGCAAAGTACGTTTCCACTTCGCTTGCAAGCACGTTGGCTGTCAACGCTATGATCGGTATTTCCGCCGCTTCTTGCGCGTCGAGAGCGCGTATCCGGCGGGTCGCTTCCACACCGTCCATTTCCGGCATGTTGATATCCATCAGAATTACGTCGTATTTTTCAGGTGACGAACGGAACATTTCGAGCGCTTCGCTCCCGTTTTCCGCGCATTCGATCTGCAGCCCGGAGCCCTCCAGCATTGCGATGACGATTTCACGGTTTATCTCGACGTCATCAGCGAGAATCGCGGTTTTACCGACAAGAGAAGCAGTATCGCCCGCACCGGTTTCAAGCATTTTAAGATGCGCTTTTACGCGAATCATAAACCTGGAGCCTTCGCTGGGGACGGACTCCACATCGATTGTGCCGTCCATAAGCCTGACGATGTGCTTCGATATTGCGAGTCCGAGCCCTGCGCCGTTGAACTTTCTGTCAATGCCTCCGTCAGTTTGTTCAAACGGCAGAAAGAGCCTGTCAAACTGCTCTTTCAAAATACCGATACCGTTGTCGGTAATATCGACCTCAATTGTGATCGTATCATCTTCAACGCTTTGGGCTGACGCGTTCAGCATTATCACGCCGTGTTCGGGCGAGAATTTGATCGCGTTGGAAAGCAGGTTCCGGATGACCTGCGAGAGACGCTTTTTATCACTGATTATTGTTTCAGGTATGGAAGGATCCACAACGACGTCAAGCGTTTGATGTTTATCATGCAGACCGGAAGCGGTTCGCTCCAGCACTTCATTTATCATATCCTTGAAGCGGAACTCGGAGTTTTCAAGCTTCAGCTTGCCGTCTTCAATATCCGACATGTCAAGGACGTCGTCGATCAGAGACAGCAGATTTTCCGAGGCGTCGCTGATTTTACCCAGCATTTCTTTTGTGGCTTTCGCGTCGTTAGTGTTCTTTGCTATGGCTGTCATACCCATTATTGCGTTCATAGGCGTGCGCATCTCATGGCTCATGCGGGAAAGAAACTCGCTCCTGTCGCGGCTGCTTTTCTCCGCTGCTTCCTTTTCGATGATCAAACGTGTCTGTTCAATGATCTTGATCTGATTCTTCACACGCATGCGGATAAGACCCTGATTAAAAGGTTTGGTCAGATAATCGACTGCGCCGAAAGAGAGCCCCAGAACCTCTTCGTCGGACTGATTTTTCCCTGTAAGGAAAATGACAGGGATACCTGCCGTCTCCTCGTTGGTTTTCAACTCGATCATAGCCTCATACCCGCTCATGTCAGGCATGTCGATATCCAGCAGTATGAGGTCAGGAGTCACCTTTTTCAGCGTGGAAAAGAGCTTTTCTCCTGACGGTATCGTTATCACGAGGTATTCGTTCTGCAGCGCATTCTTCCCCTCATGAAGATTAACGATATTATCGTCGACCAGAAAGACGCAATGCTTCTTACCGTCCATGTTCCAGTTACTCCCATATGCTCCGGGCGGCTCAGAAAGCCGCCCTTTGATCCAATATCACAGCGCCTTGAGCCGCTGCGCTATCCGCCCATCACGATCCTGCACAGGTTCAAAGTCGTGTTTTACGTAACAGCGCCTTGAGCCGCTGCGCTATCCGCCCATCAAGATCCTGCACAGGTTCAAAGTCGCGTTTTCCGCAACAGCGCCTTGAGCCGCTGCGCTATCCGCCCATTACGATCCTGCACAGGTGCAAAGTCCCGTTTTGCGTAACAGCGCCGTCCAGAGCCAGTGGTTTCCCGTTGAAGATAGGATACATCAGCTTATAGTTCCGCTCCGGTATGGACGCTCCGCATTTGTCTTCACAAAGCTTGAGAAGGCCGCGAACGGATAAGCCTTCCGCGATCTCGTACTCTCCGCTTGTCAGACCCGGAGTCAGCTCGTCGGCAACGAACTTCACATTTATTCTCAGCAAGGTACTCTCCGTTCAGGTTACCGGCAACGCTGCCCGGCGTTTTTGCAATGTTTCGCGCCGGGCGCCGCTGCCCTTTGATACTTAACTGTTCGCTTGCGCTCAGTAGAGATCGGCGATGACTAGCTCAAGTCCGCCCAATTCCTCAAGCGCTGCTTTCGACGGGACCATGGTGCTGACGTCCCAGTCCAAAGCCTTAAAGAGAAGATCGGCGAGCTTATCCGCGTTGACGGATACGCCCTCATGCGGGCCTGCATTCATCGGCGGATTCCCGACAAGCCGGTTCGCGATCGACGTGTCTTCACGCTTAAGGCCCTCGCGAAGATTGAACGCGTGGCGCATTGTGTACGACCTCAGGCCGAGCTTACGTTCTTCGTCACCGGAGTAATCGAAGCCCGTGACAGCTGTCAGGAACTGCGGCTTCAGGCCGCCCGGCATGCCAACGTCGGAAAGCATGCAGAACCCCGCCATGTTTGTTACTTCCGTTTCGACGACGCCTGCGATATCGCGCTGCGCCTGCGCAGGATCGTCCCAGTTGAACTTCTCTTCCGGAGGCAGCTCCGCAGCGCCGAGGAAACCCTGCCCGCCTTTTGTGTGACGCCCGGGCGTCGGGTCATATTTGTATGTTCTGGCAAGACCGGGAGCGCGGCGGGGGTCATGCTGCGGAGCTTCGATCCCGCCGGCGTGCATGACGTACTCAAATCCGCGGTTGTAGTGTTTTGCAGCCGCCAGAGCGCCGAGCGCGAGCGTCTTGCCCATCTCGCTGCTTGCTTTGCATATGGCTTCTGTGATCTGGACAACCGCATCGGCGTCGCCCCACTTGAGGTCCACCCCGCCCATTTCATCGAGCGTGAAAAGACCGTTTTCATAACACTCCATTGCCCACGCGACGGTAGCTCCGAGGGAGATAGTGTCAAAACCGTACTCGTTGCAAAGGTGGTTGCACCAGTTTACGACTTCCGCGTCGCTGGCGCCGACGCCGGAGCCGAACATACCCGACGTCTCGTACTCGGGACGGCCTGTCTCCGCGAGCGCGTACTTTCCGTTTTTGATCTCATATATTGCGCCGCAGCCCATTGAACAGGCGTGGCAAGCGTACTTCTTCTTCTTGTATACCTTGTCCATTTCCTGAGAACTCAAAAGCCCGATCCTGTCGACGTCGAGATCGGTGGTCGGAACGCCGCCCCAGTTCCTTGTGCTCGCGTCGCCGCCAAGCACTGAGCCTTCGTACAGGCTGCCGGTGCCGTGGTTGCTGAAGATCTTGTACATGGTATCGGCTATGGGGCCGTTCTTCCCCCAGTCCGCGACTACTTTGTTGAGTTCAACTATACTTTCCTTGCTGTGCACTTCGACGCTTGCGCTGCCGCGGCAGACTATGGCTTTGAGGTTCTTGCTGCCCATGACCGCGCCGGAACCGCCGCGTCCCGCGGCGCGGTGCGTGTCGTTCATTACGGCGGAGATGAATGATTTGCGCTCGCCGGCGGGGCCTATCAGGGCGATGCCGACTTTCTCGTCACCCAGTTCCTTCCTGATAGCTTCTTCTGTTGCTTCAGTAGTTTTTCCCCACAAACCTGACGCGTCGCGGAAAGACACGCTGCCGTCGTCGATGAGGATATACACCGGCTTATCGGAGACGCCTTTTACAAACACGGCGTCGTACCCCGACTTTCTGATAGCCTGGCCGAAGCTTCCGCCGCTGTTAGCGTCATTCCACATGCCTGTGGCGGGGGACTTGCTGACAACAGTGTAACGGCCGCCCATGAGCGGACCGGTTCCGTTTGTCGGCCCGGATACGAAACCGATGACGCTTTCGGGGGCGTCCCACGGCGTCCCTGCCGGCATTTCTTCGTACATGATCCTTGCCCCGAGCGCAGGCCCGCCTACGAAGTTCTTCAGCACGCCCTCCTTAAAGGTTCGCACTTCGCACTGCTTAGCGGACAGGTCGATAAGCGCATACTTACCGTTATATCCGCAATTGGTTGAATCTGCCATTTATAATACCTCCGTCAAAGTATTTATTTGCGGATTCATTGTAGCACAACGGTTTGATTTGGTAAAGCAGATTTTGCCAATGTCAGTTTTTTTTCAAAAGTAGGCCGAAACGCGTGATTTTACGACTAAACTACGACTATGGGCGTGTATATTACAGCTAAGGACACACCCCTGACTATTGACACGGCACAGAACTATTGACACGGCACAGACTGCATGTTATGATTCAGCGCAAATAAATGTTTGAAAGCAAGTTGCAAACGACATGGTGTCCGCCGGAGGCGGAAGTACAGGAAGATGTTTAAAAGCAAGCTGCAAACGACGTTAAAGTAACGTACAAGTAAATAATAGGCAAAACTGTCGGAAGGCAGTGACGCAAAGCTACAGGGCCAGGTCAGTTATACGCGGACAGGCAGCCAGTTGCCGGATAAACCGGAGGTTTTTTCGAGATATTGGCGGCTTTCCCAAAGTAGATACCGGGGGAAGTCTTTATTATTACGAATCTATTGAAAATGTTGATTTTTAACCGTTAAAGTGTTAAAATGCGTTACTTTATGTGAGGCGATGAGCATGAGCAAAAGAATTTCACGGCTGATGATCTATATTGGCGCTGCGCTGATCGTAGCTGCTGTAGCGCTGATGATCTACAACAAAGTCGATGACAACCTTGCGGGCAAGCGCTCGCAGGAGCTGCTGGATCAGATGATGGAACAGATGATGGAGCAGATGTTCGACGACATTTTTGAGCTTCCCGGGACTAACGGTAACGGTGATTCCGGGCAGCCTGATTCGTCACAGCGCCCGCCGTCTCAGGCGAATTCGCCCGGAGGCAGCAGCGGTGAAACGCTGAGCCACGCAGGCGATAACCCGGGCGAGGATGCTGCGGAAAGCGATGATGGCGACTCAGATGTAAACACAGCTTCGAAACCAAGGCAGGCGCCTAGCTACAGTACGCTGGGGGTACTTCAAATCCCGGCGATCAATCTGAAACTCCCTATCATTGATGGATGGACTGACGCCCGCGGTAACATAGCCCCTTGCAGCATAGCAGGGTCGGCAAACTTCAAACCAAGAAGACTCATTATCGCAGGACACAATCTCAAGAGCCATTTCAAGAGTCTTATAGATCTGAGCGTTGGCGATGAAGTCCTGTTCACATCGAAAAACGGCGAGACGTTCCGCTACAGCGTTATTGAAGTCGGTCAATGCCACAGGGATAATCCCGAGGAAGTTTCAGGCGGTGAAGGCTGGGATATAACTCTGGTAACCTGCAAGACTATCCGCACAATGCGTACGCTGATACGCTGCGCAGAGATCCCTGCCGAAATTCCGGCGGAAGCGGCGCCTGTGGAGGCGCAGACTGAAACTCCGGCAGAGACACAGACCGGAGCGCAAATGGAAACGCCTGAGGAGGCGCCGGCGGAAACTCCTGCGGATTAATCTGAAAGGCATACATAATAAGAGTTAAGTTTGAAAACTGAGAAATATGTGTAGAAAACCGTAACAATATATATTGCACGCGGTAGAAATATATGATATATATACATGGAGGAGTATAAAATGAAAACAATGAAGAAATTGGTCTCGCTGGCTATGGTGATTCTGGTGCTTACCGGAATGATTGCCGGATGCAGCAAGGATACGACGGACATACACAGCCCCGGGACTTCAGGTTCGGCTTCATTCCAGGGCGGGTTCGCTGAACAGCCTATCGATGAAGTTTATCTGGACGACGGTGAGTTCGTGGACATCACTCTGGAGATGGTCCCGATGACCGAAGCGCCCGCAACCGGCATTCCCATGCCGAGCGCTCCGGGAACAAGCACAAAGAAGAATGACAAAGCTGAGATCGACTACTCGAACTCGAAAGACGGATATGTCATGATCAAGTACCTGAAAACGACTACAAAGGCGTTGAGGGTGCAGATCAAAGGACCGAGCGGAACAGCATACACTTACACACTTAAATCCAACGGAAGCTATGAAGTGTTCCCGCTGTCAGACGGTAACGGTGACTACTCGATCGGCGTTTTCGAGCAGGTCGAGGGAACAAAGTACGCGACTTCCAACACGGCGTCCATTAAAGTCGAACTTACGGACCCCAACGCGCCGTTCATCCGCCCGAATCAGTATGTCAACTACAAGACTGACAGTGAAGTTGTTAAAAAGGCAGCGGAACTGGTCAAGGACAAGAAGGACCTGAACGAGAAAATCAACGCAGTGTACACGTTTGTCGTTAAGAACTTCACTTATGACAAGGAACTGGCAAAGACAGTCGCAAGCGGTTACCTTCCTGATGTGGACGCGGTTCTTGCCAAGAAGAAGGGGATATGCTTTGATTACGCGGCGGTCATGACGGCAATGCTCAGAAGCCAGGGCGTCCCGACTAAGCTTGTTGTAGGATATGCAGGCGAGTCCTATCACGCGTGGATCAATGTGTTCTCAACGGAGACAGGCTGGATCAACGCCGCCATCTACTTCGACGGAAAGAGCTGGAAGTTGATGGATCCGACGTTCGCGTCTAGCGCGAACGAGAGCGACGACGTCATGAAGTACATTGGAGACGGTTCGCACTATACAGTCAAGTACCTGTACTGATTATAATCAGACCGGTGATACGCGCGAATGCTTCGTTCGCCG
>Ga0082212_10002819_pt1 | contig 24974 bp, 18 predicted proteins | sample TergutNt197P3_FD_71548 | JGI IMG/M metagenome (GOLD analysis project Ga0082212, IMG submission 71548) | Neocapritermes taracua P3 segment gut microbial communities from Petit-Saut dam, French Guiana - Nt197 P3 | ecosystem: Host-associated > Arthropoda: Insects > Digestive system > Gut ... | reverse complement strand
TATCTTCCGGCAATTCATATTTCACTACCGCGCCACCGGGTATTTTGCGGTTTCCTGTAATGGTTACTTGCGGAGGCGCAACGCCGCTGGTATCTATATGATCTACACGACCCTCTTCCTTGCAGCAAACCAGCATCAGGGAGGAAATAATGATAAAAATGATTCTGTTTTTCATGATAAATGAATGATTTATTTGAATATTAAATTTTCTACATAATTGTTTATTTGAATATTCCTGTCGAATATATTCAAAAGTTTCTTTCCGTTGATCGTGACGTTATCGAAAGTGATCGCGGAAATTTCATGTTCGGCGTCGTATCCGGTAAGCGCAATTTGCGCCGCATCGTCTGACGACGCGTAATGAATATTTTTGTAACGGATATTGGAGACTTTTCCTATTTGTACGTCCTTACTCCAAAAAGTTTCCTGATAGAGGTAAATCATAACCGGTCTCCCTATTAAGCCTTTATATGAAGGCGGGTCTAATTTTTCGGGACTGTCGGGCGCTCCCAGAAAAAAACGGTCGGTGATGGGAGCTTCGATACGGATGTTCTCATAATCAATATCGTAAACATGTGCGCGGTTGCCGTTCGCAATATCCAGAGCAACATTGACGAAATGGATGACGTCGCTGTTGCGGAATGAACACCGGTAAATCGAATCGGTCATTGTTTCGGCGCCAATCTCGAAGGCTTTTCCCCAATCGTTCCAAATCACGCAATTATCAACATGGACGTCGTAGATGTTCTTCTGCGCGTTATCGATTGGAATATAACCCTTTAAAGCGATGCAGTCGTCGAAGGCTCTGACAAACGAGTTCTTTACAGTCGCGTTATTGCTGTTTACAATATCTATTCCGTCGGAGTTATACCGCCATAATCCGATGAGTTTGACGTTATCAACCGTAATGTTTTGCGAATTGAACATGGTCAGTGTCCATGCGGGCGGGTCGCGGAGAATAACGCCTTCAACAGTAATATTTTCGCCGTTTTCTATTTTTATGATGTTGCCGTCGTTCCGTCCAAAAGTAGAACCGTCCAAAATACCTCTTCCCCGAATGGTTGCGTTTTTAACGTTCCGCGCTGTGACGAGCGCATGTACCACCGCGCCTCCGGCAACATACACGGTTTGGTTATTCCCGACTTCAATGACGCCCGGACGATGTATGCCCGGTCCGAAATAAATCACGTTTTCATCGGATTCATTGACGGGACTTTCTTCCACCGCGTTCGCAAACAGGTGCAGCGCGTGATGCCGGTCATTGACTTCGATTGCCAGCTGGCACGGTTCCGTCAGCGCAAATGTGATCTTATTGCCGTCGGCGACCGGACGGATATTTTTCGACAGCGGACGAATGACCAACTGTTCAATCTTCTTTTTTGATTCGATTTCGACGTTTACCGTTTTGTCGGCGTCAAAATAGCAGAACGACGCAAGTTCCGTCTGATCTAACGGACGTTGATACCCTGGCCATATCTGATTTTCAGGATATGCCGAAACCCTTGCACGATAAACAAAAACCTTTTTCCCGTCAACCTTCACGGTAAAATCGGGCGATAGTTCTTCTTCTGCGGAAGGATAGAAAATATCCACCGTTATTTCGCACGAAGCCGTAAATCCGCCGTCGGCCGTGGTAACGGTAACAACGGCTTTTCCGTTGGCTTTCGCTTTTACCGTAGCCGTACCGTCGTCGCCTGTTATTAACCCGACAGCGCCCGCCGACGTCGCGTTTTCCAACTTCCACTCAACCAGCTTGTCGCTCGCTTCGGCGGGTTCGACGATGGCGGTCAATGTACATTCTTCGCCCACGGCAATAAGCGTCTGTTCGGTCATACCAAGCGTTACGCCGGTTACCGCCGTATGATGATCCTTATCCTTGCAGGCTGAAATACAGGTTGTAACAAAAAACGCCATGATGACTGTAAAAAATAGTTTATTTATCATTCTCAATTTTCAATTCTCAATTCTCAATTCTCAATTGATTACTACCATCCGAGGTTTTGCACCAATTTCGGATTTATGGAAATATCGTTTATTTTGATAGGCCAGAAATAATCGCGATCGCTAAACGTATAGGTTGTCAAATGCTGCGGCGTGTACATCTCCCGATTGACTTCTTCATCGGTGCCGCTATTGGTCGTTACCTGCATGTACCATCCTTCTATCGACCCGTTACATACTTCGGGGGCGGTTTTCCACCGTCGTACATCCCAGAAACGCTGTCCTTCAAGCGCTAATTCTATCAATCGTTCGCGCTGTATGATCTCCCGCATACCTTGTTGTTCCCCGTATTTCCTGTTGTTCGCGTACAGATCCCACGATTCTTTCACACCCTTCAATCCGGCGCGTTCACGAACCAGATCGATATAATAGAACATGTCTATGCTGCTGTTTCCGGCGACGCCTTCGTATTCGTTGATGGCTTCGGCATACAGCAGATACAAATCGCTTATCCGCATGATAGGCCACGCATAACTCATTGTGGAAAGTACGTTCGTGGCAATGAGTTGCGATTGATGAGGTATGTATTTTTTGGGCAGATAACCTGTATAATTTCCTTGTCCGGTAGCGCAGCCGTCAGTTTCGTTAAGTTTCATTCCCAGATACCTCAAATTGATCGGGTCTTTATCATCAATCCGGTCAGCGCCAAACCAGATACCGCCGTCGAAACCTACCCAGGCATAAAATCGCGGCTCGCGGTCGAAATGCAAATCCACCGTCGTTCTTCCCCTTCGGATATAAAGTTCATCGGCAGCCGTTGCAGTTCTCAATTCATACAGGTTGTTGATGTCCCTTGTTTTATCCTCTTCAAGAGGTACGCCATTTTTGCTATAAAACATACGCGCAATTTTTATCGGCAATCCGAAAAATGCAGGGAATCCGCCACTGTTCGCCCATTCGGGATTTAAGATGGGCATGGTTAAGCCAATCATGCCGTTTTGATCGGCAATGGAAATCATTCCCGTGTTCGCCCAGATAATATCAGAGTTCCACCTGCTGGAAAACGCTTCGCGAAGCGACAGGTCGGTAGCGATGGTTGGCGTGTATCTGTCGCCCATATTGGGATAATAATGCAACATGATAAACGCCTCGTCGCACACCTCTATGGCTTCCTTGCAGGCTACCATCGCTACCCGCCATTTTTCGCGCATGTATGTCTGGTTGAACAATGGGGTGTCATCGCCGCGATTGTGCAGCGTAACCTGATCTTCGTTACCATTGAACAGTGGGCTTGCCGCAGTTACTAAAATCTTGGCTTTAAGCGATTTGGCGATAGGCATGGTGATGCGTCCCAGTTCGCCTATGGGGTTGGTCACTTCCAAAGGAAGCGCGTTCATATTGATTGCCTCGTCCAACACTTCGATGATATACCGGAAGCACTCGTCCACCGGCTCCCGCATTACCTTCACCGAAGATACATCCGTATATATCGGTAAATTTTCCCGAACAAGCGGTACCGGACCATACATCTGTACCAGACAGAAATGGTAATAAGCCTTCAGCACCAGCACTTCGGCTATCCATTTATCCCGCTCGTATGGTTTCAGGTCGGGCACTTTGTGTAGGTTTTCAATAAAGATATTACAGTCCCGCAACGCCTTATACATGTTTTCCCATCGTGGACGTGCCGGACTTGCAGCATTTTGCGCTCCTTCGGCTATGGAAAGAGCTCCAAGATCGAAGCGTACCTGCAGGAAGTTGGTGCGCTTGGTATATATTTCGTCGCTGCCCAATATGGCAGGGTCTTCGGAGCCGCCATTCTTCGGCAGGTACGAATAACAGGTGTACAAATATTTGAGCGCCTGTGGTCTCGAATTGAACGCCATATCAAGGGTGGCGATACCGTCGGGAATTACGTCTATCCAATCGCCGCAGGAGGTGAGAAGCCCCCCTAATCCCCCCCAAAGGGGGACTTGCAAAGCCACGTAAAGAAGCCCCCTAAATCCCCCAAAGGGGGACTTGCGAAGCCTTGTAAGCCTGCCTGTCTGATTTTTTGTTATATTCTTGGTTTTCATTTTTGATATTATATTTTTTTGTGAAAGACTCACTCCGCTTTGCATCTCCCTCCCCAAAGGGGGAAGGCCGGGGTGGGGCTTCTTAGTTAAAACTCAAATTTAATCCGACATTAAACACTCTTTGAATAGGATACCCCAGTCCATTGCCTGCCATTTCCACATCCCACAGTTTGAATCTGCTGAAAAGAAGCAAATTGGAACCGCTGAGGTAGAAACGCAAACCCGACATTCTTATTCTTTCTGTCAGGCGACTCGGCAGCGAATAACCCAATTCCGCCTGTTTGAGGCGCAAAAAAGTGCCGTCGCGCATCCACCATGTGCTTGTCGCCGAATTATTGGTGTGCAAATAACTGCTCAAACGTGGCCACGTGGCGTATATGTCCTGCGTATCTTCCGACCAGTAACTGTCGGAATATGCTTTGAGTATCTGGGCGTCTCCCACAAATGGCGCTGTCTTACTAACATCGATCCAGAACGAGTGCCGGGTAGCGCCCTGAAAAAATACTGAAAAGTCGAAACCTTTGTATCCCGTTGAAAAACCGAATCCATAGACGAGTTCGGGCATGGTGGGATTACCTATGGTAACACGGTCGTTTACATCTATTTTTCCGTCGTGGTTTATATCAACATATTTTATGTCGCCGCCCTTATATCTTTCACTCCCCACTGCCTGTGGCGGCGAGGCCAATGCTTCTTCGTCGTCCACAAACAGACGCTCGGCAATATATCCCCATTGCGCCCTGATGGAACGTCCTACATGCTGAAGCCCCGGCTCTAAATATTCAGGCTCTTCAAACACCCTGTATTTGCTGATGGCATACGTTAAATTGGCGCGCGCCGACGTCCAGAAATCCGGCGTCCAGTTTTGCTGGTATTCCAAAGATATATCCACGCCTCTGCTCGACGCTTCGCCAACATTGGCTCTTACGTCGGCGGACAGCCCCATAGTGGTTGGTATGTATGTCCTGTTCATCAGTATATTGGTACGGTATTCGGTATAGTATTCCGCTATCACGCTTAATTTGTTCCACAAGCCAAGTTCAAGGGCAAAATTTTGCTTGGCAGCGGTTTCCCAACTGATTTGGGGATTGGCATACCGGCTTACGGAAACTCCGGGATGCCTTTCATCATAATTCATACCGAAAACCATCCCGCGATCGCCGTCATCTAAATTTACTTCCGAGATGTAGTAAAACCTGTCCTTTTTGTCGCCTATCTGGTCGTTTCCTATCAAACCGTAGGAATAGCGCAGTTTCAGGTTGGATACCACAGGCTTGATGTTCTCCCAGAACCGTTCGTTGGAAATGCTCCATGCAGCGCCTGCCGACGGGAAGAAACCGAAACGGTGGGTTTTATCAAAACGCTCGGTGCCGTTGTATCCGAAGTTAAATTCGGCAAAATAACGGCGGTCGAACGAATAGGTTGTACGACCTGATAATCCAAGCCCCCGTGAAGGTAATGACAGTTGCAGCGATCCTGCCAGAGCGTCCAAAGATTGCCGCGCCTGATACACTAATAAACCGCTGACGCCGTGTTTTCCGAACTCGCGGGAATAGTTTACCTGTCCTTCAAAATAAAATGTGGAATTTTGCTCTCTGCCCGTTTCTTGGTATCCTAAATATTCGGTGCCGACCTTTGTCTGGGTGAGCGAATATTTTCCGGTTTGCCGGTTATATGCGCCGCCTATTTGATAATAAAACGGCTCGAACGCCCTGTTGACGGCAAATTGCGACAATCGGCTGATGTTCAGCATCCCTCTGGCAGACAAACCTTCGGTGATGAACTTCAATTCCTGTTTCAGTTCCACTTGCGCCAATATCTGCGAGCGCGACTGTTCCTTGTAACCTCGTATCATTTCTGCGTAGGGGTTCTTTTTGCTGTTGTTGTAGTTTCCGAACAGAATATGTTCCACATATTCGTGATCTTCGTCATAAGGGTAATAAGCAGGGAAAAGGACAGGATTGGAATGTATCATCATATTGTAAACTTCTGTTCCTCCCGGTATGGGGCCTTTGTATTCCTCAAAGTTTGCGCTCAGACGCATGATGATTTCGGTGGTTTTTGTCAGATCTACATTCACATTTGTACGCAAATTGTAATTGTTGATGGCGATGTTGTTGTTGAAGTTGTTGCGTTTATCTACTTTCATCATCCCGTTGTCGCGATTGTAAGAGCCTGAAATATAATATCGCGCCGATATTCCGCTGCCAATACCGCCGCTAATGCTCATGTTCGTCCGCTGATTCATGGTGTAATCCCTGAACAGCAGTTTCTTCCAGTCATTCGTCGGAAAGATGACCGGATACACGCCTGCTTCCGTCATTTCAACCTTTTCCTGCGAATATAAAATACGCTCTAACGGGTCGCGGGTAAGAATCGCTTCGTTGTGCAGTTTCATGTAGGTCACCGGGTCGGCTACTTTCACTGTCTGCGTGGGCATGGAAAACGAATTTTCAACCCGCAGGGATACCTTCGGCGGACCTATCTGTCCCTGCTTGGTAGTTACCAGCACTACACCGTTTGCGCCTCGTGCTCCGTAGAGGGCTGTCGCCGTAGCGTCCTTCAGGATGGAAAAACTCTCTATATCGTCGGGGCGCAACTTGGCAAGGTCGGTAGAGGTGAGTTCTACGCCGTCGATCAGGATCAGCGGATTGGTGTTGGTGCCAAAGGTAGTGATACCGCGCACAAAAAAGTCGGCGTTGTCCTGCCCCGGTTCGCCGCTTCGCTGATAGGCGATTACTCCCGACATGTTTCCAGCTAAAGTAGTGGTTAAATTACTCGTAGGCATTTTCAGGTCTCTGACATTCACGGTGGTGACGGAACCTACCACGCTCTCTTTCTTTTGCGTGCCAAAGGCTACCACCACCACTTCGCCGAGTTTGGTGCTCTCTTCCTGCATGGTAACGGCAATGATACGCTGTTTGCCCACCATCACTTCCTGCATCCTGCATCCGATAAACCGGAATTGCAACACCGATGTATCGCTCGGCACTGTGAGTGAAAATTCGCCGTTGATGTCGGTGGTTGTACCTGTATTGCTGCCCCTGACGATTACATTCACTCCGGGCAGCAGTTCTCCGTCGCTGTCGGATACTTTACCGGTGACGCGAACGCCCTGCTGAACTGTTTTCGGCGAGATCACGATCATTTTGTCGACGATGGTGTATGTGCAGTTGCTCTTGCGTAATACTTGCGTAAGGGCTTCATCTACTGTCATCTTTCCGGATTTAATATCCGAAGGTTGGACAACATTCAACTGATCATTGTTATAGAAAATCTTATACTGTGTTTGTTGCTCAATGGCATTGAAAATGTCGGCAATAGTTGCATTTTGCTTATCAACGTTAATAGTTGAAGTCTGCGAATAAACCGAAGCCGTTACGTGCAACATGGTTACCAACATGAGAAAAAAACTGAACTTCATTACTCTTTTAAATCTTTTTGATATAATAAATAATATTTGCATACATTTGTGCTTTTAATGGGTTATTTCCGCATCAAGTATTCACAGTACTGTGCGGAAAATTATAAGTTTACTCATTACGCGCCGGGTAATGTTCACAGCATTTTCCGGCTTTTTTATTTTTACTCATCCGCTCATAGTTTCTTCTTTTTATCATGATTATTACGATCTTTCATTCATCATTTTTCCGAAATGGTTATCGCGTCCCCCTCAATTTTATATTTGATGGGAGTTGATATACTGATCACCTTCAGCACCTGTTGTACATTTTCGTTATAGACGAACTTGCCGGTATAGCGTAAATCCTTCAATTCATGGTCGGCAGTAATGATAACGTGCACATTGTACCATCGTTCCAATGTGCGGGCAATGTCTTCGAGGCGTTCTCCGTCGATGATCAACTGGTTGTTGTTCCACGCCAATTTATGGGCGACGTCCGGCATTTTTCTGACGTCTGTTGTTTGCCGGTCTTTTTGATACGTAGCCACTTCCCCCGGATTCATGATTAATTCATTCCGAGGAGTCTGCATCCTGACAGAACCCTCTAACAGGGTAGTTTCCACATCATTGTCTGTGGAATAATTGCGGACGTTAAAATGTGTTCCCAGTACGGTAATTTCCACCTCGTCCACCATCACCGTAAACGGGATATTCGATGGAGTAACCTGAAAACTTGCTTCTCCGTTGAGCATCACCTGCCGGTTGTTGACGCCAAAATCCGAAGGATATCTGAGTGTCGTTCCCGCATTGAGCCATATCTTACTGCTATCGCTCATGATGATATGCGTGCGTTGCCCATGAGGAACTGTAATTTGCTGGTAAGTAATAATTTGTGCCTGTTGAGGCAGAACCTGTTCAGGGGATTGCAATAGCCGTGTCAGCGTCCAGCTAAGCCCGAATAACACTGCAAAAACAGCCGCATAGCGCATCCACGGACGTATGATTGAAATCTTGCTGGCGACGGGCTGTGGCGTTTTTTCGATAGTATGAATCCGTCGGGCAAGCAGTTCCCATTCGCGACGTATGTCGTCCTGCGAATAGCCCTTGATACGGCAACTGTCCCAGATATTTTTCATGCGGAAATACGCATCGCGGTTGGTTTTGTCGAGTTCCAGCCACGATTGTAACATCGATTTTTCTTCGGACGTCGCGCATCCGGTGATGTTCCGTTCAATGGTATTGATGTTGATTCTTGTCACTTTTTTTTTGTTTTATACTATACACACAAATAAACCGGAGAAACTACTTACAAAAAAAATATTAATTTTGTCGTCGGATTTTTTTATTTGATGAAACAATCAGCACATAAGGATAATGACAGCATGGCTGTATTAGAGTCGATGTTTACGGCGTTTTATCCCGTATTGGCTGCCTATTGCAACAAATATCTGAATGACAGGGAAACTGTCAGGGATATCATTCAAGATATTTTTCTGAAAGTATGGGAAAACCGTCAGAATGTAGATTTTTCCACGCCGTTACATTCATACTTGTTAAAACTTGCCCATAATAGTTGTATGAACTATCTGCAACGATTGAAAACTGAGAAAAAATACCTGCATGACGCTACCATACAGTTATTGGAAATGGAGGCGCAATACGATGACCTGTTCGATCAGTTAGCCGCCGACGCCATGCAGGAACGGATTGATCAGGTTGTAGAAGGGCTTCCGGCACAATGTCGCGATGTTTTCCGCAAAAGTCGTTACAAAGGGATGAGCCATCAGGATATTGCCCGCGAATTGAATATTTCGGTGCGCACCGTCGAAACGCAGATTTACCGTGCATTGAAAACCCTGAAAAAAACGCCGGGAATTTTCCGGCAATAAATTTCAGGCTCTTCCGTTTGTATTTCTTTTGTATCTTATATATCTTTGTCCCGTAACATAATTTTAATGATGATCATGAAACATTTTCCTTTTTTTGTCGCTTTGTTGATACTGTCTGTATCATGTAGTCAGCAACCGCCTTCTCATATTGAAGTGACGCGCCTCGCATGTGAGTGGAACGATGCGCCTTTGGGCGTCGAAACCGTGTCGCCCGCATTGGGCTGGCAAATCGTGTCGGATGGCAGGAATGTACTGCAAACGGCTTACCGAATATTGATAGCCGACAGTCCCGAACGTTTGGCAGCCGGCGAAGGCATTTGCTGGGACAGCGGGAAAACCCGTTCCGACAATAGTTTACAGGTTTTTTACGCCGGTATTCCCCTTCATCCGGCAACAACATATTATTGGAAAGTAAAAGTGTGGGACAACCACGGAAACGAATCGGCATGGAGCGAACCCGCCACATGGCAAACGGGTTTGCTTTCACCCGACGACTGGAAAGACGCTCAATGGATTGCATTACAGGAACTTCCTGTTGAAAAGAAGGTAGTGCCCGGTATTCACGGCAAAGGACCGGATGTGCTGGGCGATATGAAAAACGTGCTTCCGATGTTCCGTCGAGAGTTTGCAGTGGATAAACCCCTGAAACGGGCTACTGCCTTTGTATCGGGATTAGGTCATTTCGAAATGAGCCTCAACGGGAAGAAGGTCGGCGACCATTTTCTCGACCCCGGCTGGACAGCATACGAACAGTACGCATTGTACGTTACTTTCGACGTTACGTCTTATCTGAATGAAGGCGACAACGCTTGCGGGATCATGCTCGGCAACGGTTTCTACCACACTCCGCGCGAACGTTACCTCAAATGTGTCGTGTCGCACGGCTATCCGAAAGCCATTTGCAGGATTCTGCTCGAATATGCCGACGATACTACAGTGGATATAATTACCGACGAATCGTGGCGAACAGACGCATCGCCGGTAACGTTCACGAGCATTTACGGCGGCGAAGATTATGACGGACGTTTGGAACAGGACGGTTGGGACAAACCGGGGTTCGACGACCGGCATTGGCAGCGTCCGCTGACGGTAACGGGACCGGCGCTGCGTTCGCAAACCGCAACGCCGCTCAAAGTAACGGAAACAATCGTTCCGCAAAGAGTATTTCAATCGAAGAAAGGACAGTGGGTGTACGATCTCGGACAAAATTCGTCGGGTATCATCAGCATCAGCATTCAGGCGGCAAAGGGACAATCGGTGAAAGTATTGCCGGGCGAACTCATTGACGACGACAGCATCGTTACGCAGCGCGCTTCGGGCTATCCGTTCTGGTTCGGATATACCGCCGCCGGACGTGATATTGAAACATGGCAACCCAAGTTTACATACTATGGGTTCCGTTACCTGATGCTCGAAGGCGCTGTGCCCGAAGGCGAAGCCAATCCGGGAAACCTGCCCGTGGTTACTGCCATCGCCGGATTGCACACCTGTAACGCCGCTCCGCGGGCAGGGGCTTTCTTATGTTCCAACGAGCTGTTCAACCGTATCTTCCATCTCATTGACTGGTCAATACGCAGCAACATGGCAAGCGTATTTACCGACTGTCCGCACCGCGAAAAACTTGGCTGGCTCGAACAGGCGCATCTGATGGGCAGTTCCATCCGTTACAATTACCAGATCAACAGACTGTGCAACAAAATTATAGACGACATGCAGTCAGCGCAATTGCCCAATGGCATGGTTCCCGATATTGCGCCGGAGTTTGTAACTTTTGAAGGCGGTTTCCGCGATTCGCCCGAATGGGGCAGCGCGTATGTAATTCTTCCCTGGTATCTTTATCAATGGTATGGCGATAAACGCCCCATACAAGCCCACTACGACGGTATGAAACGATACGTCGGTTACCTTTCCTCAACCGCTACCGACCACATTGTAAGTCACGGGCTGGGCGACTGGTTCGACCTTGGTCCAAATACTCCCGGCGAATCGCAGCTTACTTCCAAAGGCGTTACCGCTACGGCTGTTTATTATTATAATGTATGTATTATGAAACAGGTTGCCGGTTTGTTGGGTAAGAAAAACGACGAGGCTTATTTTGGAGAATTGGCTGACAACATCAGGGAAGCCTTCAATCAAAAATACTTCCATGCCGATACTAAACAGTACGACCGCGGCAGTCAGGCAGCCAATGCCATGGCTATTTATATGGGATTAGCAGAGCCAGAACACCGGCAGGCTGTGTTCAACAATATTCTTACCGATTTGGAAAACCGCAACTACGGTCTCACGCCGGGCGATATAGGTTTCCGTTATCTGTTGCGCGTACTCGAAAGCGAGGGCGCTTCGGAAACCATCTTCACCATCAACAATCGCGACGATGTGCCCGGATACGGTTTTCAATTGGCAAAAGGGGCTACGGCGCTTACCGAATCGTGGGCGGCATTGCGGTTTGTGTCCAATAACCACTGTATGCTCGGTCACCTGATGGAATGGTTTTACAGCGGGTTGGGCGGTATTCGTCAGGCAGAGGGTTCAACAGCATTCCGCAACATTGTTATTCAACCCGAACCGGTGGGAGATATTTCCTTCGCTTCGGCAAGTTACGATTCGCCTTACGGAAAAATTGTTTCAGAATGGAAACGCGACGACCGGTATTTTTACCTGAATGTGAAAATTCCTGAAAACACTACGGCACAAATCTGTCTCCCTTCCGGAGAATGGAAAAATCCGACAGAAAGCGGGAAAAAATGTAAAACCAAAACCGGCGCTAAAGGGCGTCAATCAGTTACAACCGGTTCGGGAGAATATATGTTTGTGATGGAACGTCAAACAAATTAAAGAGTCGTCATTTTCTTGACAATCATTTATTTCCCTGTCATAATCTGCAGCACTAACCGGTCAATTTCGTTCATGCCGTCTTTGCCGATAAGCGCCATGTTGCGGATGGTTTGATCCACGTCGCTATCAATAATTCCTTCGATAGAACTGACTGTTTTATGTTCCATAGCCATCATGGCGGACAGCACAGCGGTGGCAATACCGCTGGTCACTTTCAGAGCGCAGCTTGGCTTTGCTCCGTCGCAAATCATACCGGTAATGTTGGCAATCATGTTTTGAACGGCGTAGGTAATTTGCCGGTAGTTGCCGCCCATCAAATATGTAATGCCACATGCCGAGCCGGTACCGGCTACCACGCAACCGCACAAAGCCGACAGACGTCCAAGATACATTTTAATATATATAGCGGTCAGGTGGCTCAACATCAACGCGCGTACCAGTTTGTCCTGCGGTTGGTTGGTTTCTTCGGCGTAAACGACGATGGGTACGGTTGCCGTAATGCCCTGATTGCCGCTGCCCGAATTGGTCATCACGGGTATCATGGCGCCTGCCATCCGTGCGTCGCAAGCGGCTGAAGTACAGGACAGTATTTTGGAAAGTAAACTGTTTCCCATCAGATATTGTTCATATTTACCTGCCAACGTTTTACCTATGGAATGACCGTAATCGCCCTGTAACGATATGACGGCGGCTTCGCGGTTCAATCGCGCTGCTTCAAGAATAAAATCTATTTCTTCGAGCGGCGCCTCAGTTGCAAATTCATACAGTTTACGCATGGTAAGCGGCGGGGCGTCGCTTTCGCTTTTCCTGTCAGGCGCGGGTCTATGGTCAAGCAGTACCTTTCCGTTTTTTTCCACATAGCATATATTGGTGTGTTGCCCGATGATGACCGCTTTTGCCGTATCGTTGCCTGCGCTTGCCAATACTTCGATGTAGAGTTTGTCGGGCGCATCGTTTTTCAGATGGATGTCAATGCGTTTATCTGCAATCATTTTCTTGCCATCTTCCAAAGCCTGTGGCGTAATTTCTTTCAACGCTTCGAGTTGGTATTCCGATTTTCCGATAAGCGCGCCCAACGCAATGGCAATCGGTAAACCAATCATTCCGGTGCCGGGGATGCCAACGCCCATCGCATTTTTTAAAATATTGGCGCTCAGATATACTACTATTTTTTCAGGTTTGACGCCACCAAGTATTTCGGTAGCTTTGGCAACAGCCAGCGACACAGCCGCCGGTTCGGTACAACCCATTGCCGGAACTACTTCGCGACGTACAAGCTCAATAATTTTTTTCCGTTCTTTTGATTTAATCATGTCATTCAAAATTCAATCTGCAAATATAATACAGGATGCTTTTTTATCACCCGCAGAATTAATATTAATACGTTACTATTTTGTAAATAAAGTTGAGTACTTCGTGCGTAACTATATCTGTTCAATTCTTCTTATCACTTCGTCTTTTCCCAGCATGGCGGCAATCACCTGCAAATCGGGGCCGAAAGCGCCGCCCACTAAGGCAATGCGCAACGGGGTCATGATTTGTCCCAGACTGATGCTTGCTTCTTCCGAATAACGGTGCAACGCATCATGGATATTTTGTTCCGAAAAGTCGGTAAGTCCGGAAAGTATATTTTTTACGTCCTGCATGATGGCCGGAGTATTTTCTTTCCAGCGTTTCTTCATCAGCGCCTCGTCGTAACTCTGGGGAGCAACGAAAAAAAACGAAGCCTGTTCCCATATTTCGGATACGAAATTAACGCGGTCTTTGACCAAACCGCAAACTTTGGCTATATATGCGGGGGCGGCGGTAATTCCTTTTTCTGCAAGCGTTTCGGCGAACAACGCAGCGAGTTCATTACCCGGTCTGGCGATCAGGTACTCGTGGTTGAACCAGTGCGCTTTTTTGAGATCGAATTTAGCGCCCGATTTGCTGATGCGCTCCAACGAAAACAAACTAACTAATTCGTCCATGCTGAAAAGTTCCTGCTCCGTGCCGGGGTTCCATCCCAGTAATGCCAGCATGTTCACCACCGCTTCGGGAAAATAACCGTTTTCGCGATACCCCGACGACACCTCTTTTGTTGCGGGGTCAGTCCATTGCAACGGAAAAACGGGGAATCCGAGCCTATCACCGTCGCGTTTGCTGAGTTTGCCGTTGCCGTCGGGTTTGAGCAGCAAAGGCAGGTGGGCAAACTGCGGCATGGTTTCCTCCCAGCCGAAAGCCTTGTAGAGCATCAGATGCAGCGGCGCGGAAGGCAACCATTCTTCACCGCGTATCACATGGCTGATTTCCATCAAATGGTCGTCCACAATGTTGGCCAAGTGATAGGTAGGCATTCCGTCGGATTTAAACAGCACCTTGTCGTCTAACAGGTTGGAATTGACCGTTACTTCGCCGCGAATCAGGTCGTTGAGATGAATTTCGGCGTTGGCCGGAAATTTGAAGCGTATCACGTAAGGCAATCCGTCCGCAAGCCTTTGCCGCGTTTCATCATCAGTCAGTGTGAGCGAGTTGCACATCATTCCGCGCGTAGAAGCGTCGTATTGAAAGGTTTTCTTTTCCTGCTCATATTCTTTGCGTTTCGCGTCAAGTTCTTCTGACGTATCGAACGCATAATACGCCCAATCGCCTGCCAACAACCGGTCGGCATATTCGCGGTAAATATGTTTGCGCTCCGATTGCCGGTAAGGCGCACACGGGCCGCCGGCGTGCACGCCCTCGTCAAAACGGATGCCCAGCCACGTGAGCGCTTCGACGATATATTCTTCGGCGCCCGGCACAAAACGTCCCTGATCGGTATCCTCGATGCGGAGAATCAGGTCGCCGCCATATTTGCGGGCAAAGAGGTAATTGTACAACGCCGTGCGGACGCCGCCGATATGTAGCGGCCCTGTGGGACTGGGCGCAAAACGGACACGAATCTTATTCATTTTTATAAATCTCGCCTGTGATATGAGTTACTATTTTTCGCGGCAGAAAGCGGATGAGGAAAAGCAGCCAACGGTTGTTCCATCCGTGTACGGCAACCGTTTTGCCTTTCATCATGCTTTTCCAGCCATATTCGGCCACCTGCACGGCGGAAGGCAGTTTGGATTTACGGAACAGTTTGATACCCGCGCCGTTTGATGCGCGGTTTTCAAAATTCGTTTCGGTGGGACCGGGACACAATGCCGTTACGGTAACGCCGCCCCCTTTGGCTTCCGCAGCCAGGGCTTCCGAAAAGGATAATACGTATGCTTTGGTAGCATGATAAACCGCCATACACGGGCCGGGCATAAAACCGGCGATGGACGACACATTCAGTATCATTCCCTTGCCACGACTGCGCATTTGCCTGTATATGATCTTGGTTAATACCGTCAACGAGGTGATATTCAACTGTATCATATCCTCTTCGGTATCGGCTCCGATCCGGTCAAAAGGCCCGTACATGCCAAACCCTGCATTATTGATCAGTATGTCGGGTACGATGCCGCGTCCGTTCAACAAGGTCGTAATCTTTTCCACAGTGTCGGGATCCGAAAGATCGCACCCTACAGCCAATACTTTTATCGGGTAGAGTTCTTCTAATTCTGTCCGTAATTGCATCATTTTTTCGGCATTACGGGCCAACAATATCAGGTTGATATGTTTGGAGGCGGCAATTCGCGCCAACTCTAACCCTATTCCATTCGATGCTCCGGTAATTAATGCATATTGTACCATATTTAAACTGAATAATTTAATAACTGAATCATTGATTCGTAATTCGTAATTCGTAATTCGTAATTCGTAATTGTTTATCTATTTCATCTACTTTTTTCTTCAATTCGGGCAACCTGCGGAAAATCACGAATGATCTGATATAGTTATTGTAATCCATGGCAGGGGATCCAAAAATGGTGCTGTCCGGTTGTTTGATGCTTGAGTTAAGTCCCGACTGCGCACCTATTTTAACGCCATCGGCAATGGTGATGTGACCTGCAAGACCAACCTGTCCGGCAAACATACAGTTTTTACCTACCTTGCTGGAACCCGCTATACCTGTCTGCGCAGCTATGACGGTGTTCTCGCCAATTTCCACGTTATGAGCCACCTGTATCAGGTTGTCCAGTTTCACGCCTCTGCGTATAATGGTAGAACCCATGGTGGCGCGGTCAACACAGGTGTTGGCGCCGATCTCCACGCGGTCTTCTATCACCACATTCCCGATCTGCGGCACTTTTTTAAAGTCGGCGTCGGCTTGCGGGGCAAACCCAAAGCCGTCAGCGCCAATTACAACGCCCGAATGGAGCACGCAATCGTTACCAATCGTGCAGTCGTGATAGATTTTCGCACCCGGATAAATGACGGTATGGTCGCCAATGGTAACGTTTTCGCCAATAAATACTTGCTGGTGTATTTTCACATGGTTCCCGATTCTGACGTTACCGGCAATGTACGTAAATGCGCCAATGAAAATATTTTCGCCCAGAACAGCCGAATCAGCCACGAAAACGGGCTCTTCGCGTCCCGATTTTTCCTGTTGCGACGAAGCGTACAGTTCAAGTAGCGAGGCGAACGACCGGTAAGCGTCGTCAACCCTGATCAGGGTGCATTTCACGGGTTGTTCCAACGATTGCGACCGGTTGATGATAACAACGCTCGATTCGGTTTCGTACAGATATTTTTCGTATTTCGGATTGGATAGAAAACTCAGGGCGCCCGGATGCCCTTCTTCTATTTTGGCGAAAGCCGATACGGTTACGTCGGGGTCGCCCTCGACCGTCCCATGCAGAAAATCTGCGATCATGCCTGCTTTAAATTCCATGACAGAAATCATTTATACTAATTGTTCCAAACATTCGAGCACGTTCTTTTCAATCCGCTGCGTCAGGTTATCGACGCCGGCTTTGCGGAATGTTTCGCCCGTTATATTTTCGTACAGTTCGATATACCGGTCGGATACCTGACGGACGTATTCGTCGGTCAGGGTGGGTACTTTCTGACCTGCATGTCCCTGAAATCCGTTTTCTATAAGCCACTGACGTACAAATTCTTTTGAAAGTTGCTTTTGCTGTTCGCCTTTTGCCAACCGTTCTTCATAACCCTTTGAATAAAAATACCGCGATGAATCGGGAGTATGAATTTCGTCGATCAGGTAAATTTTTCCGTCGCGTTTTCCAAATTCATATTTGGTATCCGCCAATATCAGACCTTTTTCGGCTGCCATCTGCGTGCCGCGTGCAAACAGGGCTTGCGTGTATTTTTCTAACAGTTCGTAATCGTCCTTCGACGCCAAACCCTGTTCAATGATTTCTTCGCGCGAAATATCCAGGTCGTGCCCTTCGGCGGCTTTGGTCGTGGGCGTAATGATGGGTGCGGCGAATTTCTGGTTTTCCTTCATTCCGCCGGCAAGCGCCACACCGCATAATGTACGCGCTCCGTCGCGGTATTCGCGCCAAACGTGACCGGTGAGGTATCCGCGAATGACCATCTCAACTTTGAACGGTTCGCAATGCACGCCAACGGTTACCATCGGGTCGGGCGAGGCTACTTTCCAGTTGGGAACAATATCTGCGGTAGCGTCCAGGAACTTGGCGGCAATCTGGTTCAGCACCTGTCCCTTGTAAGGAATACCGCGCGGCAACACCACATCGAATGCCGAAATACGGTCGCTGGCCACCATTACCAGGTAACGGCCGTCAATATCGTACACGTCTCTTACTTTTCCCACATAAACTCCCTTTTGCCCGGGAAAATGAAAATCCGTTTTAACTAACGCATTCATATATAAACTTGAATTTTTTTATTTTACCTCTTTGGTTGATGATTTCGCTTTGCTGGTCATTTCCATCTGTATTTCCATACCCTGCGCCTTGATAACGCCCTTCATGTTTTGAGATACATCGCTTGTTGCAGGCAAGCCTGATTTGGTATCAATGATCATTGTGCCGGTTTGCGTGCCGGCGAGCCTACCTTCCATATTTTCAGGAAAGATGATTTCTATTTCGCCTTCTACAGCGACGGTAGCCATGTTTTTACTGACTTCTTTCAGGGTATACTTTGTTTTGATATTGGTATCCATGTTCATGTTGTTCGCCGCCGTCGATATTGCGTTTTCCATATTCCAACTGTCTCCTTTTTTTACGGCGTTGTCGGGGTATATCTTAAATGATTGTTCGAACATTTTTTTCATGGCCTCGTCGCTGAACTGTTGTTTCATCTGTGCGCCCATCTGTGCAGCCATCTGTCCATCGTTGGTCAATGCATTGGTCATACTTTCGGATATAGCATCCATTCCGGTCACCGATTTTACCGAGCCATCGGGGGCAACGACCGCCATAAACGATGTGTTCAACATTTTACTGAACATTTTGCTCAGATTATTGTCCATCTGCGATGGATTTTCGACCGGATTTTTTGAATCATATCCCATTTTCATCATGGGACTTGTAACGATGTACGTTAAATCCTGATATGTGAGTTGTACATGAATTTCCTGAGGCTTTTTGTCCTTGACTTCCATCAGATAGGTTGTGCTCATTTCCATTTCCATTGGAACCTCCTGGCCCATAAAGTTCTGTTTCATATTCTGTATCATTTCCGTCTGATACTCATACTTTTTCCCTTTTTCGGGATTGAACGATAGTTTTACCTGCGCCGATGCGATGGTTAATCCCGACACGAGGAGCAAGCCTGCGAATATTAATCTTTTCATTTTCATGGTTTTAATTGTTTTATGAATTATTAATTAGGTTATTTATTTGATTTTCTTCCTGTTGTTCATAAGCCGCCACAATATCTTTCACCAACGGGTGGCGGATAATATCGCGCTGGTCGAACCGTATGACCGAAATACCCCGTATGGATTTCAGAATGTTGACGGCGGCGCTGAGTCCCGATTGGTTTTTTTGCGGAAGGTCAATCTGGGTGAGGTCGCCTGTGACGATGAACTTTGCGCTTCGTCCCATGCGGGTAAGGAACATTTTCAGTTGGTTGGCGGTGGCGTTCTGGGCTTCGTCGAGAATCACAAAAGCGTTGTCGAGCGTGCGGCCGCGCATGTACGCCAACGGAGCGATTTGTACGGTACCGGCCTCAATCAGGTCAGTCAGTTTTTTCGGCGGGATCATGTCGTGCAACGCATCGTAGAGCGGTTGCAGGTATGGGTCGAGTTTTTCCTTCATGTCGCCTGGCAGGAAACCGAGTTTCTCGCCTGCTTCCACAGCAGGCCGCGTAAGGATGATTTTTTTGACCGTTTTGCTTTTGAACGCCGCCACAGCCAGCGCAATGGCGGTATACGTTTTGCCTGTTCCGGCAGGTCCGATGGCAAACAGCAGGTCGTTGGCTTTGTGTTCTTCCGTCATCAGGCGCTGGTTGACGGTTCGTGCGCGGATACTTTTGCCGTTGTTGCCATATACGATAACGTCATCCTCGCCCTCTGTCAGCGTCAGTTGCGCCGCCGTCGGATCGTCCATGATGCCCGCGACGTCGGCTTCAGTGAGATGCCGGTATTTCTGATGATGGTTGATGATAAGGTTTAAAGCGCACTCAAAACGTTGTATTTCAGAAAATTCTCCCATCACCTTGATCTCGTCGCCCCGTGCAACGAGTTTCAATTTCGGGAAGAAACTTTTTATCTTCTCATACAACGAATTATTGACGCCATAAAGATCGAGCGGATCAATCCCCTCCAAATAAACCACTTTTTCTATCATACACAAAACAAGGTGACTAACACTAAATTATCCCCTTCAAGGGAAAAATTTTGACCGTAAACTTGAAAGTGCAAATGTACAAAAAAAAACGGATTTGGAAATAATGAAATAATGACATTACAGGAAAGCAACCGGAGATATGTGGATAAGCAATTGTTCCATATATGCCCGGCATCCCTCCTCTCCTTCCCTTGGCGCCCAAGTAGCAAAGTTCTTATCGTCCAAAGGCGAATACGGGCCGTTTTTCACTTCGTAAACAACCGATCCGGGCTCCAGCGCAATGATACAATGGTAAACACGCGGCGCTATTTCGGCGCCATAAGTACCTGTACCGGCTTCAAGCAACGCATGGGAAACCACATGGCCATCGGCGTCAAATTCTACGACCAATATCTTGCCTTTCAATAAAATGAAGGCTTCGCATTTGTCCGGATTTTCGTGTTTGTGAGGTTGTATGTAGGTATCCGGTTCAAGACAATTCAACATCCGTTGAAGCGGATCGTCCAATTGCGGATGAAAATTGTAGTTCATCCGCCGGCGTGGCGATGCGTTGGCCTTTTCGATCACCGGCCTGATAAATTCGTTATTGATAATAATCATTGTTTCAATAATATTAAATGTTTTTCTACAATCGTCTCAGATGAAACCCGCCATCTACATTGATTATTTCGCCCGTTGAATACGGGAATGATCCATTGGCGAAAGCCGCTACCGCTTTGGCCACATCTTCGGGGTAACCCCAGCGTTCGATGGGGAAAACGCCGCCGGCAATCATCCGGTCGTACTTTTCGGCGACGGAGGCGGTCATATCCGTGCGGATGACGCCCGGACGGATTTCATAAACGCGGACGCCGTGCGCGGCAAGCCTGTCGGCAAACAACACGGTCATCATGCTGATGGCCGATTTCGACATACAGTATTCCGGACGGTTGACGGATGAGGCGTATGCCGAAACGGAGGAAATATTGACAACGACGCCGTCGTTCTGTTCCATCATACGGCGGGCAACTGCCTGCGTCATGAAAAACGTGCCCTTGATATTGACGCCAAACACGTAATCCATACTTTCTTCGGTAGTTTCGAGAATATCGGCGCGTACCTTCGGAGCAACGCCGGAATTGTTTACCAGCACGTCAATTTTCCGGTATTTTGCGATGACTTTTTCCGTAAAAGTATAACAATCATTCACGTTGGCGATGTTTCCGCAAAAATACATCGTATCGGAACCTGCCGCACGAAGTTGGGCAAGTTTTTCGCCGACAGCGGTTTCATTTTTGATGTCAAAAATAGCGACGTTGAAACCGTCAGCCGCTAAGCGCTGCGCCGTTGCAAAGCCGATTCCTCCGGCTCCTCCTGTTATTATGGCTGTCTTTTTCATCTGTTTCAATGATTTACGTTAATGATTAATCGCACAAAATTATAAAAATGAAACGAAACAAAAATTAAAAATTTGCGTATAATCAATAAATCTTCACAAGAAAAAACGAATGGAAAATTTGTCAGTAAACATTTCAAACGGGTTTGTTCATCACATCGCTCAGGCTTTGGATTGCGACATGATATGTTTTGTGAATCCCGACACCTTTGAGATGGAAAACGTTCCGCACGACTTCCTCAGCGGGATGTATCATGATGAAACGTGGCAGGAAACGCTCGACCGTGTTGATCAATGGAAACAATACATCACCATTGGCCGTCCCGAACCGTCCGAATCGGTAAGGATTGACCAGCATATCCGGCGGAAGTTAAGAAACGAACTGGCTAAAAAGTCGTCCCTGCCACGTGTTGAGGTCTTCTAACCGCTGTTCGAGCATCCGCCAAAGTTCCACATTCCGTATCAAACCCCATCCCGGACCCGCCATGTAGCGCGGGGGCATTTCGTTGGCAAAGCGTTCGACCACAATGCGCGGATGCAACCGTTCGAGAAATTGCACGATAAAATCGATATATTCATCACATCCAAACAACTGAAATTCTTCCGGATGCGCGGCATATTGTTTCGCAAAAGCCGTCCCGACAGCAATCTGCAACTGGTGCAACTTGATCGTGTCAATCGGCAAACGATTGATGATCTCCACCTCGTCCAGCATTTCCTGACGCGATTCGCCCGGAAGCCCGAATATCAGATGCGTTCCTGTGTGTATCCCGCGCGCCGCCGTTTCTTCAATCGCCGCGATGCACTGCGCTGCCGTATGTCCGCGGTTGATCCGTTCCAGAGTACGGTCGTAACAACTTTCCATACCGTATTCCACTACCACATGATACGTCCGGCTCAATTCGGCTAAGTAATTGAGTTTCTCATCGTCCACACAGTCGGGGCGCGTACCGATGACTACCCCAATTACATCAGGAACAGATAACGCTTCGCCGTACAACCCGCGTAGCCTGTTCAGCGGAGCATACGTATTCGTATAAGCCTGAAAATAGGCTAAATAACGATATGCCTTGCGGTAACGCACTTTGTGAAATTCGATTCCTTCGAGCAACTGCTGCCGTATACTTTTCTGCGGAGTACAGTACGACGGGTTGAAAGCGTCGTTGTTGCAATAGGCGCAACCGCCGCGTCCGACCGTTCCATCGCGGTTGGGACAGGTAAAACCCGCGTCGATGGTCAGTTTCTGAACCCGCTCGCCATAGCGCGCCCGAAAATATTCAGGATAGGAATGATACCGCCGCTGATGTCCCCAGAGATACATGTTTGATTATTTAACCTGATTTTCAGAATATTCCTGAAATTTTTTCCTGATAGCCCGTTTGATCGTTTCCATCGAATAATTCATGATAAAATCGTTGGAAAAGTTACAGAATGACATGAACGCAATGAGCTCATCGTCTTTCAGGCCGGTGAGTTGCGCCACCATCAGGCCGTTGAACTTTTCGCCAATCAGCATGTAATCGGCCGTTCCTTCTTTCACCTTTTCGTAATGCCTTTTCTGCTTGCCTTCCTTGCTGAAACGATTGTAGAAAAATGTAATCGGGCTGAAACCCGTAGGTATGTTGATACCACCCTGATTGGGCAACGGCGGGGTATAAATTTCAAACGGAGAAATGGTCGGTAACTCAATAACAAAGGGTCTGACGGTTACTTCGCCCAATTCGTAAACCTTGGGTTTCAGTCTGATAATATATCCGTAATCATACATCGAATCGGCGAGGGCAATCGTTAACGTTTCGTAGCCAAGTGCGCTGAAATAAATACTGTCGTGGACGTTGGCCGTAATCTTGAAACCGCCGTAAGCATCGCTCACCGTTGCCGTGCGTTGTGTTTTGTTGATGATGTGGCAATCCCTGATGGACATTAAAGTACTGTCGTTCACTACCCTCGAACGGAATATATAATTGAGGTCGATATTCAGTTGGGAATTTTGAATCCTTTGTGATTGTTCCTGATTCGACCAGAATTTCATGTTGGAATCCTGATACGCCTGTGCATGGCAGGGCAAATAAGCAAGCAGACCGGCCAATGCCAGCATAAAGAGATATACAATATGTTTGTCCGCCGGCTTCATTAAGGGTTTGTTATACGAGTTATCAACCAAATATATAAAACGAAACAATATGATGATTATTGTGTGGTTTTCAAAATGCGTTTTTTGTGAATTTTGGAATCTCTGCTACCATCTGAAAAACCGGTAAGGGTCGTCCCATTCTTCCGGCTGGTCGATGTACAAACCGTTGAGCCAGCGTTGTTCATCCTTTCCCACCTTTCCGTAAAAGCGACTTACAAGCGGCGTGCGGACGTCGGCGTTCATGTTGCCCAAAATTCGTGAAAGCGTAAACGCCGTGCGGCGGAATGTTCGTTTGAAACTTTGCTGATCCGCAGGAAATTGCCACGGGGCAAGGCTGCAAATCACCGAACGACCGTTATCCGTAACGGCAAGAATCCCGTTTCCGACACCTGTCGTAACGAGCGGATAATCTTTCGGGTCGCGGTTGTGCATGTCGGCCGGGCCAATGCCACGCAAGGGGGACGTTCGGTCAAACGGTTCAAAAAACGTGGAGATATGCTCTCCATAATGGACGGTGAGTTCGGGAAAAACAATTTTTAACTCGTCGCGGTTCAGACCGATGGCCAAAACGCCCCGCGACTTCCGAAACGCTGTAATTTCCTCTATGTTATCCTGTGTGACGCCTCCGGTTCCAAGTATCAGAAGAGAAGCGTCTGACATGGCGAGTTCAACGCCGGTCTTCGCAAGCAGATTCTTTGCTTTTTCGTCTCCATAGAATGAAACTTTCAGGCGTGGTTCCGGTTTCAGGTCATTCACGTATTGCAACATGTTTGCGATGAGTTGCCGTGCGGCCGGGTCGTTTTCGGTACGGCCGGAAACGTCCATCTGGCAAAAAAGAATCAAGCCTTTTCCCTGTCGGTATTCCATCAGCGGCGAGTATTGCAGGCTAAATCCGCCATCGAGGACGGGAAGGAAATCGCCGCAGGCCGGTTTTTCTATCAACACGCTTGCGACATTGCCGCGGTTACCGCAACGCCACACGCGAGGCACCGTGATACCGCACCATTCGACCGTCGGTACGCCGTTGAAAACCTGCTCATTCGTTTCGTATTCCAATTGAGGAGGAAGCAACGTTGCTTCGCCCCGCCAGTCGCACAGGTTTTCGTCTGCGATTCCCGTCAGAAGCGGATGATCGGCCATGCGTCCGAACACCTGCCGCAAGCCGTATTCCGCCGTGCGGAATCCCAGCCGTTTTTCGAGCGTTTGCGCGGTTTGCTCAAAGACAATCACCTTCAGACCGTCGGGAACGGTTTTCAGATCAAATCCGTTGCCCGATACATCTAAAGCGTCTTTGCCGATGATCACCATCACATCGTTACCTTTTACCTCAGAAACGCTCCGGATAGCGCGATACGCAATGCCGAGTTCATCGAACGTCTTACCCGTTTCGCCTTTCGGGTCGAACAGAGCGATTCGCATGGCGGGAATCAGAGCAGGTTTTGGCATCACGTGAATCGTGAAAACGTCCTCCTGAATCTCTTCTGCGTCGCCAAAATCGAATGTGAACTGTGCGTGGATGGAGTAATTACCCGGAGGAAGATGGTCGGGAAGCGTAAACCGGAACGGGATTTGTTCTATTTGTCCCGTTTTTAATTCAACACTTGAACCTGTTGAGGCCTTTTCGGTATGGAACCGGTAAGTGT
>Ga0082212_10002818_pt1 | contig 24980 bp, 21 predicted proteins | sample TergutNt197P3_FD_71548 | JGI IMG/M metagenome (GOLD analysis project Ga0082212, IMG submission 71548) | Neocapritermes taracua P3 segment gut microbial communities from Petit-Saut dam, French Guiana - Nt197 P3 | ecosystem: Host-associated > Arthropoda: Insects > Digestive system > Gut ... | reverse complement strand
TCCTGAACTTACCGGCATTGCGCTCCAGGCGCTGGCTAAATACCAGCACAAACCGGAGGTTAAAACGGCGACCGATAGGGCGCTTCTCCGTCTTACCGCATTACAAAACAATACCGGCGGCTTTTCAGGCTGGGGGATAGATAATGTCGAAAGTACCGCGCAAGTCCTCATAGCCTTGAGTGAACTTGGTATACCTTACGATGACCCGCGCTTCGTAAAAAACGGCAATACAACCATAGACAATATACTGGACTACAGGAACAGCGACGGCAGCTACCGGCACACAGAGAGCAGCGAAGTCAACAACCAGATGGCAACCGAGCAGGCTCTCTGCGGGCTTGCGGCGGCACAGAGGGCGCTGAGGGGCTACAACACCTTGTACAGGATGACCGACGCAGCGCACCGGGGGGAATCCCTCCCGGCAGAGCAGGAAACACCCGTTGGCGCCGGGTTGCACGGTAAAAGCCCCGACGTGAATGCAGTAGCTGTAATAAGCGCAGGTAAGTCATTCCCTGATATCCAAAATCACGTAAACCAAACGGCTATCGAAGCGCTCGCTGAACGCGGTATCATCAATGGCAAGGCCGTAGTATCGTTCGACGGTACCCCAGCCATCGTTTTTGACCCGGACGCAACGATGACCCGCGCCGAGTTCGCGGCCATAGTAGTACGCGGATTGGGGCTGATCGAAAATTCGCAACTGACAATTGACAATTTCTATTTTTCTGATGTTATCTTTGGAAATTGGTTCTGTGAATCAGTATATATCGCCGCGTATTATGAAATCGTGAAAGGAACTTCGGCGACGACGTTCAACCCGGGCGGTACTATTACACGGCAGGAAGCCTCCGTGATGGTCGCGCGCGCGGCGCGGCTGTGCGGAATGGATACCGGGCGCAGCGACGCCGGGATCCGTGACACGTTGGCGCAGTTCGGCGATTACCGCACAGTTGCGGCGTGGGCGGCAGAGGCAATGGCATTCTGCTATGACGCCGGTATTTTAGATGATACAGCTTTTGACATTGACCCGCTGGAAGCAGTGCGCCGCTGCGAGATGGCTGAAATGCTTTTCAGGTTGCTAAGTAGCGCTAATTTGCTATAATTTTTTACAGAATTCCGGGGGTAATAACGTGTTTCTGAAAAAGCACAAGTATAAAATAATAGCCGCCGTAGTCATCATAGCGGCGCTGGCGGTCGCATGGTTTTACAGCGGGCACTACTACGAGCCCGGTAACGACGCTAAATCAGCATCAGCGTCGTCACAGTGGCAAGGAGACAGAAACCAGTTATCGGCGGCCGGGAGTCATGTAGTTAGCGCCAGCCCCGGCGATGTATCGGCGCGACCTTCCGGCACAGAGAACGACGATGCTCCCACCTCCGCTGGAAATACGGCGCCGGCTCAACAAACTAATACGGCGCCTGGCGATCCGGGGAATCAGACTGTACCGGTCAGTCCGGAGTCAAGCGTTGGCGGGGACGCCTACCACGGCAATGAAGGATCTTCGGGCGCACATGAGCCGGACGCCGCATCTGTTACTGAAGAGATGCCCGGACCGGGAACTGCGCCCTCTGAAGGGACACCCTCGGAAGAGACTGCGGCGCCGGCGACTGACGCTGCCCCTGAAATCGGTCAGGACAGATTTCAAACAGACCCTGTACCGGATGGAAATCCATTGCCGGTCGAACCGCAGGACGTGACCACAGGCGACGGGTCGTTTACGGTAACGCTGACCGTACGATGCGACACCATACTTGATAACATGAACCTTCTGAACAAGGAAAAGCACGAGCTCGTGCCGGGCGACGGGGTTATATTTCCGACCGCCACAGTGACAGCTTACGAGGGTGAGAGCGTATTTAATGTTCTGCAGCGAGAAATGAGGCGCGCGGGGATACACATGGCGTTCCGCCGCACGCCGATATATAACTCAGCTTTTATTGAAGCGATCAGCAACCTCTATGAGTTTGACGTTGGCGAACTCTCCGGTTGGATCTACTGTGTCACGCCCCTTGACACCGGGCAAAGATGGTATCCCAATTACGGTTGCTCACGATATCAGCTTAAGCCGGGCGACGCTATAGAATGGAACTTCACCTGCGACCTCGGCAGGGATCTGGGAGACGGCGCGTGGATTGCGGCCGGTGCGCAGAAAGATGATTGAGAACCTCTATTTACTGCACTAAAAGTATCGCGCCCGACCGCCTGACGGCCGGGCGCGATCGTTTTACTCCGGGCTGAACATTTTCACCGCGCGTTTTTCCAGTAGTGTACAGCGAGCTGCGTCCGGTCGCGCAGCGCCAGTTTATCGAGAATGACGGATACCGCGTTTCGCACAGTCCCTTGTGATAAAAACAGTTTTTCCGCGATTTCGCTGTTTGATAATCCTGCGGCAACCAGCGAAATAACCTCGTTTTCCCGCTCTGTAAGTTCCGTGAATGTCACCGCATCCGGCTTCTTCGCTGACAATCCCACACCCCTGTCAAACACCATCGCGCCCTTTTCCACGGCGCGTATGCGCTCGATGATGCCGTCGGCGGGCGTGCTTTTCAGAAGGTACCCTTCCGCCCCGGCTTCGATAGCCGAGGTTATATATCCGTCGTCGTTGAATGTCGTGAGCATCACGATTTTTACAGACGGGTACGCTTCTTTTATAAGCCGGGTAGCCGCGACGCCGTCGCGTACAGGCATACGAATATCCATGAGCACAACGTCCGGCGGTTCCTCATCGCACATCCGCAGCGCTTCGTCGCCATCGGAAGCAGTCCTCACCGTCCAGCCTTCTTCCGACTCAAGCAGCAGCTTAAGGCTGTCCCGGATCAGCCCGTCGTCGTCAACAGCAATCAGTTTCATAGCATCCTCACTTAACTCCTCGGTAATACCGTTACCACGGTGAATCCATTATCCGCGCTGATTGTGAGCGTACCTCCGGCTGCGCGGACGCGTTCGCGCATGCCTGTCAGCCCTAACCCGATATTTAAAGCCGGATCCGCAAGAGGGTATTGACCTGCCGAAAGCGATTTTTTACCTGCCGCAAGAAGGGTTTGGCTCCCTGGCGCAGTTTTTCCCTGCGTGGTTTTTCCCTGCTCGGTTTTCCCTTGCGCGGCTTTCCCTTGCGCGGCTTTCCCTTGCGCGGCCTGCCGAGTCTGTCCGTTATCCGAAACTTGCATCCTGATGTAGTCCGCATTTGCGTCGAGCCTGACGGTCACCAAGGTCGCTTCAGAATGCCGTGTAATATTCGTAAGGGTCTCTTTCAGGTTTGCGGCAAGGAGGCGCCAGTGCAGTACACCGCTGAAATCGCCTGACGTTTCGAATCTTATTTCGCAAAAATCAAAATCGTCGCACAAATCGTGGAGCGTGCCGACGCCGACCACCCGTGACGGCTTGAGATTATGTACCGCTTCCCGAAGGTGTTCGGACGCTTTCTCGAGCCGCTTTGCGCTCTGCTCGAGCAGCTCTCCCGCCCGTTCGTCGTTGCGTTCATAAAGTCTTATAGCTGTTTGCAGGGCGATAGACGCGCCTGAAATCTCATGCCCCACACTGTCGTGTATGTCCTGCGCTATACGGGACCGCTCAGCCATTTCTGCGAGCCGCGCCGCGTTTTGCGTTTCGCGCGCTGCCGCGTCGACAGACGATTGCAGCTTCAGCCGTTCCCCCCTGTCTTCTATAGCTTTCAATAAAAGCTCTTTTTCCTCTGTTTCCCAGCGGATTTCAAGCAGCCCTATCACCGGGATCCATAGCCCGAGCAGCGACGGCAGCCATAAAAACGCGTATCCGATACAGATAGCGGTTTCAGCGGCAATGAGCCATTTATATGGCGCAAGCCTGTAGCGCACAGCCGACAGCGCAATGAGCGCCAGCAGCCATGCGACGCCTGAAAGGGGGCTGTCCACCAACCCCCAGCAAACTATAAGCATTACTCCCGCGCCCACCCGCGCGTAAATTACAAATCTCCGCATCTGTTTCTACCCGGTCCCCAACTATCTATCGTCCATTGCCCATAGTCAATTCTCCGCATCCCCCGTCCCCTAACTCACATAACCCCCGTCCCCTAACTCCTAACTCCTAACTCCTAACTCCTAGCTCCTAACTCCTGATCACTCCTCCATCGGTTGAATCCTTTTCCAGCCGCCGAGCAGGAGTACGACGACTGTGAACCCGGTAAGGAAGAGCATCGGCATTCCAAAATCGTCAAAGCTGATTTCCTGTATGTTCATAAGCCCGCGCGACAACCAGTACCCGGGGGAGAACCACGCGATTTTTTTCATAAACTCCGGTACCATGTCCAGAGGCCAGAACAGCCCGCCCAGCATAGCGAATACAGTAGAGAGCATCGTCATCACGACCGACGCGGCTCCCAGGTCGCGGAGAAGCGATACGATCGCCAACACCATGCCTACCGCGAACAGATTATACAGGCTCAGGAGCGCGAACAGGTGCGCCGCGTTTGGGATCCACCCGATTTGCAGTCTCAGCGTAAGCATCAGCAGCGCCGCTGTTCCCTCTGTTACCAGAAACGCAGCCAGCGTCCCCTGCACCATTATTTTTATCGGCGTCAGCGGCAGCACCCCGAGGCGGTCGGGCATACCGCGCCGCTTGTCTTCTATCAGTGTTTTTATTATAAAATACGCTGTGAATATCGCTACAAACCCGTACATTCCGAACCATTGCGCTGTTGCGCCCCATGTGTCGACAGGCAGCACCGTGACGTCGACATTCGATGCGCCTTCCCATGCGTCCAGGATCCTCGGGTCGTCCGACCCCAGTAAAATCAGCGCGCGGGTTATGTTCTGCGCGGATACGTTGCCGAGTGCCGATATATCGGACACTGTAAGCGAGTACCCTTCAAGCGCCGGCGCGCGCCCGGCAAGCACATCGCGCCCGTACCCTTCACGGATAAGCAGCGCCCACGGTATCTCCGAATCGGTAAGCGCGGCGGATATGTCTTCCTCCGCCAGTTCCTGTATAGTATACCGCTTTTCAAGCTGCCGCACAAGTGTTTGCGAAAGCGCGGAGTTATCCTGGTCGGTCACGCCGAAACGCATCCCGGATGTTACATCGTCGCTGCTTACCGCTTCGCCGCGCAGGCTTGCGGCGATCAACACCGTAAATACCACCGGGAACAGAAGTATAAATGCCCAGTTCGCAGGCTGTTTTAATATGCGTTTCAAAACTGTTGCAAAAATAGTCACGCCAAATGCCTCCTTCCGGATAAAAACGCCAGAACAAAAAGTGTTACGCCCAAACCGAAAAGTATCGCCAGGTTCATCATCATTTTAGCTTCGTTGCCGCCGAATATCGCGCCGAATATGACCGTATGCGCCATAGAGTTCGGCGCGTAACGGAACACCTCGTCCAGCGGGCCGAACGTCACCTTCGCGTAACCCTTTGAAACGAATGTCATCACCCAAATCAGCGCCTGTGCAGCGCCGTTGACCGCGCCCGGGTTTTTAAAAATCATAAGCATGAAAATGCACAATGACTGTGAAAACAACACTACGGCGAAGAATGTCAGCAGAACCAGCGGTATGCGTTCGCCCCAGTAAACACCGTAAACAACGCCTGTGAATACGAACGTCACCATCCCCTGCAAGAAACTAGTCAGCGTCGAAGCCGCAAGCAGGCCGCCGATCAAAGCCGGTTTCGAGATCGGCGCGATGCGCGCCCTGTTCCCTGTGTCGCTGAGCAGTCCCTTATGGAACAGGTCCATGCCGTTGAGCCCGGCGAACATCAAAATCATCACCAGCATAGTCACAGCGTAATAATCTATCGCGCCCGGTATCCTTTTTCCGAGGGGGACTTCTTCGACTTCGATTTCAATGTTCAGCAGCCCGTAGACGTCTTTACCGCTCATAGCCGCTATGGTCGCCGCAGAGCCTATCTGCTTGTAAGAATCAATGATTGAGAGCGTCAGCTGCGTGTAGAGGCTTCCGTTCGAAGCGCGTACGACGCTTATATCGCCGCCGCTTTCGATTATGGCGGCTACTACTTTTTCGTCCGAAGCGAGCTGCTCCGCGCGTGCCCGGTCTGTAAACTCTATCTCAAAAAAGCGGGCTATCTGATCGTTTTGGAGAAATGCTCCCAGCATACCGTCCGGGTCCGCGACGACGGCGACCGGTGCCGGGTCGAGGTCGGTTTCAGGCGAGATATACGCGCTCAACGCGTTGCCGAGGATAAGGATAATAATGATCGGGAAAGCTATAAGTATCGCATTCGTAACGGGGTTGCGCCAGAGGAATTTAAAGCCCGTCCAAAATGTCGCGAAAAAAGCGGTCATTCGTTATCACTCCCATCCCTCAGTTTTTTCCCTGTCAAAGCCAAGAAAGCGTCTTCCAAAGTCGGGCGGCGGGCCGTGACGCCGAGTACCACATATGGCGCGGCGCATTCGAGTATCCTGGCCAAATTCTGCGAACCTGCCTTGCTCGTTATCGTCAGTGAACGCCCTTCGACGTCGCACCTCAGCACGCCCTGGACTTTGTTGATCCCGCTAGCCAAAGCCGGCGCCGGTTCACGGACTTCAAGCAGAACGGTCTCCTCAAAAAGGGTCGCGCGGGTCAGTTCTTCAACGCTTCCATCGGCGATGACTCGCCCGGCGTCCATTATCAGCACGCGTGAGCACACGCGTTCGACTTCTTCCATGTAGTGCGACGTATAAAGGACGGTCGTCCCTTGTTTGTTCATCTCCTCCACAAAACTGAGGATGTGGTTGCGAGATTGCGGGTCGATGCCGACCGTCGGCTCATCGAGGATCAGCAGTTCCGGTTTGTGAATGATAGCGCACCCGATGTTGAGCCTGCGCTTCATGCCGCCGGAGAATTTTTTCGGCGTCTTTCCGGCGACGTCAGCGAGCCCCAGTACTTCCAGCGCTTCCGACACCCGCTCTTTCAGCTCCGCCCCTGCGACCCCGTACAGCTTTCCGAAGTATCTGAGGTTGTCGCGCGCGCTGAGCGTTTCATAAAGCGCCAGGTCCTGCGGTACCATGCCTATGCGCCGTTTTGTCCCCGGCGTTATCCCGCGCGCCTTTTGGTCAAAAAGCCGTACTTCTCCTGAGTCGGCCGCGGTCAGCCCGGTCAGCACCCGGATAGCCGTCGTCTTCCCCGCTCCGTTAGGGCCGAGCAGCCCCAGTACTTCGCCTTCATTGACGGTCATGTCCAGGTGGTCGAGCGCCGTATGCGCGCGAAAACGTTTCACTATGTCTTTCATCGATACGACCATGTTCTTGCCTCCTACCGGTTCTATATCGCGGTTTTCATCCGCTGATTACTATTTTCTTCAATCTCCCGCGTAAACCTTCGTCCAATATTCTCTATTCTCTGCCTGCTATCATAGCAAAGCCCCGCGGCACTGAAAAGTGTCGCGGGGCACAACTTTCATATGACATTTGTCATATGGTTTTCGTTTGCTCTCACATCATCTCGACTCCGGTTTCCGAAACGACTGCCAGCACGGTTTTTGAAGCGGGCGGCGGCGTATCGCCGATCGTTATCGCGGCTGTCAGCATCGCTTCCGCCTCCGGCAGCCTGCCTGCGTCGGATGTATGCAAAAACGCCAGCGTATCACCGGCAACTACGGCGTCGCCGACTTTCTTTTTCAGGATTATCCCGGCGCTGTAGTCTATGTCATCCTCATAGCGCAGCCTGCCGGCGCCGAGTTCGAGCGACGCCATGCCGCAAGCCTCGGCGTCCATATGGGTAATATACCCGCCCCCGGCAGCCTTAAGCGGTGAGATAACCGGCGCTTTTTCAAAACCGTTATGCAGCACGGAGACGTCGCCGCTTTGCGCCGTGACCATTTCGCAAAGTTTATCAAACGCCCTTCCGCTGCTGACGGCGTCTTCCGCCAACGCCCTGCACCCGGCAATATCACCGGCTGCTCCCGCAAGCAGCAGCATATAGCCCGCGAGGTCCATACAGACGGCCGTCAGGTCTTCAGGCCCGCGCCCCCGCACCGTGCCGACGGCTTCTTCGACTTCGAGCGCGTTTCCGATGGCGTTGCCCAGCGGGGCGTCCATATCGGTTATCAGCGCAATCACACGGCGGCCCGAGTGGGCGCCGATAGACACCATCGCCTGTGCCAATTCGATGGAGTCGTCAATAGTCTTCAGGAACGCGCCGCTGCCGGTCTTGACGTCGAGAAGTATCGCGTCCGAACCGGCGGCGAGCTTTTTGCTCATGATCGACGACGCAATAAGCGGTATTGCGTCAACCGTCGCCGTGACGTCGCGGAGAGCGTAGAGCTTTTTATCAGCCGGGGCTATGTCCCCGGACTGCCCTATGATAGCTATCCCCGTGGTACGGACCATTTCGAGAAAATGTTCAGGGTCAATAGCGGTCTTGAACCCGGGGATAGACTCCAGCTTGTCGACAGTGCCGCCCGTGTGCCCCAGGCCCCGTCCGCTCATTTTAGCGACCGGTACGCCGCATGAAGCGACAATCGGGCCGATGATCATGCTTGTTTTATCGCCGACTCCGCCGGTGCTGTGTTTGTCCACTTTAACGCCGGGGATCGAGGAAAGGTCCGCCACGTCGCCCGAGTGCAGCATCGCGTCGGTCAGTACGGCCGTCTCTTTTTCATTCATACCTTTCAGGCAGATAGCCATAAGCAGGGCGGAAGCTTGGTAATCCGGGATCTCCGAACGGGTAAACCCGTCGATAAAGTACCGGATCTCCTCGTCGGACAGCGCCCCCCCGTTCTTCTTATGGTTTATTATGTCATACATTCTCATTGCTCGACCTCACACACTCTACTCTCCGTAACCCCCGTCCCCTAACTCCTAACTCCTAACTCCTGACTCCTGACTGCGCGGCTATGCCGCGCTTACCGGCTTCCTTTATCGTACGGCACGCCTGAAGCCTTGGGCGCCATCGAGTTGCGTGAAGTAAACGCCAGCACGATCAGCGTGGCGATATACGGGATCATTTTGTATACCGCGCTCGGTATCGGCAGGCTGTTAAGGAATGTAATGCTTGTGTAAGCCACGGAAATCGTCTTCATCAACCCGAAGAAAAACGCCGCAAGCAGGACGCGCCACGGTTTCCACTGCCCGAAGATCAAAACCGCGAGGGCGAGGAAGCCGTACCCCGCGACCGTCGCGTCAAACGTCGTCGCTGTCGGAATCACGAAAACCAGCCCTCCGATACCGCCCAGCGCCCCGGAAATGATGACTCCCGCATAACGCATCTTATAAACGTTTATACCCACGGAGTCGGCGGCCTGAGGATGCTCGCCGCAGGAGCGCAGCCGCAGCCCGAACGGAGTTTTATAAAGCACTATCCATGCCGCCACGAGAATGAGAAAACCGATATAAGTCGTGATATACGCGTTTTGGAACAGGAACGGCCCGATTATCGGAATTTTCCCCAATACCGGGACTGACTTTATCCAGAACAGATTATTGAACGGGATCTGCTGCACCGATCGGATCATGCGCGCCACATAGACCGCGAAAGCAGGCGCGAACATATTTATCGCCGTTCCGCTTATGACCTGATTCGCCTTCATATTGATAGAGGCGTAACCGTGGGGCAGAGCTATTATGCCCCCGAACACCGCAGCAATAATGAGCGCGACGATCAGCAGGAACTGCCCTGTAATGGCGTCCCCCCCTATATTCTGGATCAGGTATATGAACAGTACGCCTGTAAAGGCGCCCATGATCATGATACCCTCGAGCGCTATGTTCACGACGCCGCTTCGTTCGGAAAACATTCCGCCAAGCGCGACTATCAGGAGCGGGATCGAGAAAAACATCATCTGCTGCACCAGAAATATCAGAGTGTTGTAATCCATCAGTCGTCACCCCCTTCCGACTTCTCCGTGGCGTCGTCTCCCGGCGGGTCATGGCCTTCCGCCTCCGGCTCCCGGCCCCCGGACTCCGGTCCCTCCGCGTCTTCGTCTCCCGGCCCCTGGCCTCTATCCCCCGGCCCCTCGCCCGGGCTGTCTTTGTCCTTGATAAAGAACTGGATAACGCCTTTGAGCAGTAGCGCAAGCGCGGAGAAGTAGATTATGATCGATACGATGATCTCTATGATCTCGGGAGCAAAGTTCAGCCTCTGCAGGAGGAACCCGCTCTGCGTGAGATACGCGATCAAAACGCCGGAAAACAGTATGCCTATCGGGTTGTACAAGCCGAGCAGCGCGACGGGGATGCCCTGGAACCCCTCGTCCGCCAGTACATCGACGACCGTGACCCCTCTGCCGGCCCCCGCCAGTGCGAGCAGAGCGCCGCCCAGTCCGGCAAGCGCTCCCGCTATGACCATCGACAGCATTATGCCCCTGTTCTCGTTGATGCCCGCGTAACGCGCCGCTTCACGGTTGAACCCGCAAGATTTCAACTCGTACCCGAATTTTGTCTTTTCAAGCACTACGTATAATAGTACGCATACTACGATCGCTATCAGTATGCCGCTCCCGACGCTGGAAGGCCGTATGCCGCCCTGGTCGGTAGTCACTGAAAATAGTTTTTCGAGGCCGAGCGTCGGCAGGCTGGCGCTCGACGGCACCCTCATTGTCATATTTTTGAGCTGGTCGTATATCCCTGTCTCTTTTATCAGATAGTTGACAAGATACATTCCGATATAGTTCATCATGATACACGCGATGACTTCGTGGACATTACGCAGCGCCTTTAGCATACCCGGAATCAGCCCCCAGATCGCACCTGCGAGCACGCCGGCTATAAGCGCAGCTAAACAGACCAGAGCGCCCGGAACTGCAAGAGCCGAGAGCTTGATAGCGACAAGGATCGAGGCATACATGCCGCTTGTAAATTGCCCCGAGGCCCCGATGTTGAATAACCCTGTTTTCCCCGCAAACCCCACGGACAGCCCGGTCAGTATGATCGGAGTCGCGTAATAAAGGACCTGGCCGAGGTTGAACATATCGGAAAACCCGCCGGTAAGGATCGTGAAAAATCCGCTGAGCGACTGAGACGGGTTTGATATCAGCAGTATCACGAACCCCGCGACCAAACCCGCTATTATCGCCAAGACAGAAGACAGAGCGTTCATTCCGCCCATTGTCGTCAGAAAGCGGCGTCCTTTATTCATTCAGCTTCGCCCCCTTCCTGCCTTTCAAACCCACTGCCTCTTTTTGAACCTGACATATAAAGCCCGAGTTCCTGCAGCGTGATATCCTCCGGCTTCACGTCGGCCACTATTTCACCTTCGTAAATAACGAGGATCCTGTCGCTGACATTCATTACTTCGTCGAGCTCCAGTGAAACAAGCAGTACGCCCGCGCCGCCTGTCCGCTGGTCGACCAGTTGCCTGTGTATGTACTCTATCGCGCCTACGTCCAGTCCGCGCGTCGGCTGCACCGCTACAAGCAGCTTCGGCGAGCGGTCTATTTCGCGCGCGACGATCGCTTTTTGCTGGTTGCCTCCGGACATGCTCCTCACCGGCGTCCGTCCGCCCTCTCCGCTTCGGATATCGAAGCGCCCAATGAGTTCATCCGCATATTTGTATATCTCGTTATAACGCAAAAAACCGTGTTTCTGAAAGCGCGGCGTGAAGTATGTCTGCAAAACCAGATTGTACGCAAGATTATAGTCAAGCACGAGGCCGTGGCGGTGCCTGTCCTCCGGTATATGCGCCATCCCCTCGTTGCTTCTCCGCCGTACAGGCGCGCGGACGATCTCCTTGCCGTCCAGTAAAATGTCGCCTTCGTCAGCCGGGCGTATCCCCGTAAGCGCGTACACAAGTTCGCTCTGACCGTTCCCGTCGATCCCGGCTATACAGACGATCTCCCCGGAGCGGACTTCAAACGCGACATTATTTACGACAGGTTTGTCGCTCGCCTTACCTCGGACTGTCAACCCTTTGACGTCAAGCACGACGCGCCCGGGTATTGCTTCTGTCTTTTCGACCTTAAGGCTGACCTTGCGTCCGACCATCATCTCCGAAAGCTCCTCGACATTGGTGGACGCAACGTCGACCGTGCCTATATAACGGCCTTTCCGCAGTACGGTGCAGCGGTCGGCCGCACGTTTGATCTCCGCGAGCTTATGTGTAATGAAGAGGATCGATTTACCTTCCGCAACAAGCCCCTTCATGATGTTCATGAGCTCATCGATCTCCTGCGGAGTAAGCACGGCGGTCGGTTCGTCAAATATAAGTATTTCATTATCCCGGTAAAGCATTTTGAGTATCTCGACGCGCTGCTGCATACCTACGGTGATGTCGGAAATATGCGCGTCGGGATCGATCGAAAGCCCATACTGCCCGGATAATGATATAACGCGGTCGCGGGCTTCGTCCATACGCAAAAACCCGCGCCGCGTCGTTTCCACCCCTAAAACGATGTTTTCAAGCACCGTAAAATTATGTACCAGTTTAAAATGCTGATGAACCATACCGATCCCCAGCCGCGTTGCGTCGTTCGGGCCGTTTACGCTCACGACCTCGCCGTTTTTGAGGATATCGCCTTTATCAGGCTGGTATAAGCCAAACAGTATACTCATCAGCGTCGATTTACCGGCGCCGTTTTCCCCCAATAAGGCATGGATCTCCCCGCGCTTCAAGTCAAGCGTGATATTGTCATTCGCCAGGATACCGGGAAAAGCTTTTGTGATACCCCGCATTTCAATGACTGTATCCGTACGCAATCACTCCCTTTTACATGTACCCCCGAAAACCGGAGTTTTACACCATAAAAGTTTTCGGGGGCACTTGCGTATTAATTTTATTTTCGCGTTAGCTGAGGTAGTTTACTACTACTGCCTTGGCCGGCAGCTGATCCGGATTGATCTCGATGTTGTTGTCGACAGCAACCGCGCCGCTTACGAGTTTTGCGTAGATCGCGTCATAGTCCGCACTGGTGAAGGTGTTGAATTTCGACGTGTCCATCGGCAGCCCGACGCCCAGGTTTGAAGCTGAGAAGAGCAGCTCTTTGCCGCCCTGGAATTTATCGGCATAATAGTCGCTCAGGCAGTCATATACCGACTTTGTCAGCAGCTTCATCGCGCTTGTGATGACCGTCGGCGACTCGCCGCTCTGGTCGCCGTCGACGCCGATGACCTTATTACCCGAGTTGTCGGCAGCCGGGAATATCGAGAAGCATATACCGCCGCCGCAGGAGAATATGACCTCCACGCCGTCGTTATACCATGCCGCGGCCATCGTCTGGATCTCCGGGGCGGGGGCAAACGTCCCTGTGTAGTAATAATTCATTTTGATCGAACCGTCGGGCAGGCCCAGTTCCTGCGCGGCCACTTCCGCGCCCTGGACATAGCCGTGTCCGAAGCGGATAACGGCGGGAACAGCCATTCCGCCCATGAAGCCAAGGTTACGGTAGCCGTCTTTTACAGCCGCGTAGCCCGCGAGGAACCCGGACTGCTCTTCGGCATAAAAGACGCTGACTGTGTTGTCGCCGACTTTGAAGTTTGCATAGTCGGCGTCGTGCGGCGAACCGTCCAGAAGGATGAATTTAACGTCCGGATAACGATCCTGCGCGAGAAATACAGGCTCTTCAAAAAGGAACCCCGGCGTCACGATGACTTTGGCGCCGCCCTGTACTGCAAGGTCGATCGCGTTGAGGTAGGCGTCGTCACCCTGCGCAGCGGGCTGATAATATTTATGTGTGATGTTGAACTCCTGCGCGTATTGCAGCAGGCCTTCCCACGCGCCCTGGTTGAACGACCTGTCGTCGATAGTGCCGAGGTCGGTGATCAGAGCGAGTTCGAAACCGGCAGGCTGGCTGGGAGGCGGTTCCGGGGCTGTGCTGGCTTCCGGAGAGGCGGCCGGGGGAGCGCTGGTATCGGCCTTTTTGCTGTTGTCGCAGGCTGCGATGGTGAAAACGAGAATGAGTACCAGTGCGATTGCAAGTAGCTTTTTCATGATATTTCCTCCTGTAGGTAAATAATAAATAATGTAGAATGCAGAAATCTATTGTGATCAATGCGGGGCAGGAAATCAGTATCCCTCGATTTCAGTCACGAAACGCTCCCTGCTCCGTTTTCATTTTTCACTCTTTACTCTCCACTCTCCATACTCAAACTCAAGCTGCCCCGCAGCTTTTTAGGGGTCGTTACGGAATAAACTTTACATCTTACCTTGTCAACTTTATTCCGTAACGACCCCTTAATAACCGGCAGCCGTGCCGCCGGACAGAAGTTTTACGGCGGAGCTTGTGCCGAGGCGGTCGCATCCGGCTTCCAAAAACGCGGCCATGTCCTCGCGTGTGCGGATACCGCCTGAAGCTTTGATTTTCACATTCGGGCCGATATGCTCTTTGAACAGCTCCACATCCTCCATCGAGGCGCCCGCCGTGCCGAAACCTGTGGAAGTTTTGATATAATCAGCCCCGGCTTCAGTCACCGCGCGGCAAAGCGCAACCTTTTCAGGCTGCGTAAGGTAGCATGTTTCAACGATGACCTTGAGGATCCGTTCCCCGGCGATCTTCTTCAGCGCGGCTATTTCGGCGGTTATTGACTCAAAATCGCCGTTTTTCACGTCTGTTATATTGACGACCATGTCTATCTCGTTCGCGCCGTCGTCGATTGCGGTCTGCGTCGCGGCGGCTTTGGTCGAAGGCGCGTCGTAGCCGAGCGGGAACCCGATGACGGTGCAGATGTTCAGTTCCGGGAACGCTTTCCGGATACGCGCGATATAGCATGGCGGGACACAGACGGACGCTGTTTTGTATTTGATTGCTTCGCCGCATAGGATTTCTATCTCGGGCCATGACGCCACGGCTGTAAGAAGGGTGTGATCGACATGGCTGAGAATATAGGCGTCGTCCATGATTGTCTCCTTTATTTTGATACTGCCCTGTAGTATAGCATAAACTTGTGGAAAGGTAAATACCAAAGTCTGATTATAGTACAGAAATATATAGCAAGCGCCCCGCAAGTTGAAATGCCTGCGAGGCGCAGAAGGCGTTATCCTTTCTTTTAGAACAAGAAGTCAAACAATAGCCCGGAGTTCAGGAAATTATACTGGTTAGTCTTACCGGTACCGGAATATGAGAAGCTGTCCATCAGGGAGTTGCCCAGTACCGAGCTGCTGACGTAGCTCGATGTGTTCCGGTTGACGCTGTCGGCCAGATTAGCGATTTGGTTCGTGAAGCCGTAGTTTTTGCCGGCGTTCTGAGTGAAGAATGTTTTGAGTTTTCCGTTTTCGGCGGATTTATCAAGAGTCTCTTTGTCTATCGTCATCTTGCCGTCTTTGTCAAACCCGATGCCGACGCTTGCCAGCGAGCTGTTGTAGGTTTTTGAAATATTGACCATCTTTGTCGCCAGCTTCTGCGCTTTCGGGTCGTCCAGTTTTTGCGCCGACTCTGTGTACAGGTCGTTATAGTTTTTAACAAAGTCCTCGACGGCGGCGATCGCTTTGCTGTTGTCGCCTTCTTTGGCGCTCGCGAAAGCCGGGCCCGACAGCGATTTGACCGAGTTGCCGAGGCTTTTTGAGGACGCTTTGATGTTTTTCACATAGCTGAGCGCGTTTTCTCCGAGGGAGTTTTTATCCTCCGCTTTATTCGCCGGGAATAGTTCTTTAAACAGCTTATTGTTGTTTAAGGCCAGGCTGTTTTGGAACATTGAACTGTATAGGTTGTATATGCCGTAATTATTTCCGATGTTTCCGATTTTCATGATATTTCGCCTCGCTCTCCGTACATATACCAATACCCCCGTATCATACGCCAAAACCACGCGGTTGTCAAGGATTTTCGTATAAATGTAGAAAAATAAACATATAGGTGTAAAAAAACAATTGTTTGATTTAGCGCTGAAACGTGATAGTATATTAGAAAAAAGAACGCCCCTGAGCAGGTATCGGGAGCGGCTTGCTGAAAGGAATGAACTGCCATGCATAAAAATCTCTATCCCAACCTTATGAAACCTATAAAAATACGGAACCTCCTCGTTAAAAACCGGATAATGTCCGCACCGAACATGATATTCCGCACAATCGGAGGGCGCCCTGACGAATACTATGTAAAATATCTGGAACACAAAGCGCGCGGCGGGGCGGGCATAGTCACGCTCGGTGAAGCGAATGTCTGCGATGGCGGCAACCATACCCCGGGTATGGAAACGACTCTTGAAAACCTGACGATCTTCGCGGAGATAGCCCAGGCGATCCACGAGCACGGTGCGGCAGCAAGCGTCGAACTCACGCACGGCGGCATGAGGGTCAAACCGCAATTCAACAAAGACCTGAACCTCATTATGGGGCCGTGCGAACTTGACAACCCTCTGACAGGGGCGCATGTCCGCGCGATGACACAAGCCGACATGGAGTATGTCGCGAACGGTTTCGCGGACACGGCGGAATACTACTTCCGCGCCGGTTTCGATACCGTCCTTATACACTGCGCGCACAGTTGGCTGCTGACTCAGTTTTTATCCCCGATCGTCAACAGGCGCACGGACGAGTATGGCGGAAGCTTGGAAAACCGTATGCGGTTCCCCCTGTATGTGCTGAAAACAGTCCGTGAGCGCGTTGGTGATAAAAAGCCGCTGTTGATCCGCCTGTCAGGCTCGGAGCGCCACCCCGAAGGCTTCACGACGGAAGATATTACCGAATTCCTGTCAAAAGCGCAGGAATACGTCGACATGGCCGAGATATCCACGGAAGACTTCCGTTTCATCTTCGCGACCTCGTTTATGGAGCGCGGCCAGAATGTCCCCCTTGCCGCCGAAATCAAAAAGTCCGGCCGGATCAATATCCCGATCTATACGGTAGGCTCGGTCATGGGGCCGGTCCAGGCGGAGGAGATAATAGCATCCGGCGCCGCCGACGGGGTCTCGATGTCCCGGGCGCTGATAGCCGACCCGTTCCTGCCTAAAAAGACAATAGCGGGGCTTGAGGACGATATCACTCCCTGCCTGCGCTGCCTGAACTGCACCGGCAGCGACAACGACGTCCGCCATTTTGTCTGCAGTGTGAACCCGCTTATCGCCCGCGAAGCGCGCCACGGATTCGGCAACAGCATGGACGAGGCAAAATTCAAGCGGTCTGTCCTTGTTGTCGGCGGCGGCCCGGCGGGTATGCAGGCGGCTGTTACAGCGGCGCAGCGCGGCCACAGGGTCACGCTCGCAGAACGCGGCCCCGCCCTGGGCGGCCTGCTGCGTTTTTCGGAAACCGACAGCATAAAGCTTGATCTCCGCCGCTTTACGGAATACCTCATCCGTAAAACGAACAGGTCCAGAGTCAATATACTACTCAATACGGAAGTCACCGACGAACTCGTCGAAAAGCTCAATCCCCAGCATATCATCGTAGCCACGGGAGCCGTGCCCCTCGTTCCCGGTATCAGGGGCATAGAAAAAGCGCGTCACGCGGCAGCTATATACTTTGAGCCCGGGACTGCCACCGGCAGCCGCGTCGTAATGATCGGCGGCGGCCTGGTCGGGGTCGAATCAGGGCTGCACCTTGCAAGCCAGGGCAAACAGGTCACGGTTTTGGAGTTGATGGACGACTATGTCCGTGACGCGCGTGGTACATACCGTCTGGGCGTCGAGAACGCGGTCAAAGAGTCCGGGATGAACATAATAACCGGCGCAAAAACGCTTGAAGTCGCCGATGCAGGCGATGGGAGCGGTTTTTGCGTCACTTATGAAAAAGACGGCGAAAACATTACTGTTCCCGCCGATCATGTTTTCTACGCCGTGGGCATGCGCCCGAACGAGAGGCTCTATTTTGAGCTTTATGATAAAACTCCGTACGTTTCGCTCATCGGCGACGCCAAAGCCCCCGGAAAAGTCGACGGCGCTATCCACAGCGGCTTCTTCGCCGCCCTGGAAGTCTAGGGGTGTAGCGACTTCAGGGGACGCATATGACACCTAATCTATCGGGTGGCCTGCTAGTGCTGCGAATTATTATATATTGCGGAAAAGACTGAGAAAAACTCAGGGAAAAGCTCACTGTACGTCTTCCCAAAATATTGTTCGAAATCACCATTGCTTGATTGACAGAACTCCAATACTGTGTCCAATCCGAAGCATTCTATGAGATAGCCGACCAATAATGCGGATTCATAATAAGTGAGGTTATTTCCATTTGCGCTTCTATTCCTGGAACCAACAGTTCCGGTTCTGTGCTCCCTAATCGAAATATTTGACCCCATGAAGTCCGGCCTGATTGAAGGATTCGTGAGCGTAACCACCGCCATCGCTTCAACTAATTGAGGAAAGTCGATATCTTGCTTTGAGCCTGGCATGATACCTGTTTTCAGCAAATAGTAATCCAATGTATCATGCAGTAGCTTTATGTTGTCACCGGCAAAATAATCTCCTGTCTGGAAGTCAGTCAGGATACTATACCCTCTGCCCCATTGCTGCCGGTCAAACAGAGCTGTAAAATACCCTGCTATTCCCTCGACTTTCCAATATTGCGAATCATCCGGCCCCGGATCAATAAGGATGCGCATGACTTCGTGGAATAAATCCGAAACACGGACGGTGTATACCATCTCTATGTCAGGCTCGGCGTATAAGGGATATCTTGCAACGCTCTGCGTATCACCAAAATAAAAGCGAATGCTTTGTTCCCAATTCTTTGCAACAAGGAAATATTGCATCGGCGCATTGACCTTGACATAATCCAGCATTTCATCTATCGCTCTGTATAACTCGGAAAACATATCCATGATTACCGCAGGCGTAAATGTTTCCCCACTTTCAAATAAAAATGATTTACCGTTTGCGCTTATAACCAATGGAAAATGATTCGTTGACGTATACGTCGCGTTATCTAAGCACGCAAGGTCATACGCCGGAGAGTATTCACTACTTATCCCAATAGAACTCAACCACTCGTTTCGGTAACCATCATTGAAGGTGCATGTTAAAAATGCTTCAACACCATAATGATCAATCAGAAACCGGGTAAATGACGCCGCCGTTTGCCGGGCTTTTTGTGTTCCCTCAAAACTGTGAATATCGTCATTGAAATACGCGGCAAAAAGGCTAAGCTCATCCATGTGCCCGGCTGCGCCGAAATAATCCTTGAGCATGGAATCGTCGTCTTCGCTGCCAAAGACGTACGCTTCCGCACCCGCGATCTTCCAGGGTTCTGAAGTGCCAAGTAAAACTGCTATAAGGGACGTCCGATAGCTGCCGTCACTTAATGTGTCAAATGTGCAGAATATTTCAGCGCCGGCGACAGGCGCTTGAACGCCTACAAACACTTCGATAACATATATGGTTGGTTTCTTTACAGCCTTAAAGACACTGGTGAGCGCAAGGTAATCCTCGCGAACTCGTGTGAAGATTTCTTCGCCCCGCTCTTTGGTATACGCGTAGCTGTTAATGCGGAGCATAAAAGCGCCCGCATTCGCGTCATATGTGTCGAATTGCGCGTCGTATGCGTCATCTCTGGCGTGTGTTCCGGGCGTAAACCCAATCTGCTCCGGTATTAATGCAGAATATGTTAATGAGTCTAGTTGTGTGCTTGGCTCCGAATGTGTTAATGAGTCCTGCTGTGTGCTTGGCGTCGAAGATGTCAATAAGTCCTGCTGAGATTTCTGTGTACAAGACGTTAAGATAAGAGTAAATATAAGAAATAAAGAAAGCCGTCTTTGCCTCATTGAGGTCGCTCCTTACGCAGCGGGCGATTTCCGCTGCTATAGCCAAAACCAGTTACCGGATACCCCCTGACCAGTCGCAGCAAACTCATAGCCCTTCCGACGTCTCGACAAGCCTTCTCAGGCGGTGGTTCAGGCAGGACTTGGTCACCGGCGGGGTCGAAATCTCGGCGAGGTCCTTTATGCTCAGTTCGGGGTTTTCCAGCCGCAGAGCCGCTGTATGCCTGAGCTTTTCCGGCAGCGCTTCGAAAACCCCGGCGGCTTTGATGCGCTTTATAGCTTCTATCTGGGCGGCGGCGGCGTCGACAGTTTTCGTAACGTTGGCGGTATCGCAGTTGACTTTTCTGTTGACGCTGTTACGCATGTCTTTTTCTATTTTTGCCGACATCAGCCCCATAGCGTGTACCGGCGCCCCTATCAGCGTCAGTAAGTCCTCGATCGCGGAGCTCTGCTTGAAATATATGACATAATAAGCCCCGCGCGTTGCCTCTTTCGGAGAAAACCCCATATCCAGCAACAGCGAGTACGTTTCCCTGCTCACGCTGTAATGGTCGGTCACCAGCTCCAGATGATAACTCTTTGCCGGGTCGGTGATCGCCCCGCCGGTCAAAAAAGCGCCGCGGATATAGCTTCTGCGGCAGCATTCGTCTTCAAGGACGCCTAAGTTTACATGATGAGCAACCAGGCTCTCCGGAGATGTGCCATAAGCTTCGAATATGCGAATCAGCTTCTCCGGCTCGTTGATGACATATGACTGCTTACCTGTTTTTCCCCCATCAGGCAATGTGTCGAACGTTACCGAAAACGCTTGCGCGAACAGTTCTGTCAGGCGCTGCCCAAGACTCTTGGCGCCCGTCACTATCCTGATTTCGCGCGCGCTGAAAGTGTTCGCAAAAAGCAGCATCCCGTAGCATTCGGCTATGGAGCAGCATTTTTTGCTGTTCGGCGATCTGCATAATTCTGTTTTAGTGTCGTAAGAAAATGACATAACTCGATACTCAATTCTCCCTGTCGATGTCCCTGTGTACGCAGTTGACAGGGTAGCCTTCTTCGCCCAGATGCTCCGACAACGCCTGCGCGAACGCGGGCGCCCTGTGTTTACCGCCGGTACAGCCTATACTTATTATCAGATACCGTTTGCCTTCCTCGATATAGTATGGCAGCAGGAAATCGATCATGTCGCAAAGTTTAGCGAAAAACTCGTTGCTGGCGTCCAGCCCGAAAACGAAATCCTTCACCTGGTCGTCAAGCCCGGTTTTATCACGCAGCTCCGGAATATAAAAGGGGTTCGGAAGGAAGCGGACGTCAAACAGCAGATCCGCCTCGATCGGCAGCCCGTGCTTGAATCCGAAAGATTTGATTGTCACGTTCAGCGCTTTATTGTCCTGCCCCTCCATGAATGTTTTGTATAAAAGCCGCTGCAGTTTGTTCAGCGTAAGCCCTGTCGTATCGACGATCTGGTTCGCTATGCCCCTGATAGGCGCCAGCATCGTCATTTCAGTTTTAACCGTTTCCTCAAGGCTCCGCCCGGATGCATCGAGCGGGTGCTTCCTTCTCGTTTCTTTGTACCGCCTGACTATCGTTTCCAGTTCGGCTTCTATGAAAAGTATCCTGTATGCGCATCCAAGTTCCTTCATTTCATCAAGGGCGTCAAACAGTTCATTGATATTTTTAAGCGCCCGGACGTCTGTAACCAGCGCGACGCGTTCGTACCTCCCCTGCGTCGCTAGGCAAAGTTCCGCGAATTTCGGCATCATCGACGCTGGCATGTTATCCACGCAATAAAAATCCATGTCCTCAAGAACGGCTGCCACACGGCTCTTCCCCGCACCCGACAATCCGGAGATAATGGTAATGTCCATATTTCAACCTCTTTCACCTTAGGAGCTGTTCAGCATTAACTCCTTAGTCCATATCCAGTTGTCTTCCGAACGTTTTTCACGGTCATTTGACTATCTTCACTTCAGGCTCAAGTTCGACGCCGAATTGCTTATAAACAGTTTCCTGAACATGCCCGATGAGCCTCATAACGTCAGAGAATGCCGCTCCGCCGCGATTGACGATAAAACCCGCGTGTTTCTCCGAGACCTGCGCCCCTCCGACTGTATATCCTTTCAACCCGGACTGTTCTATAAGCGCCGCAGCATATCCATCCGCCGGACGTTTGAATGTGCTTCCCGCGCTTGGTATATCCAAAGGCTGGGTCTCACGGCGGCGGGCGCTGAGTTCTTTCATTTTTGCCTTGATGCTCTTTTCGTCCCCTATTTCCAGTCGTAGTGCCGATGAAAGCACGATATCGCCTGAGTCTGAAAACCGGCTGCCCCTGTATATAAACCCGTGCTGCTCCCCGGTTATTGATATCATGCCCTTTTCAGGGCTGTAAGCGTCAGTGCTGCTTATTACATCTTTCATCTCGCTGCCGTAAGCCCCCGCGTTCATCGAAACCGCGCCGCCTGCCGAACCGGGTATGCCGTACGCAAACTCAAGTCCGGTCAGTCCATTTTTGCAGGCATATTCAGACAACTGCGTGAGGGATACGCCTGCGCCAGCCTTTATGTCATAATCGCCGCTTCTAGCTATAGTGTCGAGCCCGGTCGTTTTTATGACCACCGTCCCGGGAATGCTGTCGTTTACCAGCATATTCGTGCCGTTGCCGATAATAATGATCCTTATATCGAACTCCCGCGCCAGGCCGTACAATTCTGCAAACTCTCCGGGGGTCCGCGGGAAGTACATAACGCGTACAGCTCCGCCGATCCGGAACGATGTATGATCCTTCATAGGCTCGTCGAGCCTGTATATTATCGCCGGCATCGCGCTCCTGATATTTTCAAGAGCATGAGATATGGTATCCATTAGCGTCCTTCGTCCCCTGACTCCCAACTCCTGCGCAGACAGTCCAGGGCGACCGTCCCCGCAACGCAGCCCCCGTCCCCTGACTCCTGACTCCTGACTCCTGACTCCTACTCAACGTTCGCTTCGAAGTGCTTTTCCAGCTGCTTCGTGAACTCTACCGCCGTATTATATCCCAGCAGTTTCTGGCGCTGGTTCATCGCCGCTACTTCAATAATTACCGCAAGGTTCCGTCCCGGTTTCACCGGTACAGTCATCATCGCTATCTTGACGCCAAGTATCTCGACCGTGTTTTCGTCTATCCCCAGCCTGTCGTAGTTCGCGTCGTCCCGCCATTGCTCCAGGTTTACTACGAGGTGTATGTTCTGGAACTCTTTTACGGCGCCCGCGCCGAATATCTGGCGCACGTCTATGACGCCAAGGCCGCGCAGCTCGACATAGTGGCGAATCAACTCGGGAGACGTACCTTGGATCACGTTGACGTCGATCGCCTTGATCTCTACCGCGTCGTCGGCTATCAGCCGGTGGCCGCGCTTCAGCAGCTCTATCGCCGTTTCGCTTTTCCCGACTCCGCTCTCGCCAAGCAGCAGCAAGCCCATGCCGTATACCTCGACGAGTACACCGGGGAGCGTTACGCGCGGCGCTACTTCCCTCTTGACGATCCTTATGATCGCGGACATGATATCCGTGGTATGCGCCATTGTGCTGAGGAGCGTGACGTCATACTTTTTTGCCGCTTCCATGAGTTCCCCGGTTATTTCGGAGCCATGGCACATAATAAGGGCAGGTATTTTTTGCGCCATAAGGTTTTCCCATGTGCTCAACCGTTTTTCGACCGGGAGTTTTTCCATATATGCGGACTCCATTATCCCGATAAGCTGTATTCGGGTAGGTTCAAAATAATCGTAGAACCCGGCGAGCTGTAGGCCCGGGCGGTGCACATCTCCCGTATATATCAGCACATCGTCAAAATCCGCGGACTGGTAAATAATATCCACATCTAAAACATCCGCCAGCTTTGACAGTTTATAACTATATTTTTGCTCCACAGGTCTCCCCCTTGATTATTCGTCTTCAAGCCGGCGGCCGCAGGCTGCCCCTGCAACGTAAACCCCGTCCCCCAACTCCTAACTCCTAACTCCTAACTTCTGACTCCTGCACTGAGTTTATACAAAACCTGCGGGTTTTGCAAGTTTTTTTACTCACGGCTTAATATTTGCTTGCATTTTACGCTTTGTTCTGCTATTATAAGTTGCGCTGTTTGGAAATCCATGGTCAAGGAGGTGCAGCAGATGGCTAAATGTGATTATTGCGGTAAAGGTGTCTCTTTCGGCATTAAGATAAGCCACTCCCACAGGCGCAGCAACCGCATGTGGAAACCGAATATAAAACGCGTCGCGGCAGTCGTCGACGGAACGCCTAAGCATGTGCATGTTTGTACGCGCTGTCTACGCAGCGGTAAAGTTACCCGCGCTGTATAATTGATTCCACCGCAACAAGCCTGCGGCCTTACGGGCCCGCCAATAAAACGACCGTCGGAAGCATACCCCGCCGGTCGTTATATAACATTTTTATCACTGACGCCGCACAACGGAGCGCCGTGCTGTCTGTGATATAAAGAAACGGAGGCGCGAATGAAAACAGGCATAATCGGTTTCGGCAACCTTGGGAAAGCGCTCGCGTCAGGGCTTATCAAATCCGGCAGCACGGGCAGGGGCGAGCTTTACATCTGCGAAACAAACCCGGAGACTCGCGCGACCGCCACGGCAGAACCTTATTACGCGCATGCTTCCGAAGACGTCAACTTCGTTATCGAAAGTTCTGACGTCATTTTTCTCACTGTAAAAAGCTACGTTTTTGAAGAATTATCCTCTTTCATCGACAGGCGCGCGCTCGCCGGCAAAACAATCGTCAGCTTCATGGCCGGTGTTTCGTTTGAGACGATATACTCGCTCATAGGCGAAGTAGCATTGGTTCGCGCGATGCCTTCGATCGCGATCGCGTCGTGCGATGGCGTCGTAGGGTACACAAAAGCCTCTCCCGATGTCGCTGAGATCCTTGGGAAACTCGGCTATGCTTTTGAGGCGAAACCTGAGGATATCGAAAAAGTGATGGCTTTCTCGTCCTGTGGGCTGGGCTTTGCCGCGTATCTGATCGACGCTTTCGCTTCAGCCGGGCAGGCAATGGGTTTTTCACATGAGACCGCTGCGCGGATCGCAGCCCAAACGTTCAGGAATGCCGCAGACAGGGGCGACTTCCGGAATACTGTCAAAGCCGTCGCGACGCCCGGAGGAGCTACCGAGCAGGGCGTCAAACATATGGAAGAGAGCCGGGTCAGGAATATTATATCCGACGCGGTCGGCAAGGCGTACAAGCGCATGGCCGGCGGCGCGTAGTTTTTTATTAAGGGGGTTTTACTATGGCTGAGTTGAAAGGGTCAAAGACCGAAAAGAACCTGATGGAAGCATTTGCGGGCGAGAGTCAGGCGCGGAACAAGTACACCTATTTTGCTTCCAAAGCGAGGAAAGAAGGCTATGAGCAGATCGCCGCTTTCTTTGAAGAGACTGCGGGCAACGAGAAAGAGCACGCTAAGATGTGGTTC
>Ga0082212_10002817_pt1 | contig 24986 bp, 24 predicted proteins | sample TergutNt197P3_FD_71548 | JGI IMG/M metagenome (GOLD analysis project Ga0082212, IMG submission 71548) | Neocapritermes taracua P3 segment gut microbial communities from Petit-Saut dam, French Guiana - Nt197 P3 | ecosystem: Host-associated > Arthropoda: Insects > Digestive system > Gut ... | reverse complement strand
ATACACATCCCATTTCTAAAATCTGCTGTAGAAGCCATTTACAATTATATTTACAAAATAAAAAACGATGCAAAAATAAAAAAAAGCGGAGAATTCTCCGCTTTTTAAAAAAAACTCATCATCAACCGAGCCAAAATTCACTGTGCCCGGTTATGGGCTGTTGCATGTCAGTCCGTTTTGCTGTCGGTTTTCTGACATTTACTTCGTATCCTTCCATTCTGACGCTTTCTTCAATGGTCTTCTTTCCGGAAGTTTTTTCATTCATCATATCCCCCCTCATAAATTGAGTTGAGAATTTGCCTTTTGCGTTAGCAATCCTTTGCGGCACACTCTCTCTGATAAAGTAATCCCCTATTTTCATAACATATCGTTTTACAGGTTAACACTCTGATTATTTAATTGTTTATACTCCTACGAAAACCGTGCCAAAAAGTTTCATTTTTTCAGAAAAAAAATAAAAAGTGAATCACAGCACAGACAAAAATTATTTCAAATTTAAAACAAAACCTTCAAATTTCAGATCTGACCTTTTCATGTGCTGCGCTTCAATTGTTCTGGTAACATATTCATTGTGAATTTTATTTCCAGAAATGATGACCTCACGACATCCATCTAAAAAAATCGATGTTTTCTGCCACAAATAAGGTTCGTATGCGTAGGTTCGGATAATTTCATTATTTCTGTACACTAATCCTCTGACAGATACGGCATGAACAAGCGGAACGTCAAATGTTTTAAAAGTGTTGTTTTCGATACGGATATTTTGGTGATAAGGTTCGGATTGATGATCTTGAGGCCTGTGAGAAGGCGTTATCGTAATGATTGCTTCGCCCCATTCGCCTTTGCTGCCTGTATAAATACCTGAGGTCAGGCAATTATCAAACACATTGCCGCGAATGGTCACATCCCTGTTGGCGCCGGATTCAAACCAGTAATTCATATCTCCTTCGATCAGTATCGCTGTCCCCGCAGTTCTGAAATAATTATCTTCAATAACAACCTTTTCCGGCGTCGTGACCAAAATCCCTCTTGCGCGGTTTTGTTTAAGGATTTTGCAATTGCGGAGTTCCAAACCGGCAGTCCATGTTTTGTTTTCCATATAATCACCTGCTTTTACTTCTTTGGGCAACGGAGCGGTAAATGTGATTTTTGAACTTCTTCCTGAACGTTCAACAGACCGGATAACGCAAACTTCAGATCGTTGACAGAGAAGAGGATTAACAAACCAGATTTCTTCGCCGGGTTCCCCGACGCTTCTTGTAGCGATAACTGAATGATTATCTGTTATCGAATCAATTTTCAAATAGGAGCCATGTACATTGATGAAGTCGTCCATTGCTCCGGTATGTGCACAACGGATCACCTTTATCAATCCCTTACAGTTTACGAAATGCGATGCGTCTGCAATAACGCTGAATACCCGTCCTTTTTTTTCATTAATCTTAACGTTCGTATTGTCCATGGTGATATTTTCACTTCGTGTGCCGTATACTGCATGACTCAACGCATGATACACGGTTATATCTTTCAGGTAAATATCTTTACTGTAGGAAATGTTAATTCCTAAAGTTATATAGCGGCCTGCCATCAAAGCAGTATATGTACCTTTGGGAGGTTTGATGTTTGGTTTTCCATAGAAACGAACCACGCCCGGCGTTATTTCTGTTGCTTTTGATGTAAATAGATGTGCATTATTTCCATCGTGTGTTTTATAAAGAATTTCCCCTGTATCTCTGTCGAACATATTGAAATAGCCCACAGGTTCGGCTTTCCACCCTTCGCCCGTCATGAAAAATTTATTATCTTCAATCACATACCGGTATTGATTAATATCAAATTCAAGTTCAATATAATTGTCGGTTGAATGTAAATATACGCCTTGATACATAAAAGGATACTCCCAATCAACGCTAAAGTTTTTCAATTCGATATTTTTGCATCTGCTTACGCTTGCTACCTGCATATTGCCATGAAAAACAAACTCCGAGCTATCTCCATCTATGACAATATTTACTAAACTGTCTATGGGTATACCAACTGTATACCTGCCGGATGCAGATAAATCCTGCCAAAAGTCATACCGTCCTTTTGGAAAAACAATAATAGCATCGCCATCAGCGCATTGTTTCAACGCCTCGTTCACAACAGGAACAACATTTCTGCGACTTCCCGGCACATAGCCAAAATCTGTGATTGAGATTTTTTTCTGTTGAGAGTATCCCGTTGATTCCGTAAGACCAAATGCCAGTGCAATCATTGCAAAAAATATTTTTTTCATACTTATTTAAAATTAATTGAAATATTTGATTTTTGCACAAAAATACAAATATCATTAACTTTGCCAAAAATTTAACAGTTAGCGAAGCGTTCTCATGAGCGTTAGCCGGTAAATAAAAAATGAAATGACTCTTCGCCAGGCCAATGTCCTCGTCATCGACGATGATACCGATGTATTGACTGCAGCACGGTTGCTGCTGAAACCCGAAGTAAAAAGCGTGGTTACCGGTTCTAATCCCGAAAACCTGCGTCGGTTGCTTATGGATAATCAATTTGATGTGTTGCTGTTAGACATGAATTTCAACAGTGCGCTGAATACAGGTAACGAAGGCCTGTACTGGTTGCGGCAGATCAAAAACTGGTCGCCTTCAACGGCAGTGATTATGATTACCGCTTACGGACACATCGACCTTGCCGTGCGGGCATTGAAGGAAGGCGCCGCTGATTTTGTCGTCAAACCCTGGCACAACGAAAGGCTTCTTGAAACCATTGCAGAAGCGCTGCCTCAAAAAAACAGCAGAAAAGCCTCTACTGAAAAAACAAAGATAACTGCTCCCGGAATCATTGGTGAATCGCCTGTGATGCAGGATATTTTTCACAAAATCAGAAAGATTGCGCCTACCGATGCCAATGTGTTGATTTTGGGCGAGAATGGTACAGGAAAAGATTTGATTGCCAGAGCCATTCATGACAGCTCATTGCGTGCTGGTCAACCGTTTGTGAAAGTTGACGTGGGTGCGCTTACCGACAGTCTGTTTGAAAGCGAACTGTTTGGTCATATGAAAGGCGCCTTTACAGATGCGCGTGAAGGGCGCGTGGGGCGCTTCGAAGCGGCGAATGGCGGCACATTGTTTCTTGACGAAATCGGAAATATATCGCTGGTACAGCAGGCCAAGCTTTTGACCGCCCTGCAAAACAGGGTTATCAGTCGCGTGGGTTCCAATGAGGCTGTCCCCATCGATATACGGCTCATTTGCGCTACCAACGTTCCGCTCAATGAATTAGCCGACGAGTATCGTTTCCGTAAAGACTTGATATATCGCATCAACACGGTAGAAATCATGATGCCGTCGTTATCCCGGCGGGAAGGTGATATTGCGCTGTTAGCCGGCCATTTCATACGTATCTATGCTGAAAAGTACCTCAAGAAAGACATTTCCCTGTCGCCGTCAGCGATTGATAAATTGCAGGTACACAGTTTTCCGGGTAATGTGCGCGAATTACAGTACATTATTGAGCGGGCAGTTATTATGGCCGATTCCGGCGAATTGCAGGCAAATGATTTGATTTTTTCGCCCATAGAATCATCAGCTCCCGGAACGAAGCAATTCCAAAAAGGAGCGAATTTGAGCGAAATGGAAAAGAGTACGATACTGCGCGTCATTGAAAAACACAACGGTAATGTCAGCAAAGCCGCAAAAGAACTTGGATTGACACGTACCGCCCTTTACCGTCGTCTGGAAAAATATGATATTTGATGAAAAAATTTCAATAAAAAGGGTTGTATTTTGAACAGATTAATCATACAGATATTGTTGTTATTTGTCAGTATCAGTGCATTGGCTTTGTGTATTGCCGCTAAAAACTGGTACGGTTTGCTGCTGTTGCCGGTAATCATATACCAGTGCCGCAGGATCATCATCGTCAATATGAGATGTTTGCAGGAATTTCAGGATTTGGTGGAAACGGTGCGTTATCGTGATTTTTCACGACGCTTCTATACTCTGAAAGGGCCGGCTGATATCCGGATGATGCACAGTGGATTCAATGAGATTTGCGACACCATCAACGCCATCAACCGCGAAAAGGAGATGCAGTACCAGTTTTTGCAAAAAATCATAGAACTGGTGGATACCGGTATCATGTCGTACCGGCTTGATACGGGCGAGGTACTCTGGATGAACCGGTCGCTCAAAAACCTGTTGGACATTCCCATTTTGAAAAATTTCAACGCATTGCAGCGACGAAACCAACCTTTGTTCGACAGCCTGCAATCGTTAGGCAATGAATTAAGCACGGTGATTCCGGTGACGCACGATAACGTCCGGAGCAAACTGTTAGTGGCAGCGGGAACCTTCACCATGCAGGAAATAAAATACCGGCTGCTGGCTTTTCAAAATGTGAATGAAGCGTTGGACGAAGCCGAATCGCAGGCATGGCAACGATTACTGAACGTGATGACTCACGAACTCATGAATTCTGTGGCGCCTGTCGCTTCGTTGGCAGGAACGATCAAAAACATGCTGGAAAGAATGAAGGAAAAAACCGTCGACCCCGAAAGCCTTGTAGAAGACATCGAACTGGGCATCGACACCATCATGCGACGGAGCCAGGGTTTGCTCAGTTTTGCCGAAACATACCGCAATCTGAGCAAAATAACCGAACTCAATATCTCCAGAGTACAGATCAGCAGTCTCTTCGAGCATATATCACAACTGATGCTGCCATCGCTGACGCAAAAAAATATCGAACTCGAAGTGATCCTGAAAGAACCGCTGATGTATATCAATGCCGACTCAACGCTGGTAGAGCAGGTAATGATTAATCTGATACTGAATGCCGTAGAAGCAGTGAGAGGAAAACCGGTGCCACGCATCATTCTTTCAGCTGCCCAGAATACCGGAAAACGTCCCATCATAAAAGTAACAGACAACGGCGCCGGTATCCCCGACGAGATAGTAGACAAAATTTTCATCCCTTTTTTCAGCACGCGCAAAAACGGTAACGGGATCGGATTGAGCCTGTGCAAGCAAATTATGATGCTGCACCGTGGCAACATACATGTACAGTCGGTTTACGGAGAAGGAACGTGTTTCAGTTTGCTGTTTTAATCCACTCCCCTAATTCCTCCACTCCTATTTTTCCCTCGTAAATAGCCTTTCCGATAATCACTGCCGGAACGCCGGCTTGCTGCAATGCAACAATATCATCCATGCAACTGACGCCGCCGCTGGCAACTAAATATAATCCGGGAAATTGTTCCAGTAGGCTCTGATAGAGTTCTACAGCAGGGCCTTGCATCATTCCGTCGCGACCGATGTCGGTACAAATTACCTGCGTGATACCTTTTGCACGATAGCCGGCAATAAACGCCGTCAATTCAAGCGACGAAGTTTCCGTCCATCCGCTCACAGCAATCATTCCACCTTTAGCGTCGGCGCCGAGTATGATTTTGTCCGCGCCATAATCAGCGATCCATTGTGCGAATGTTTCGGGGTCTTTCACGGCGATGCTTCCTCCGGTAATCATGGCGGCGCCATTGTCGAAAGCAATACGCAGGTCGGCGCCGGTTTTGAGGCCGCCACCGAAATCAACCACCAGCGATGTTTGCGTGGCGATGCTGTGCAACACCCTGTAATTAACAATGTGCTGCGCCTTGGCTCCGTCAAGGTCTACCAGATGCAAGCGGCGGATACCCGCCGCCTCAAAACCTTTGGCCACTTCAAGCGGGTTTTGGTTATAGACCTTTTTTTGTGCATAATCGCCCTGCGTCAGACGGACGCATTTGCCGTCGATCAGATCAATAGCGGGAATAATATCCATCATTTGTATAACACTTTAAGGTTTATTAATTAAAATAACTTATTATGGTCTGCCTTGCATCAACGAAGGTTTCAGATTTTCCGTCAATGATTGCACAAACTCTCCGAATTGCAAAATCTTTTCACTGCTTACCTTATTGAAAAGCAGGTGTTCAAAATCACGTTTTTTAACATTCAAATCTATAACATTCAGGAACTTTATTGTTTGTTCCTGAAACTCCTGCAAACTGCGTATTCCGCATCTTTTTCCGAGAAATTTGTAATCGGGCTGTGTTTGCGAAAGCAAAAACATCAGGTCGTAAAAATCGCGTCCTTTAGCTCGTGAAAGCATCGCCGAAATTTTCATGCTACACAAAATGCTGTCGGGCGGCACAGGAAAAGGAAAAAAGTAACCGCAACCCTGAATATTTACCAAAACAGGCTTATAGATGCTTCGTTGGTCTTGTGTTTCAATTTTGAGTAAAAAACGTTCTTCGCGGTGTCCGCTCAAATTCATATCAAATAGTAATTCTGGAAAGTAAATGTTTCGTCGATAAGCCGTCAGTCGCTCGTTGTCCTTATCTTTCGGCTGTGCGTTCAAACCCGAACGGTTGAGAAAACGGATAACTTCATCAGTCATTTCCATAAATTCCTGCTTTGAAAAATCTTTGCAATCGAAATCCAAATCTTCCGAAAAACGGTCAATACCTTTCACCAAACGAAGGTTGGTGCCACCGATAAAGACAAGTTTACGCACATAGACGCCTGACGACAGAAAATTCAGTGTCATCAGCTGAATATACTCTTTCAAAATATGCTTGTTGAAATCGGTATTTTCACGCAGCATGGGCGGAAAATATTTTCTAATTTGTTCAAACTGTATCATATTCCGTAAACTTTTAAAACTAAATTTACCCTTTTCCTTAACGCTTTCGATTTGAATTTTTCGGTAAATTCATTCAACCGTTCCACATTCAGATCGTCGTGCATGAACGCTTCATCAAAGCGCAATTCGCTTATTTCCTGTTCGTTATTATAAAACGGGTAAAGGTACAGCAAGTCGAGAATAGATTTTTCGGGCGTGGCAAAATGCAGGTTTCGCCGCTTGTCCATCGGTTTCAGGTCGTAACCGAACATCAATTCGCTTTTCAGGCTTTTGTACGAAAATTCCCCGAAAGGATTACTGAAAAAAGCCGTTTTCAGCGAACTTACAGAAGTAATCTGCACTACCGCTTCGGGAATAATGCCGTAAAATGACAATGCAGAATGTAAACTCACATACGATGGTTGATACATTTTGTTGGCAAAAAAATAAGCGTAATCGGGCTTACCGAGAAAGTCGGAAAAAGTATAATAGCCGTTGCGTAAAGCGATCAGATAACCCTTTTTTTTCCACCGTATAAGATTATTACGGTCGAAATCGGGCTGAAACGCATAAATCTGATGCAGATTGAAGCATATCAATTCTATCATTTTTGTCCTGAAGTCAATAAAATTCATTTCATTTCTATTTTGCTGCAAAAATAGCGCTTTTCGGAAACAAAACAAAAACCACAAAAACAAAAACTTACTTTTTTCGGGCGCATTTCAAATTATCGCGCAAGTTTCCTCACTGTGTTCGGAATGACACCTTATCTTATGAAGAAAAAGGAGGAGGGAGGAAGCGGCGGTAAAACCGCCGCTTCCTCCCTCCTCCATACACTTTGCCAACGATCGTCATTTCGAATGAAGCGAAGCGGAGTGAGAAATCTCTCCTGCGACAATTTGAAATGCACAAAAACAAAAACTTACTTTCTTCGGTATTCTTCTCTACATCCCGCCGCCGGTTCCGCCGCCACCACCGCCGGTTGCTCCACCGCCGCCGCCATCGCCGCCGCTTTTTACGTCGTCGTTGTTGATACCGCGCTGAACCTTCTTAATGGCTTCCTTCATGGTGCCAAAACGGTAGTAAACGCTGATGCTTCCCTGTCGTATCTGCTGACGATATGAGAGATTGGTCGCAAAATTTTCATCAGACATGGTCATCTCCATTTTTATATACTTGCTGAATGGATTGGTACACGAAAGTGATACCGTCATTTTCTTTTTCAGGAAATCCTTGTTTAACCCAAGATTATAGAAGTAATAACCCGTTTGATTTCCTTGCAGCATCACAGCGCCGGAATAATACATACCATTGGCACTGATACGAAAATCTTTTGGCAGGGTAATCGTCGCGCTAAGATTGCAGTTGCCCATAAATCCGCTGTTGGAAAGACCCCGTTCCGCACTATAGATGTCAGCATAGTTCAGTCCGCCGTTCAAATTGAACCGGAGAGTCCGGTTAGGCGTCCAGCCTGCGGTTACAAATAAGCCGGTACGCTGGTTGCGACCAATGTTGCCGTATGTACTGTGCCTCACATCATCTTCGATAAACATAAAACGTTCGATCGCATTGTTGACATATGTATAGGTGGCGTTGACATTCAGCGTGTATTTTGGCGAGAAAAAGCTGTAATTGAGGTTGAAGTTATGGCTTTTTTCGGGAACAAGATCAGGATTGCCATACGAAATATTTCTTGGATCGGTATCGTTCACATACGGGTTGAGATACCAGATGCCCGGACGGGAAATACGCAAATTGTAACCTGTGCGCATCTGCTGGGTGGGTTTTAGTTGATACGAAACAGTAACGTTTGGCACTATGTTGAAATAATCTATGTCAAAATTCTTACTTGGATCCCGCTCGTATTCTACATTCTGCCAGGTTCCTTCGGCGCGAAGACCGGTACGGAAACCAAATTTCTGCGCCTTGTAGGCATATCCGACGTAAGCGGCATAGATATTACTGATGTGCCGGAATTTTGTTGAATAGTCGTTTCGCACCGATACCCAATTGCCGGAAATCCACTCGTCATGCCCCACATTGCTGATGTTTTGTCTGAGAATATATTTCACTCCGGTTTCAATACTGTGCGCTTTGGTAATTGGATTGACATAGTCAATTTGTCCGGTATGTTCCGTTGTTCGGGCGTCGTTGATGTACCGCTGCCTTTCCCTGATGTAGAATGGTTCGTTGCCTGCCGGATATGGATTTAGTACATTCGAAAAGGTTTCGTTTTCGTTGGGCGAATTGCTGAGCCGGTAAGAAAACGTAATAAACTCGTCTTTCTTTCTGGTTGTACGCTGATAATCGAGATTTAGTCCATTGGAACCGTAAATGAATCCCCCGTCGCCTTCTCTATCGTAGCCGTATAGAAAGTCATCAGCCGGTTTGAAATACTTTGTCCATCCTTCTGTAATGTTTTCTACCTTTTGATGCATCAGATTAACGCCAAGGCTTAAAAGGCGAAGGGTATCAAACTCATAACTTGCCTCCATACGTCCAAAAATGAAATTACCGCTGTTCTTATTTTTTGCGTCGGCTGTTTCCTTGGAATAGATCGGATTATTAGCATATTCACTCGAGCTTTCCTGCATACCCCACGGATTTTGAAATTTATTATAACTCAAGTTACCTGTTAGTCCGAATTTTCCGATTTTTGACGTGAGATACGCATTACCGCCGTAACCGCCGAAAGTGTTCACTCTTGCCGAAACAGTTCCCTGATATCCCTGAAACAGATTCCGCGCAGTAATAATATTGATGATCCCGCCAATTCCTTCGGCGTCGTATCTGGCGCCGGGGTCGGTAATCACTTCGATGTTTTTGATGGTATTGGCAGGCATACTCTTGAGCACATCTGATATATTTTGCCCGCTGAGCATGTTCGACGGCTTGCCGTTCATGTAAATTTTGAAATTCGACTGACCTCTCAACTGGATTTTATCCTCGCCGTCCACTGTGATCAGCGGTACTTTGCGGAGCATCTCCAGCGTGTTGTTCACCTTGGCTTCGGGGTCGTCTTCCATGCTGTAAATGAGTTTGTCAATTTCTACCTTTACCAATGGGCGTTGCGCTGCAACAGTCACCTCAGCGATGGCCTGTACTTTTTCCTTCACAAACAGCTTTCCGAAATCTATTTTTTGATTGGCTTCCGTCAATGCAAACGGTTTCACCATCGTGGCTACTCCGACTGACTGGATGGTCATCAGGTAGTTTCCCGGAGTTTTCAGCCGGATTTCAAACTTCCCGTTGCCGTCGCACGCCGCTGCATTGGCAAACTGGGTTGGCGCCTGCACAGGGGCAACGCTCACCGTTGCATAAGGCACCGGCTCGTTGGTTAACGAGTCGACCACCTGACCGCTGACGGAATACAAATCACCGGCGCGATTCTGCGCCCAAGCGGGGATAGTAAACAATACTGCCCCGATCAACAGGATGAAAATTTTTTTCATTTCGATGAATTTTAGTGAGAGTTTAAGAAATTAGATTCAAAACGTCAAAGATAAACTTTTTATTATACCAATGCGGTTTTTTAAGAAAGTTTATGAAGTTTGGCTACGCTATCATTTGTTCTTTCGCAAACGCAAACTCTTGCGTATTGAATCTAAAACAATCTCTTTCATTTCTTCATAATTTTCCTGTCCCATTATTTCGTATGCGATGATGGTTAATATAGCTCCTGTTACGATTTGCAAAATAATGGTTACCAAATTATTCCAGCCCAAAAATGAAAGATTCCAGACAAACAGCGAAACAGCAAGTGCAACCGCAAACAATGGCAGTACATCAGCCAATTGTGCTTTAAAAGAATAGTTGATCAATCCGGACGAATAATAGCTGTTCAAAAAATACGCTATGAAGGAATGGACAATAACCCCGATCAGCAACGCTTCAATGCCCAGATAAATACCGACAAAAATAAGTGGAATGTGGGCAATTTTCTTGATGATTTCCAGCTTTAAAAACAAATCCGATCTTCCTTTTACAATAATGATATTCAGATTCATGGCATGTAATGGATAAAGCATTGAAGAAAAACACATCAGTTGAAGAAACGGAACCGTCGGTAACCATTGTTCACCTATCAGAGTCACGATCAATGGTTTTGCTATGGCAGCCAATCCCAGCATCAACGAGAATGTGATCATCATGGTACTTTTGATCAATTTCCGGTATCCCGTTTTCAGTTTTTCCGGATCATTCTGAATAGTCGATAATACAGGGAAAGAAACCCGTTGAATGTTGTTTGTCAATGTTGAAGAAAAAAGATTGGTAAATTTTTCGGCCTGATAATAGAATCCCAAACTTGCTGAAGAAAAGATTTTCTGGATAACGGGATAATAAATGTTTCTGAAAGCGTTATCTATCAATCCTGATAAAGCTAATTTGTAGCCGAATCCGAACAATTCCCTGAAACTTTTGACGGAAAAATCGACTTGGGGACGCCATGAACCCAATACCCACAGCAGAATAGTCGTGAATAGATGTCCCAGCATGCTTCTCCAGACCAGGCTCCATACCCCGAATCCTTTATAGGCAAGAATTATGGCTATGGCGCCGGCAAACGTATCAGAAATGATAGATATTTTTGTTTTGGTTTTGAAGTTGATGCTTTTGATCAAAAGTGTATACTGTATTACACCTGCAGCGTTGATGAACAAAACAAGACCGGCAATTCTAAAAATGAAACAAAGTCCGGGCTCATTGAAAAACGATTCGAGCAACGGCGCTAAAAAGAATAACAAGCCATAAAGGAAGCTCGCTACAACGATGTTGAAATAAAAAACGGTACACAAATCTGTTTGCGTACAGTCTTTTTTTCGGATCAGCGCCGTACCGAAACCACTGTCGATAAACGAGCCGGATAAGGCAATGAAAAAAGTAATGATTCCCAAAATGCCAAACTCGTCGGGTGAAAGCAGACGGGCCAAAACGACGCTAACAATAAATGAAATGGCCTGAGCTACAAAATTATCAATAAAGCTCCAGCTTAATCCCCGTAATGTCTGTTGTTTTAAGGTCATTTTACTTTTATTATTTTTATCTTCTTTTTGCCCGTTCCCATTTTACATCCTGAGATTTTTTTAAATATTTGATCAATCCAAGATAGACAGAAAAATTCATGATGAAAAAATAATACGGCACAAACAGTATTTTGAGTTTTATATGTCTGTTTTCCAGAAACCATCCCAATAATGCCATCGAATAAAAGAGCGCCTGCAACCACAAAACAATTGAAAAGAAATGGCAGGAAAACAGGCCGGCCCGACAAGCCAACGCAGAATTTGCCACTAATAACAGCAATAAACATAGCGGAGCTAATGTCCACCGCATCACACGATGCGAAATGTATTGGAATGACAGGATTCCATACCTGAAAATATTGAGCAGTGGGGCAAGTCTTACCATAGATTGAAATCCGCCTGCTGCTATTCTGATCTTCCGTTTTAATTCTTCCCTGACATTGGCTGATGATGTTTCGTATGCGTAAGCATCCTGATCATACTGCGTTACATATCCTTGCATGGCAATACGCAAAGAAATCATTAAATCGTCCAGCAACGTATCACGTTCCACTTCGGTAAAAAGTTCGGAACGTATGGCAAACAATTCTCCCGCAGCGCCCACTACCGAATATAAACGGGCGTCATAACGCTTCAGGAAGGATTCGTATTTCCAGTACAATCCCTCGCCTGCACCTGCTGCGGTATCTTTTTCGTTACTATAAATTCTTTTTTCGCCCGACACACAGCCAACTTTCGGGTCATCAAAAAAACGGACAATGCGTCGAATGGATTCCTTACCCAACATAGTATTGGCGTCGGAGAAAATGATGACAGACGTTGCGGATAATTTTACGCCCCGGTTCATAGCTTCAATTTTACCTGATCGATCAGGATTGTGGTAGACAGTAATATCCTGATATTGACGTAATAATTCAGGCGTGCCGTCGTCTGACCCGTCGGTAACCCACACTATCTTCAACCTGTCTTTTGGATATTCCAGTTCGAGCGAGTTTTTTATTTTTGCATCTACATAGTCTTTTTCGTTGTAGGCGGCTACTAAAAGGGTCACTTCCGGAAGATCTTCAATCGGATACTCCACAGTTTTCCCTTTGACAGCCTCCTTGATTTTGACCATCAACCACAGCACAGCGGCATACCCAACGTATGTATAGCACACGATGAATATCGACAACCAAAAAACGATAAGCCAGAAATAATACATGGTTAAGAATGAATAAAATCAGTAATTTTGGTGTACAATTGCTTTGGCCAGTCCTTACGCATACACGGACGTTCGATGGTAATGAAAAACAGGCCTGTTATCACAATGATCAAAGGTATCAGTATAATCATCTGCACCGGCAAATTCCATATAAGATCATCAAACAGTTGTATTTTCAATGTATACGGAAGCAAAAATACAATTAAAGGATAGTGCAGCAAATATAAACTGTAACACATTCCCCCGATTGTAGTGATTAGCTTTGAGGTGAAGAACCTGTTCCAAAAAATGCTTTTGAAAACAGAAACAAAAAATATGAAAATAGACGCCAGAAACAGCAGATATTTCAGCGGATGGTTGTATGTCCATGCAAACAGATATATGCCGCATATACTGATCGTACAGGCTAAATCCCAATAATAGTTTTTCGTTCTGTTTTTTAAATCCGTCAACAGACAGTCTGCAAAAAGAAATCCGAGCAGAAACAGACAGATATAGTACAATGCGGAATTACCCAAATGATATGCCTGGAAAACAGTATAAGTACAGGCTCTTATAGTTGTCCATACAATGATAATACCTGCAAAAATCAATCTTCGCTGAAGTTTCTTCCTGATCAAAAACAGGGAGGCCAGCAATGGTGCAAAGATATAAAACTGGATTTCTGCTTCAAGGCTCCAGGTTACAGGATTTATAGGGCTCCAGGCGCCGTATATGAACTCATGCGTATAGGTTAATGTTGCCATCAGATGAGGCAGGGTAAAACCGTCAAAACTACCCCTCTCCATGAATGAATAAGCAAAGTAAATCCCAAGTATGCAGAGGATAAAAGGAGGTTCCAGCCGTGTAAGCCGACGGATAAAATACCTTTTGATGTTCACTTTCCGCGTTCCTGACAAATGATGCGAAGCAAACGGCATCCCCAGAATACAGCCGCTAATGACAAAAAACACTTCAACCCCCAAACCTCCGAAAGAAAGTACGGTATCAAACGGATGGTTGGTGATCTCGTCCAATCTGTCAGGAAAAAGCCGCTGATAATGCTTGTATACATGTAACATCATCACAGGAAGAATAGCAAAAAAACGTAATCCGTCAATTTCAGGAATAAATGCATCAGTGCTGGTTATCCTTCTAAATCTGTCTAAAAAAGCCATGAATGATTAACTCTGCCGTTATACATTGAATTTTATTCAATCAATTTTTATACGAATAATTTTGTAAAAAGTTACGACTTATATTAACCTTCCGGCAAAAAAACCAGCCCCGTCCGTCTTTATGATATTATTTTTTAAAATTTATCAGCTACTTTTCCTGTAACTCAATACTGCCCACGTATTAAACACCACGCCAAAAGCGCAAAGCGCCAAAAATTGCGGTATCATTTCGCTGTATGTGCTGCCTTTTAGATATACCAATCGCATGACCTGCATAAAATATTTCAGGGGATTGAAAACAGTAATGGTTTGCGCCCACCCGGGCATACTGTTGACGGGCGTAAACAGGCCGCTCATCAAAATAAGAATCATCACAAAGAAAAATATCACGAACATGGCTTGTTGCATGGTATTTGAATGGTTGGATACGACAAGTCCAACGCCCGATACGACAATGATATATACTGATGAAAATAATAGAATTGTCAGCAGACTGCCTGTGGGATAAATCCCGTAAACCAACGCCGCCAGCGTCATACTGATGCTCATTACAATGAACCCGATTATCCAGTACGGTATCAGTTTTGCCAAAACAAACATGAGTTTTTTTACAGGCGTTACGTTTATCTGCTCAATAGTACCGGCTTCTTTTTCGCCCACAATGTTCAATGCGGGCAGGAAACCGCAAAGCAGGGTGAGCAGCATCACCATCAAAGCAGGAATCATAAAAACCTTGTAATCCAAATGCGGATTAAACCGGTAGTGCTGCGCAATTGAGAATTGTGAACTGTGAATTGTTAACCGTCCGTTGTCCATTAATAATTCGCGTGCATAGTCGCCGATGATGCCCGAAAGATAGGAAAAGCCAAGCGTTCCCTTTGTGCCGTTCACCGAATTGACTGAAATCATTACACGACCCGCTCCTTCGTTGATGATATTGCGCTCAAAATCGCTCTCAATTTCGAGAATGATATCTGCTATGCCGGCATTTATGCTGTTCATGGCTTCGCTGCCGGTGGCTGAAACATCCGTCAGACGGAAATAACCCGACGAGGTTATTTTGTGAACCAGCCTTTCGGAAAACGTGCTGCGGTCGTTATCCACAACGCTTAAATTGACATTCTTTACTTCCTGATTGGCAGCCCACGGGAAAACCAACATGACCATCAGTGGCATTACGAAAATTAATTTCGGAAGAAACGAATTTCTGAAAATCTGCTTAAACTCCTTTTCTATCAAAAAACGTAACATAATTAACAATTAATAATTTACAATTAACAATTCAGGGTCGCGTATCAATTCAAAAAAAACAAACTTTTGGGGTTTAAATTTGTATGCTATAACAATTGCACACAACTTTTCTTTGGTTAAACTGTCTATCATCATCTTTATTAATTTTAAATTGTTAATTATTAATTGATTTCCTGCTGGTGTTGATGATACTTGTCAGTAATTTGATTAACTCAACACAATCTGTATGAATGGAATGAAACGAGGTTTCCGAAATGTACTCACTGTCTTTCAATAAGCATATCCAATATTCCGTTTCGTTGGCTTCTTTCAAAGCAATGCTCAATTTATGTATAAAATCAACATGCGATTGAGCATATTCGGCTTCACGTATCAATGCGCCTATTGCCGTTCCACTACGTAACATTTGTTTTGACAGAACGAACTCTTTTTGTTCCACAGTCAAAAACTTGTATGCTTTTATTATTCTTAATGCAAACGCATACGATTTTTCCTTGATTACATTGCCTTTCTTCATCATTATTAATTATTAATTATTAATTACTTAGTCTTGTTTTGAATCTTTTAAGACTGAGCACGATAAGACCTGCCGCCATTACCGTAAGGATACACAATTGTTTGACGATAAACTGTATTTCAACGCCTTGAATCATTATTCTTTTCACAGCTTCGATATACCATCGTGCAGGCACTATGGATGAAATCCACTGCAATATTGCCGGCATACTTTCTACGGGAAATATCATACCCGACAACAGCATGACAGGCATCATCAAGCCCATGCCGGAAGCAAGCATCGCCGCTAATTGAGTGTTTACCAGCGTGGATATGAATAAGCCTAATGCCAGAGCCGTGAAAATGAATATTAGCGACAATAATATCAATATAGAAAGACTTCCGGCAACAGGTACGTCAAGCACATACACAGACAAAAGAAGTATCGTTGCAAGATTGACAATGGACAGCGTAAAGTACGGAACTGCCTTTGCCAAAATGATATATATCGGCTTCATCGGCGAAGAGAGCAGAATTTCCATTGTTCCTGTTTCCTTTTCGCGCACGATGGCAATAGAGGTCATCATGGCGCAAATCAGCATCAGGATAAGCCCCATGACGCCCGGAACAAAATTGTACGCACCTTTTCCCTGCGGGTTAAACAGCATTTTTGATTCAATTGATAATTGACAGTTGACAATTGACAATTGTTCATTGTCAATTGTTAATTGTCCATTGTTCATTATTCTGCCTGCGTATCCGGTAAGCATTGCTGCCTGATTGGGGTCTGTACCGTCAGAAATCAGTTGAACAGCCGCTTCGCCGGTGTGTAACAGATTATCGGCAAAGTTCTCACTGAAAACAATGACAAGGTTGATGATACCGTATTTGAACACATCGTTGATTTGCTCGGGACTTGTCAATTCTTCGGCAATGGTGAAATATTCGCTTGCCTGAAATTTTTCTTTGATAAACTGTGTCACAGCGTCTTTCGACGGATCGAATACTGCCACCTGCGTATTTTTCACTTCTGTGGTGATGGCAAACCCGAAAAGTAATATTTGCATGATGGGCATACCCAACAATATCAACATGGTACGCTTATCGCGGAAAATGTGATAATATTCTTTTTTAACAAATGCTTTAAACTGTTTCATCTCTTAATTTTTAATTCTTAATTGTCCCCGCGTGTTGCTTTTCTTGCTAACTGTTGAAACACATCGTCCATACTTTCGGCGTGAAATTGATGACGCAGATTTTTGGGCGTATCAAGGGCTTCGATACGGCCGTCAACCATGATAGATACGCGGTTGCAGTATTCGGCTTCGTCCATGTAGTGCGTGGTTACGAAAACGGTAATATCTCTTTCGGCGGCGGCGTAAATGAGTTCCCAGAACTGGCGGCGCGTCACGGGATCAACACCGCCTGTCGGCTCGTCGAGAAAAACAATTTTCGGTTCGTGGAAAATAGATACCGAAAACGATAATTTTTGTTTCCACCCCAACGGCAACGATTTGACAAGCGTATTGCGTTCGCTTTCAAAGCCGAGTTCGTGCAGCATTTGATCTGTTTTAGCGGCAATTTCTTTGGTTTTCATTCCGTATATTCCACCGAAAAGTCGCAGATTTTCCCATACTTTCAGGTCCTCGTAGAGTGAAAACTTTTGGCTCATGTAGCCGATATTTTTCTTGACATTTTCCGATTGTTTGAAAATATCGAAACCCGCCACCGTTGCTTTGCCCGACGTGGGATGGCTCAATCCGCACAACATGCGCATCGCAGTTGTTTTTCCCGCTCCGTTTGCGCCCAGAAATCCGAATATCTCACCCTTGTCCACGCTGAATGAAATATTATCTACGGCGGTAAAATTTCCAAATCGTTTGGTCAGATTTTCCGTTAAAATTACATGATTATCCATTAATGCTATTTTTCAACATTCAATACTCCCTTACATTCCGGATATCCGGTACAGCCCCAAAATTCTTTTCCTGCGTTTTTTCCTGTTGTGGCTTTGCGCATTGTCATTGGTTTGCCACAATTTGGACAAACAGGAGCATTTTCGTTTTTCGCCCTCGCTTCGGTTCGTATTTGTGTCATTTTTTCGCGAAAGCCACCTTTTTGCTCAAAAGTTTCTACTTGAGTTTGCAGTTGCCCGGCAAGCATTTTCATAGTGCGGCGTATCAATATTATCAGGCAGTTAGCCACTGTAATAGAATCATCTGAAAGTAACCAGCGGTCAAATTTACTCTGCTGTTTCAGTAAATGAACACAGGACTCATACACCCAATCGTCTTTGTAATCAGGTCTATCCAACCACACTGCAAACACTGCTTTTGCTTCTTCGGAGTTGATGTGCCACGGCACAAGTCCCTGTCGTAATAGCCAATCTTCGTAGTCGCTAACCAATTCATTCAGACTTGCGCGAGCCACATCGGTCAGTTTTATTTCTGTTTCCTTCGAGGTTGCCGACCGCGCCGAACCCTCAACGATATTTACCTTTCCGGAACGTGCTGCCTGTGTCATTTGGTCGTATTGTCTGCCGGTCGGGTCAAGTTTTCGGGTTAGAAATTTCTCGCAAAACCGATACGTGGCAAACTGCACAATGCTTGCCATTATCCACGAGTCCAAGCGACGATAACCGGAAGTTGGGTCAAATGTTGCCATAATCTTTTTTATTTATTGTTTTGTTATCGGGTTTTTTCGATTTCGGTCGACCGAAATCGAAATTGTTGAAATTTTTGATATTTTTTTAACGATTTTTTGACAATAACATAAAACAGTCTTCCACAGTCGGTTGAATAGCCTGTATTTCAATATCCGAATGTCCTTCATTTTCCAGAAATGTTTTTAATTCTTCAAAAGTCAAGCGATTATCAACGGTAACGTGAAGTGCTTCGCCGAAGGAAAACGATGATTTGACGGACGGGTATTTGCGCAAATCGTCCAATAACCGTTTCATTCGGTTGGTTTGCACTGCCCACAACGTTTCGGGATATGCGGCAATGATGTTTTGAGGCGTATCCACCTGCATAAATTCGCCGTTCATGATGAGCGCAATCCGGTCGCAGCGTGTGGCTTCGTCCATATAAGGCGTCGAAACCAGGATAGTGATGCCCTGCGCTTTCAACTTTATCAGCATATCCCAAAATTCCTTGCGCGAAACGGGGTCAACGCCGGTGGTCGGCTCGTCGAGAAACAGCACGGTTGGCTTGTGTATCAACGCGCAACTCAACGCAAGTTTTTGTTTCATGCCGCCCGAAAGTTTTCCCGCCCGACGGTCTTTGAACGGCTCGATTTGACGGTAAATATCTGCAATCAAATGATAATTTTCTGCAATGGTAGTGTTGAAAACGGTAGCGAAAAATTCAAGATTTTCTTCAACAGTCAAATCCTGATACAGCGAGAATTTACCGGGCATATAACCGACGGTGTTGCGGATTTTCCTGTAGTCTTTGACCACATCAAGTCCGTCCACAATCGCTGTTCCGCTATCAGCAAGCACCAGGGTGGTTAATATTCTGAACAGCGTTGTTTTCCCTGCGCCGTCGGGTCCGATGATACCGTAAATTTCGCCCTGATTGACCTCAAAAGTCAGGTTTTTCAGGACTTGTATATTGCCGTAAGACTTGTTGAGCAATTGACAATTGATAATTGACAATTGACAATTTTTTTTCGCCTCATTCATAAATCAATCATTTTCAATTATCAATTGTCAATTGTCAATTGTCAATTATTTTGATTTCGCCATACATACCTTTTTTAATATAACCGTCATTTTGCACTGCTATTTTCACAGCGTACACGAGATTTGCGCGTTCATCGCGGGTTTGAATGGTTTTGGGCGTAAACTCGGCACGGTCGGAAATCCATATAACAGCACCCTGATATTCATTGCGTTCAGATTTTCCCCTGTCGGCGAAAACCTTTACTTTTTGCCCGATTTTCAACGTGGTCAGTTGGTCGGCGGTAATGTACACCCGCAAATTCATATTTTCGATGTCGGCAACTTTGAACAGCGCCCTGCCTTGCGTCGCCAACTCGCCTTGTTGTGCATATTTCGACAAAACAGTTCCGCTGATTGGGCTTGCGACAACGCTTTTTCTGATTTGGTCGTCAATTTGCGCAATCTGCATTTCCAATCCCGAACGTTCGCCCGAAACGCTGCGGTTGTTATTTTCCAGCGTTTCCGTTTGCGCGGCTAACTGCTTTTCCAAAACAGCGATTTGCGCCAAAATATCGTCCACTTGCTTTTGCGTGGCCGCATTTGCCTTTACTAAATTTTCAAAACGTTCCAGTTCTGTTTTTTGCGTGGTGATTTGTTCACGTAAAGCGGCAACTTGTCTAACAACATTGTATTGCCGGCTTTCTACAGCCTTCATACTTGCCAGAAACTGCATCTTTCTCAAATACAGTTGGGTAGTATCAATATATCCCACCGGCGCATTGGCTTCAACTTTCTGCCCTTCCATGACGTTGAACGCCATTAACTCGCCGTTTGCCTGCGCCGAAACCATTACTTCGGTTGCTTCAAAAACGCCCGACGCATCGTATTGACTGTTTTTGTTTACACACGAAAACAGTAGCAAATTGACAATTGACAATTGACAAATGACAATGAGCCTGCTTTTTTGTTTTACTTTTTTTAATGAATTTGTTTTCATATCTCTATTTTTTATTGTTTGAAAATGATTATTTTACATTATGTTTTGTTGTTCTGACTATACTTATCAATAATTTTATGACTTCAGCACAATCTTGATGAATGGATGTAAAACTCTTTTCATCAATATAATCGCTATCTTTGAGAAGTATCAACCAATATTCCGTTTCATTGGCTTCTTTTAAGGCAATATTCATTTTGTTGATGAAATCCGCTTTGGATTGAGCATGTTCCGCTTCTCTGACCAATGCGCCTATCGCCGTTCCGCTTCGCAACATTTGTTTTGACAAAACAAATTCACGCTTTTCTTCACTAAGAAATTTATACGCTTTTATCACTCTCAGCGCAAAAGCATACGATTTATCCTTTATAACATTATCTTTCATATCCTAAACTTTATTTATCAGTTATTTATATTCATTATCAATTGTCAATTGTCCATTGTCCATTAAAAATTTGAGATTGTACATGGCAAGCAACAATTCTATTTCGTGTAGAATTTTATCCTGTTTTGCCATTTCTTCCGCATAAACGTCGCGCATCAGGTCGTTTCCCGAAAGCGTTCCGTTTGCCATTTTCGCTTCCGACGCCTGTTTTACGGAAGTCCGTAAGGCGATGATTTCGTCGTCGTATTTCATCTGGTCGCGATATTTCTCTATTTCGCGCTGTTTTCGCGAAATGTCAATATTTGTGTTAAACAGAAATGTTTCCTGTTGCGTCAAAACCGAATTGATGTTGTTTTGTATCAACTGTTTGTTGTTTTGATTGGAATAGAAATTTCCGAAATTCCACGTCAGACGTGCGCCAACGATGTAGTATGCCGAAAACCCGCTTTTCAGCATGTTCAGTCCGGGATTTCCGTATCCGCCCGTAGCAAACACGCCCAATCTCGGTTTCAGGCTTGCGTTCAGTTCGTTGTTTTGCGCTTCTAAATGTTTCATTTTTGCATCAAACAACGCCAGTTCGGGTCGTTGAATGAAAACGCCGACGAATGAAACATCATCGGGTTTCGCCAAAGCGGTTACCGTTTCGCCCGTCAGCGCCGAAAGCATATCCAAATAGGCGGCTTTTTGATACGTCAGTTGGCTTTTCGCCTGTATCGCTTTCAGTTGCTCAACTTTAACCGCATCCAAATCGGCTTGATTGGCTACTCCGTTTTGGATACACGATTGAACTTTTTTGTAATTTCTACCGAGTTCCTCCTGAAAAAGCCTGTTTTGCTCTAATTGCGCATCAAAAAGCAATATCCCGAAAAAGAGTTGATTAACCCGCTCGTTAATGGCATACATGTCCATTTCGAGCGATTTTACTTCCACTTCGGTTGATGTGCGAATGGTTTCCATTTTTGACCTGATGCTTCCACCGTCCCACACTACCTGATTTATATCAAGGGCAGCGCCGTATTGGTCTTTGCTCAAGCCTTTTACGTTCACGCCGGGTATCGAAACGGGAATTTCAGTTACTTCTGACTGATAGGTCGCCTTTGCCGAAAAGGTAATTTGCGGCAAAAAACCTTTGCCTGCGTTCGACAGATTAAAATCTCCCGACCTCTCAATCAAGCCGTGTTGCTTGATTAAGGGATAGTTAGTCTGCGCTTTTGCGTAACAATCCTGAATGGTTACCTGCGCAAAAGCGGCAAGGTTGCAACTTAACATGAAATAGATGATGATTATTTTTTTCATTACTAAATGGTTTAACATATTCAACTAACTGATTTGTTAATATTGGTTCAAAAAAGTATTTACACTCTTAAAGCGTTCAAAACGAATTGAACTATACTTTCTTTCCTTTCATCAAGAAGGTTCTCAAAATTTTCGGATTGATAAGCGGGCATCACTTCTGCCAGGATTGGGAAAACATTAAATGTCATCACATTCAAAGACAAAACATTTAGAAATAAATCAATGGTCTTTATCGGTTTTACTTTTCCCTTCAAAACCTCATTGATCAATAATTTATCGAAACGTTCAAAAATAGTAATCAGTTTTGAACGCAGTTCATCGAGAAGAATACGTCTATTTTCTTCATTATGCACTATTTCAGTCAAAATGAAACCCACCAGTTTAGGATTTTGTCTGATAAAATCGAAATGAGCTTCGATTAATTTACGGATTATTTCCTCAAAAGGTAATTTTTCATTCACATGCTGACCAACCGCATTGCCCAGCAAACGCACTTTATTTTGGAACACCTTTCGGAACAGATTTTCCTTCGTTCTGAAATAATAGTGCAGCATGGCATGCGTAACTCCGGCTCTTTTCGCGATGACTGTCGTTGGCGTGTTTTTGTAACCCTTTTCCAAAAATTCAGCCTCAGCGGCTTCAAGGATTAACTGCTCGTTATTGACTTCTATCTTCATGGTTTAATATTTATGTCTAACAAAATTGTTAAGACGGTGCAAAGATATTTTAAAAAATTTAATTAGCAATTGTGAAAAAAAAAAAAAGTTTGCTTTTTTTTGTTTATATTTGTGCTGGGAAAAAAAATGTTTCCGGTTAATATGAATATTGAATGAAGCAAACAAAAAAAATAGGTAAAATTTTCTTTTTCACGGCATTAACCGTTGTATTGCTGTTTTATCTATTGCCGAACGTAGCAATCATAGAACAATCGCTTGAAATAAGGGCTACTCCCGACAAAGTATTTGAACTTGTCAACCGTCCGGCAAACTGGCCGCAATGGTACATGCCGCTTCAGGATACTTCAGGCGTTCAGTTGCGTCTTGTTGGAACTACAGCTGGCAAGGGAGCAGGTATGAGATGGATCGGTCAAAACCCTGAACATACTACCGGAATCATGAACATACGCCAATCGAAAAACAACCGAAACGTAACGGCTGTAGTGACTGTCAATGACAAGCGATCTGCTGTGATGAATTTCAAAATTAAACCAGTGGGAATAGATGCGTCAACGCTTACTATCACTTCTCGGCTGCAATTCCGTCAGGACAGTATCTGGCATTACTTGCGGCTGATGTTCGATCGGTCGGATGAAATGGAACTCATCAATTACCTTGGAAATATCGACCATGCCGCCATGAGACAAATCGGTGGTATAGATGTTTCTTTACAGCGGGTAGAAACGTTTTCGTACATCGGTATCATGGATAGTTGTTCGTTGGAAAATGTGTCACAGCGTATCAGTGATTTATACAACGAATTGTTGGTTTTTGGCGTCAGGTCTGGTATAGACATCATTGCCCGACCAATTGTCATTTATCACCAACTCGACGAAAAACATTCGTTGTTTGAACTCGGTATCCCTGTTGTTGAAACAGTAATTCCAGTTTCAGAACGTATTCGCTACAAAACGATGCAAGGTCGCGACCATGTTGTGGCCAATTACTACGGTGCGTATGATACATTGGAAGATGGACACAATGCTATACAACATTGGTTGATGCGCTACAGTCAAAAACTGACAGGTTATCCATGGGAAATGTATGTGACAGACCCTGTCACCGAAGCAGATCCTAACAAATGGTTGACCAAAATTTTTTATCCAGTAAATTAGTTTTTCATAAACAAAGGAAAATAGAAAAAGGAAAATAAAAACAATAATAAAAAAAGGAGTAATCAATATGAAGAGAATAATTTTAGCGTTAGTAATGGTGGCTTTCTATTTAAGCCCTATCCATGCCCAAGTCAAATTTGGGCTTAAAGGCGGCGTCAATTTCGATAATTTCGAATTTAAGGAAGCCAAAACAAAAGAGTATGTCCTCGACAATTCCACAGGTTGGCAAGCCGGCGCTCTGTTGCAAATTAAGATTCCGGGATTGGGGTTAGGTCTGCAACCCGAATTGCTTTACACTGTGTGTAAGGCAAATATTAATGATGAAACGAACAGCATCCACTATTTCGAAGTTCCCGTAAATCTGCGATTGGGCGTGAATCTTTTTCTTGTTCGCCCCTATCTTATGGCAGGGCCATACTTTGGCTATGCAGTTAATTTTGAAGGCAAATTTTTCGAAAACGATATCAACAAATTCGACTGGGGCTTAGGCTTGGGCGGTGGTGTTGAAATATGGAAATTTGTACTCGACGCTCGCTATTCGTGGGGGTTGCAGAATGTATCGAGTGTGTCGGAATTTGAAATGAAGAACAATCGGTTTACGTTGTCGTTGGGGATTCTTTTTTAGAGTTTCAGCTTTCAAGCGTTGCAGGGTTTACTGCACATCGAAATTTGCAGTTGCAAAAATAATTTTTCCTCCTTTGGTCAAACCTTCCACCGTTACCTGAAATTCGCCACAGTAGTCGGAAGTAAAAAAAGGTATTTCCAGAGTTGAATATCCTTTGGTTTTCAGGTCAGGCTCCCAAAGAAGTGTGTGGCGATAATCGGGAAGGCGGCTTTTGCGTTTTTTTTCGTCTGAATAGTCGGGCGTATATAAGCGGCGTGGGGCTTGTGTTCCCGCATAGTTGACGAACTGGGTTGATGGACCGGCCGCTAATCCCGGGTAATTATGTTCATAGGTCAAAAACTCTACAATACCGTCAAACCTCATTCCCTGAAAGATATATTCTTCGTTATATATA
>Ga0082212_10002816_pt1 | contig 24986 bp, 16 predicted proteins | sample TergutNt197P3_FD_71548 | JGI IMG/M metagenome (GOLD analysis project Ga0082212, IMG submission 71548) | Neocapritermes taracua P3 segment gut microbial communities from Petit-Saut dam, French Guiana - Nt197 P3 | ecosystem: Host-associated > Arthropoda: Insects > Digestive system > Gut ... | reverse complement strand
GAGAGGGATGGCATCTTGTTTGCGCCGCCCACGCGTTTTTTCATGCAAACCAGAGTACGCCCCCGGGCCTTTAGGCGCGTTGCGCCCCCTGATTCGTAACCTGAAAAGACAGGAGATCCGTCATATGAGCGGGATGAAGAGGGCAGTCGAGATTTCAAAATCGGTCCTGATAGCGGCGCTGGCCGCGAGCGCGCTGCTGCTGGGCATGCGCACGGGGCTGTTCAACGATTTCTTCAGGACGATCCCGTTTTTCGGCAACGTCGCGGAACTCATGATAGGCGGCGCGGGCGCTGCCGAGACCGGCGGCGCGGCGCTGAAAGAGGCCGCGCGGCCCATACTCATCGTGATCACTAACGAGGACGGAGGACATTACGCCGTCAAGTACGATACGGACGCAAGGAATGCCGTATATGACAGGACGAGCAGCATACTCAGCGAGGCGCTCGGTTCGGTTTCCGGGCTGGCCGAGGTCGCGGAGGACGAATGGAGGGCGGCTTTGTCGGGGCCGGGGATATACTTTATGTACGCGGCGCCGGTCGGGCTTTCGGTGCTCGACGGCTGGCTCGGCGCGCAGATGCCGGAGAACCAGGGCGGCGCGTCCCTGCGGCAGATATGCGTCGCCTTCGGCGGGGACAGGAGCAGGATATACTTTTCGGGCGGCGGCGGCCAGTTTTACGGCGCCGACACGGCGTCTTCCGCGGGTAAGGCGCAGGAACTGGGCATTTACAGCGCTAACGGCGCGATGTTCGCTTTTGAGACTGATCTGGCCTCCGCGGCGGCGCCGTATATGCTCATCACGACTGAGCGCGGCCATCCGGACGTCTATGCGGACTCGGCAGGCAATCAGGAGGAACTGCTGGGTATTACCCTTGACGCGCTTGAGTACGGAGACCAGTCCTCGGCGATACTTCCCGAGAGCGACGGAGCGATGCTTTGCGTCGGGACGCAGTTCAACATAAGACTCGACGCGCAGGGCCGGCTGCTTTATCACAGCAGGGAGAGCCTGCCGCCGGCAGAGGAGCGGCAAACGCCGGGCGAGAGCGAGATGATCGAGCGCGCGCGGGTGATCGCGGCGCAAACGATAGGGGAGACGTGCGGGGCCGCGGAGGTGTTTTTCGAATCGATCGAATACAACGCGGGGTACTGTACGGTATGCTTCGGGTACTACATAGCCGGCGGGCGGGTTTATCTGCGCGACGACGCCCGCGCGGCCGGGGTCACGTTTTTTTCAGGAGTCGTAACGGATGTTGAACTGAATTTCAGGAACTTTACGTTTACGGGCGAGGACACCGTGCTGATGCCGGAAAGGCAGGCGTTCGCGGCCGCCGGCGGGGAGTTCATTCTCTGCTACGCCGACTCGGGCGCGGAGCTGATGCAGCCGTTCTGGCACTGATATACCGAGGGGGGCGGAAAGCATAGGCGCTTCAAAAGTAAAAAATATTGTCATCGTGGCGCTTTTGGTCATTAACGTCCTGTTTCTTGCCGTGATCGTCATAGACGCCGTAGAAGATATCAGCGCCGGGCGCGAGGCCATAGACAGCGCCTGCGCGGTGCTGCGGCGCGGCGGGATCATGCTCGACCCCGACGACGTCCGGACCGGCGGCGCGATGAGGGCTATGAGAACGACGAGAGGCGACGAAGCGGAAGCAAATATAGCGCGCGCGGTCCTCGGCCCGACGGAAATGTCGTATCAGGGCGTTATATACTTGTATGAAAACGCCGCGCGGGGGAGGGCGGAGTTCCGCAGCGCGTGCGACTTTGAGATAGCGCTTTACGAGGGTGTGATCACGAACGCGGACGGGTCGCTGAAAATTGCCAGGAGGCTCCTTCGCAGGATGAAGATAGAGACGTCGGAGCTCACGCTTTCCGGAAATCAGGGAAATCAGGGGCTGGAGGTCGTCACCGCCTACAGCGCGTACAAAGGCGCGAGTATTTTTAACTGCGCGATAGAGTTCGTTTTTCGGGACGGGTCGCTGGAAACGATCGTCGGAAGATACGCCACAGACATTGAGTCGCTTGAAGACGGCGCCGAAATGAACTCGGCCGGCACGGCGCTTCTGGGTTTTCTCGCCTGGGTCAGACGGGAGAATATCGAGTGCGCGAGGATAAGCAGCGTTGAAGCAGGCTATCAGCACCGCGTCGTAGGGTCGTTCGGAGAGGGGGTCATAGCCCCGGTATGGCTGATAGAGGCGGACTCGGGGCGCTATTTGATCGACGATGAGACAGGCGAGATATGGGCGCAGTGAAATGAAAAATGAAAGGGCGGAGGCGACGGAACGCTGTCCGCGCGCGCATGAATAAAAATATTATAGTGAGAGGAATTTAGCAGACGTATGAAATTTTCGGAGATGCCTTATGAAAGGCCGGATGTGGATGAAATGATAAAGGAGGGCGAAGCCGTCGCGGCGGGCGTCAGAAACGCTAAAAGCGCCGGTGAGGCGCTGGAGTGGCACGCGAAGTACGCGGAGTTTTACAAAAAGTTCGTAACGCTGTACTCGATATGCTACATCCGGCACACGATGAACACGAAGGACGAGTTTTATGACGGCGAGAACGACTTTTTCGACGACAACCAGCCGCATTTTGAGAAAATAGGCGTGGATTTTTACAGGGAGATGCTGAACTCGCCGTTTCGCGCGGAGCTCAAGGAGGCACTGGGGGAGCTTTGGTTTGTTAACGCGGAGATGAGGCTGAAGGCTTTCGACGAGAAGATAATAGGCGAGATGCAGCAGGAGAACGCGCTTTGCAGCAAGTTCAACAAGCTTCTCGCTTCAGCCGCCCTGGATTTTAACGGGGAAAAAGTCAACCTTTCCCAGTTGCGCGCGTACCAGCTTTCAAAAGACAGGGAGACACGCAAAGCGGCGTACGCTAAACGGACGGAGTTTTTCATCGAACACGCGAAGGAGCTCGACGATATTTACGACGAGTTGGTGAAGCTTCGCGCCGGCATGGCTGATAAGCTCGGATACAGCGGGTACGTAGAACTCGGATATAACCAGATGACGCGCAACAGTTATGACGCGGAGACAGTGAAGCGTTTCCGGGAGCAGGTAAAGCGATCTCTCGTGCCGTTCCTTGAGGAGTTGCACGAGCAAAGGCGGAAAGACCTGTCGGTCGATAAGCTGAAGTTTTACGACGAGGACGTCTTTTTCGCGGAGGGGAACCCCGCGCCCAAGGGAACGCCGGAGGAAATGTTTGAAGCGGGGAAGAAGATGTACGGGGAGCTTTCGCGCGAGACGTCCGCGTTTTTTGATTTTATGCTGGAGCATGAGCTTTTCGACGTGCTCGCGAAAGAGGGGAAGTCCGGAGGCGGTTACTGTACGGATCTGCCGGACTATGACTCGCCGTTTGTCTTCGCGAATTTCAACGGGACAAGCGAAGACGTCGACGTGCTGACGCATGAGTGCGGCCACGCGTTCGCGTACTATCTGTCCCGGAGCGTTCCGATCCTTGAGTTGCAGGAGAGCACGTACGACGTCGCCGAGATACACTCTATGTCCATGGAGTTTTTTACCGGCAACTGGATGCGACTGTTCTTCGAAGGCGACACGAAGCGTTTTTTATACATGCAGCTTGCGGCTGCCCTGATTTTCCTGCCTTACGGATGTATGGTTGACGAGTTCCAGCACGTCATGTATGATAACCCTGACATGACGCCCGCCGGGCGCAAAGAAGCCTGGTTGAAGCTTGAGGCGGAATACAGGCCTTACATCGACTTTGACGGAGATCCCTTCTTCGGTAAGGGCGGGACGTGGCAGCGCCAGTCGCATATATATGAAAGGCCGTTTTACTATATAGATTACTGCATTGCCCAGACCTGCGCGCTTCAATACCGCGTGTGGATGGAGAGCGACAGGGAGGCGGCGTGGAAAAGCTATATCGAGCTGCTGAGGAAAGCGGGAACGGGAAAACTGACCGACCTCATAAAGGAAGCCGGCCTGAAATCTCCGTTCGAACCCGATTGCATAGACACTATCATCGAGGGCGCGGCGCGGATACTGAAGGATTACAGATGACTCAATAGAAGAATCCCGCGCCTTCGCGCATATACATTTTCGCGGGGAGCGGGAAGGGCGGTTCCTGGGGGGACAGTTCTCCTGCCAGCAGCTTATGCGCTGCGGCCAGCGCTTTTTCCACCTGTTCCGAGGGGATAGGCAGCGGCCCGTGCGAAGGGTAGATCGTGTCGTACGCGTCGGACGCCGCAAGCAGTTTTTCCATGCTCGCTATGTACGCGTAAATGTTCCGGTGGGCGCCGAACATGAAAACGGGCCCTCCCGAGACGCTGTCGCCCGGAACGAGGACGCGGTTTTCCCGGTCGAGGAGCGCTATGCTGCCCGGCGTATGGCCGGGTATCAGGATCACCTCGATCTTCCGCCCGCCAAGGTCGATGACGTCGCCTTCCCACAGCGGGAGGACCTTCGCGCCCGGTTTTGCGTTTTGGTAATAGTAGGGCATTTCGGCGGGGTGCATGTACGCTGTTTCGAACTCGGCGTTGTTGCCTGTGTGGTCAGGGTCGGCGTGAGAGACTACAAGCGTTATCGGTTTGTCGGTCAGCGATTCCGCGAGCGCCCTTACGCCTCCGGCCGCGCCGAAGCCGGTGTCGACAAGCAGCGCGCGTTCCCGGCCCGCAAAGAGCAGGCAGCGCACTCCGTTGTCCTCTATCGTGTATGTGCTGTCGTCGATTTTTACAACCTCCAGCGGTTGCGGCGGGTCTGTCATCGGCATGTCGGTATATCCTTTCGTTGTGTTTTTTCCACAGTGTATTATCGAAGTGGCGGTTCGATTTACCGGTATTCTACCACAGCGGCGGCCGGAATACCAGCTAATCAGCGTTAACCCGGAAGAATCCATGGAGTGCGTCAATATGATCAACTACTCTCTCCCGCGAAGGATATGGAGAATAATATATCCTGCGCTGCTTTTCCTGGCGATACAGTTTCTCGTCGGCGCGCTCATTGTTGTGTTCGCCGCGGTAGCCGTCATAGTGCAGGCGGTCGCCGGGGCTGCCGCGGGGGTCACCGACGCCGCGGTACTTATGGAAGTTGCCATGCGGCTCATTTCGGAAAACACGATCGTTATAGTGTTTATCTCCAACATCGCAACGCTCTCGGTGTTCCTGCCTATGTGGCTCATTACGCGAAGCCAGGCCGAAAGGTATAAGCGCGCCTCGCCCGTTGTTACCGGGCTGCTGACGGCCGGTTTTTTCGCCGGGTTCAATATAATCCAAATGGTGATATTCGGGCTGACGGACGTCATGAAATACTTCCCGTCATATGACGAGGTGAACGACGTTTTTGCTGGCGGATCGTTTGCTATGCTGGTCGTCTCAGTGGGGATCGCCGCGCCGATAGTCGAGGAGCTGGTTTTCCGGGGCGTTCTGATAAACCGGATGAAATGGCTGCCGGTCTGGGCGGCCGTCGCGATCCAGGGCGTGTTATTCGGGGTCGTGCATTTGAATCTGTTTCAGAGCCTGTACGCTGCGATCGCGGGGGTCCTGCTCGGTTTGGTCTATGTGAAGTACAGGTCGATAATCATCGCGATAATCGGTCATATGGCGTATAATCTCGCAAGCGTTTTGCTGGGCGAGTTTCTGACTGAGGATAACGCCGTTATCGTGCTGCTGGTTTGCCCGGTGGTAACTGTAGTCTGCGCCGTTTTGCTGATAAGGCGCGGCGGCGCGGTCAGGGCCGGCGGAACCGACGACGGCGCGCCGTCGGGAGGTGTACATGCGCCGTATGGAGCGCAGCCACCGTAGGCGATTGAGCAAGGGGACGGTTCATCTGCTTGGCCCGCCAAGCAGATGAACCGTCCCCCTGCTTCCTGAACCGTCTCCTGTCCCGCGAAAAAAACTCTTGCTTTTTTGCGCCCGCTATATTAAAATGCTTTGGCATTGACGCACGGCTTCTGATTTTTCCGCCGCGTGTCGCGACCATGTTCCGGGTCATACATACCGGGGCAAGAAGCGCGATGGACGGGAAAAGGCGACGGAGCCGGAGGAAAGCCCGCTAAAAGGGGTATGCGCGCAGGGAGGCGACTCCCTTCGTTACTCCCGTACGCGGCGGGCCTGAACAAAATAAAAACAGGAGGAACAAAATGCCCGTAGTATCAATGAAGCAACTGCTCGAGGCCGGGGTGCACTTCGGCCACCAGACAAGGCGCTGGAACCCCAAAATGGCTCCGTACATCTATATGGAGCGAAACGGCATCTACATCATCGACCTGCAAAAGACGGTCAGAAAACTTGAGGAAGCTTACAACTTTGTCCGCGAGATGAGCGAGAGCGGCGGGGCGCTGCTCTTTGTCGGCACGAAAAAGCAGGCTCAGGACGCGGTAAGAGAGGAAGCCGAGCGCGTAGGAATGTTCTTTGTGAACGCCCGCTGGCTCGGAGGCATGCTCACAAACTTCAAAACGATGCGCACCAGGATCGACCGCCTCGCGCAGCTCCGGAAAATGCAGGAGGACGGCACCTTTGACATCCTGCCGAAAAAGGAAGTCATAAAACTTACCAACGAGATCAACAAACTTGAAAAATATCTCGGCGGCGTCAAGGAAATGAAGAGACTGCCCGCGGCGCTGTTCATAATCGACCCGCGCAAAGAACGCAACGCGATCGCGGAGGCGCGCAAGCTGAAGATACCGATAGTCGCGATAGTTGACACAAACTGCGATCCTGACGAGATCGACTATATCATACCCGGAAACGACGACGCGATCCGCGCGATACGCCTTATATCGCAGGCCATGGCAAACGCCGTGATCGAAGGACGCCAAGGCGCGGACGCGGCGGAGGCGGAGGCCGCGGAAGCGGCTGCGGCGGCGATGGCGTCGGGAGACAGCGGAGCCGCGGGAGACGGCGCGGCGGGCGAGGCCCCTGCCGAAGCGGCAGCCGGCCCGGACGCGGCTGAGTAATTAAGAAAAGGAATGGTAATACGATAATGACATTTACCGCACAGGATGTAAAAGAACTCCGTGAGGCAACGGGCGTTGGCATGATGGACTGCAAAAGAGCCCTGACCGAGGCCGACGGGGACATGGAAAAAGCGATCGCCTACCTTCGCGAGCACGGCCTCGCCGCCGCGCAGAAAAAAGCCGGCCGCATAACGGCCGAAGGCGTTGCGTACGCGACTGTCATAGGCGACGTCGGAGTCGTTGTTGAAGTCAACTCCGAAACCGACTTCGTAGCGAAAAACGACATGTTCACAGATTTTGTCAAAGGCGTCGCCGAGGCCATAGTAAAAGACGCGCCTTCCGACGTCGACGCGCTTCTGGAGTGCAAGTACCCCGGGACGGACGTTACGATCGCCGGGCAGCTGCAGGAACTGATCGTCGTTATAGGCGAGAATATCGCCGTGCGCAGGTTTATCCGCTATGACAGCGGCCTGAGCATACCGTACATACACGCCGGCGGGAAGATCGGCGTTATCGTCAACCTTGAGGTATCCGGCGTGTCCGATATGGACGCGGTGGTCGAGCTGGGGAAAGACCTCGCGATGCAGGCGGCGGCGATGCGCCCGTTGTATCTCGACGTCTCGTCGGTCGACGCGGACGAGCTCGAAAAGGAAAAGGAGATACAGCTCAACAAGGCCATCGAGGAGAACAAGGCGAAAAACCTTGACGAGGAAAAAGCCCGCCAGGTAGCCGAAAAAATGGTCGTCGGGCGTATCAATAAGTTTTATGAGGATATATGCCTCATGAATCAGCCGTTCGTCAAGGAGAACAAGCTTACCGTCGAAAAGCACGTGCAGAAGGTCGCGAAGGACCTGGGCGGGCAGATCGCCGTCAAGGCGTTCACGCGGTTCGAAAAAGGCGAGGGCATTGAAAAGAAGCAGGACGATTTCGCGGCCGAGGTCGCAAACATGGTCAAGTAGCGTTTCCTGACTCCTGAGTAACCGCTGATTGAGCATCTTTGTTGTCATCCTGAACGTAAGGAAGGATCTTTCCCTTAGGATTTGCATGTGTTTACGGTGGTAAGATTCTTCGCCTACGGCTCAGAAAGACATTTTATCAGCGTTTCCTGACTCCTGGCTCCTAATTCCGCGCGCTCGAAAGAGCGCGCGGTGTCATATATTACAGCACAGGTCGTACGCGGAGTAGTTCGCGTGCATAATGCCCTTTACGTCTTTGCAGTCGCCGACGTAGTACACGAACGGCGTCAGCTCGAAAAACGCGTCTTTTGCCGGGGCGGGCGTCATGCCGAGCGCGTTGACGACGTAATCCGCCTCCAATGTCTTGTACGCCCAGCCGCCGCCCTCTGTTTTCACATAGCCGTCGCCGATCTCGCGGACGATATGCCCGCCGATCAGCTTGACGTTGTAATCGTCGAGAAGTTTCAGGAGCATCCCCTTGAGGCCGACGTTTGCGTCCTGCCCGAACTGCTCTTCCGGGAGCATATCGACGACAGTGACGTCGCAGCCCTCCATGCCGAGGGTCAATGCGGATTCCAGCCCGCTCAGCCCGCCGCCGCAAACGACAACTTTCCCTGTGACTTTTTTTCGTCCCGAGTCCACGTCGAGGACGCCGAAAACGTTATCGCCTCCGATACCGGGGATCGGCGGAACGACCGGCACGGAACCTACCGCGACCACTATCGCGTCGGGTCTCTCGCGAAGGACGATCTCAGGGGTGGCCTCCACGCCAAGCCGTATATCCGCGCCGCTTTCCGCCGTCGTACGCGCGAGCCATTCGGTGTATCTGAGCAGATCGTCCTTAAACGGCAGCTTGTTGACGTCGTGCAGAAGCCCGCCAAGCCTGTCCGATTTTTCGAACAAAACGACGTCGTGCCCTTTTTCCGTCAGCGTACAGGCGGCCTGGGCGCCGGCGACGCCGCCTCCGACGACGACGACTTTCTTTTTCCACTCTGCGGGCCACGGCCTGGAGTAGCGGTAATTGCGCGCCAGCCTCGGGTTAACAGCGCAGTGAATATAATTCCCGACGCCTCCGATGCAGTTCCAGCACCGCAGGCACGGCGTCGCGTTTTCAGGCTCGCCGCGCCAGCTTTTATTGAGCATGTCCGGGTCGCTGAGGAGCGCCCTCGCGATAGCGACCATGTCTGCGCTTCCCTCGTTGATTATCTGATCGGCCTGCTCCGCTGTTACTATCCCGCCGACGACGCTTACCGGGATATGGATGTCGGGGCATTGCTTCACTTCCCTTGACAGGGGCACGTTCGCGCCCTTGGGGTGATAGTATGGGGGCATGCAGTAATAACTGGTTTTGAGATCGATGATCATGCCGCATGATATGGAGACGAGATCGATATATTGCTGCGCCGGCTTGAGGAACTCGATGACTTCCTTTATTTCCATGCCGCCTTTGACTTTTTCGTCTCCGCTGATCCTCATCTCCAGGACGAAATCGGGGCCGACGGCTTTTCTGACGGCCTCAAGCAGCATCAGGGGGAACCTGCAGCGGTTTTCAAAGCTGCCGCCGTACATGTCCGCGCGGTGGTTGCTGTATGGGGACAAAAACTGGGCGATCAGGTTCCCGTGGGCGGCGTGGATCAATACGCCGTCGAATCCGCAGCGTTTCAAACGGCACGCGCTGTCAACAAAACCCTCTATAGTATGGTCGATGTCATGCTGATCCATTTCCTTTATGAAACGCCCGCGCCCGGGTATCGTAAAGACGCTGGGCGCGATCATCGTGTCTGACGAACATGCTTCGGGGTCGGCGCCCCGGCCCGCGTGCAGGAGTTCGACGGAAAGCCTCGCGCCGTGGCGGTGCGCCGCTTCCGCCATTCTTACGAGGCCGCCCACTTTGCGCTCGTTCGTCACGTCGATCTCGGCGGGATGATCGGGCGCCGTCTCCCAGTTTATCGGCGTCGCCCCTATGTGGATGACAGCCACGCCGGATTCCGCCTGTTTTTCAATGAAGTCAATGTAGCCTTCGAGCGGTTCGCCCAGCGAGTTGACCATATCGCATACCATCGGAGCGAACTCGACGCGGTTTTTGTATATCGCGTTGCCAACTTTGATCGGAGTGAATAAACTCTTGTAATTGTTGAATGCCGCCATTTCTATTTTACCTCCTTGCCGCGCTCCGCAGAGCAAAACGCGCTCTTCGAGCAAAACGCGCTCTGCGGGCAAAACGCGCTCTTCGGAGCGCGATGCTTATACGTTTCCGACGCTTCCGGCGATCATGTACGCCATGCTCGTCGCGTTCATAATATTGTCCGGCCTCACGCAGTCGCCGACGGGGAAAAACTGCGGCGCGCACTGCGCCAGCGCGTATGTCTCCTCCGTAAGCGGGCGCTGCCCGACGGCGTATATCACAGTGTCCGCGTCGAGGGTACCAACGCTTTCCTCAGTTTCGAACACCACGCCGCTTTCTGTGATTTCCGTTACTTTGCAGGATAGGAACAGATCGACTTTATGCTCATACAGCTCAACGTCAAGCGCCTTCATATGCTGGAAGTTTCCTCCGTCGTTGACCTTGTCCTCCATTTCGATTATCGTCACTTCGCGCCCCAGCATCGAAAGATACACCGCCAGTTCCATACCCACGAGTCCCGCGCCGATGATAACGACGCTTTTCCCCGTTTTTTCCGGGTCCTTGTAAGCGTCCTCCGCCGGTATCACGTTGCTTCCGCCGACGCCGGGTATGTCCGGGACGACGAACGTCGCCCCCATGGCGGAGATTATTACGTCCGGGGCGATGGCGCGCGCCAGTTCCGGCGTGACCTCCGCGCCGAGCCGTATCTCGACGCCTTCTTTAGCGACGTTTATCGCCTGACGTTGCAGATAGTCCTTCAACAGGCGTTTGAACGGGACGTTTTCCTCGCAGTTGAGCGCGCCGCCGAGGCGCTCGCTTTTTTCGCAGAGAATGACCTGATGCCCCCGTTTGGCGCAGGTGAGCGCCGCCTGCATCCCCGCGACGCCGCCGCCCGCAACGAGCACTTTTTTCCTGAGCGCGGGCTGCTGTCTTGACCGGGCTTCCGCTTCGCGGCCTGTTTCGGGATTGATGGCGCAGCGGAAACGCCCTGTGTTTATAAGGTTTGAGAAGCACGCCAGGCACCTCATGCATTTGTTGACGTCGGTTTCCATGCCGGAGCGCAGTTTCAGCGGCAGGTCGGGGTCGGCCAGCAGGGGGCGGGCAAGCTCAACTATATCGGCTTTACCCGCAGCGATGATCTCTTCCATCAGTTCGGGGTTCCCCAGGGCGCCGACCGTCGCTACACGAGATTTGACGTGTTTCTTTATTTCGGCCGCGAGATGTACGTTGCAGCCATCCTCGCGGAACAGGCTCGGGTGCGTGAGCGTGAACACTTCCTCGACCTCGTGGCTGCCGGCCGAGACGTGGATAATATCTGCGCGCCCGTCGATCTGCTTCGCTATTTTTATGCCTTCCTCAATGCCGAACCCGTCGTCGTACCCTTCGGAGCCGGATATCCTGACTTCTATCGGCATGGACGGCCCGACGGCTTTTCTGATCGCGTCGAGCACGGATACGGTCAGCCTCGCGCGGTTTTCTATGTCGCGGCCGCCCCATTTGTCATTGCGCGTGTTGAGCTGCGGCGACAGGAATTGGTGCAGAAGCCAGCCGTGGCCGGCGTGAAGGAATATCATCCCGACGCCGCATTGTTTCACGAACGCGGCCGCTTCCGCGTATTTGCGTATAGTCCGCTCTATGATGTCATCGGGCATCCGCCGGACTTGCCTCCCGTCGACGTCTACGCAATCGACGGGGCCGTAGGCGACTCCCGGAGGGTCCCTCCAGCGGTTTGCGTACATGCCGGCGTGTTCGAGTTCGACCGCGCATACGGCGCCGTATCTCGTTACTTCTTCGACGACGCGGGTAATGCCGTGGAATGAGTACGGCATGCCGGAGAAGTCTTCGTCGAGGCGTACCGAGTAGCCGTAGCCGACGCCGAGCTCCGAGTCTATCCCGAATTCGCCGAGCGTCACAGACGCCGCGCCGCCCATGGCTTTGCGCGCGTAGTACAGCGCTGCGTCCGGCGGGTACATACCGCCTTTGTCCATGTCTATGTATCCCGTCGGGGCGCCGAAGATCCTGTTCTTAAAGGTCTGCCCCGCGACTTTTATAGGGCTGAAAAGGTTCGGGTATTTCATTTCATACATGCTCATAGTAACCTCCATCTCAAACGTATTTGGAACAGATAGGAATGAAAGGATGGAGGTACGCGCAGACTGCGTACTTAGCTTGTAGTACTTTCACGCTATAACCTCATTTTGAATGGAGTATCCATACTTTTCCCTCAGAGGAACAAAGATTTCCTCGTGCGTGTACCGCCTGGCGTCCGGATCGGAAGCCACGGCAAGCGACTCTTCGAGTTTTTCATTAATAATTGTAATTGTTGCCAATAAATCCTCATCCTTTCTCGTACATCATTATATTGCTAATGCTTTACATATGCAAGCGAACTTTTGCGTTTACAAGCGGAAAAAAGCTTGCTTACCGGGGCGCGTGTGGTATACTTTGAATAGACATTAGAAAATTGCGGCGGCTATCCCGCTGAAATAGCGCCGCGTCAGGGCGACAGTCAGAGTACATTTATGGAAGCTCCGATAACAAACATTCAGGGATACTCAATACACGACGGACCGGGCATCAGGACGGTCGTGTTCTTCAAGGGCTGCCCGCTGCGGTGCAAGTGGTGCGCCAACCCGGAAAACCTTGATGCCGGCGTTCAGGTCGGGTTCCTGAAGAACCTGTGCGTCAACTGCGGCCGGTGCGCGGGCGGCGGTGGCGGCAGCAACACCGGCGCTAGTGTCAGCAACTCAGGCGGCAATGGCAGCATAGTCGGAAACGTCGCGGGAGTCGGTGGCGGTGGCGGCGGAAAATGCCCCGAGGGCGCCATCGTGCCCGGGGAGGGCGTTTACAGGATCGACAGGGAGAAATGCACGGGCTGCGGGTCCTGCGTTGGCTCCTGCTATAACGGAGCGCTCGTCAGGTATGGGGAGATGACGACGCCGGAGGCGGTTTTCGCCAAGGTCAGGCGCGATAAGATGTTTTACGATTCCTCGGGCGGCGGAGTTACCGTTTCAGGCGGTGAACCGCTTATTTACCCCGGGTTTGTCTTTGAACTGTTCTCGGCTTGCGCGGACGCCGGGATAGATACGTGCGTCGAAACTTGCGGGTTCGTTCCGGCGGAGGCCGTCAGGCGCGTTCTGCCCGTCACAGGCTTGTTCCTTTTTGATTTAAAGAGTATGGATCCGGCTGTGCATATGAGTATCACAGGGCAGTCAAACGATCTGATCCTGGAAAACGCGCGGCTTGTCGCGTCGGAGGGGCGAGGCGTGCTGTTCAGGCTGCCGCTGATCCCCGGGATAAACGACGGCGACGATAATATAGGGGAGACGGCGGAGTTTGTGAAGAGCCTCGCCGTAGTGAGCGCCGAACTTCAGATCATGCCTTATCATCGCGCGGGGCAAACGAAATACGACGCTTTGAGTATGGTTTGCGAGACTGCCGGGACGGAGATAATGGACGCCGCGGGGATAGAAGCGGTGAGACAGAAGTTTATCGACAATGGCGTAGATTGTACGATATCCGCCTGAGCCGGGCGCGCTCACGGACACATCCCTGACAGCGCGCGAACAATATAGACAGCGCGCGAACAATATAGACAGCGCGAACTATATGGACAGCGCGCGAACTATATGGACAGTTGAAAATCATTCTTTGTGAAAAGGGGAGAACGGCGATGGCCTTTGAAATTGACAATGAGCTGTTGGAAAAAATCGACTGTTTGGAGCTAAGCGAACTCAACGCTCAGTGGCGCAAAGCGATGAAGGAATCCGGCTGGATGATATATTCCGACCGCGAGCGGTGGACGGTCAAATCCTGGCGGGAAACGGAGGGCGAGGATATACAGATCCGCAGGGCAAAGCTCCTTGCCTGTGTGCTCGACAACATCGAGATCAGGATCCACCCGTTCGACGAGATCGTCGGCCGCCCGACTCCCGGCGTGATCGGCTGCGCCACAGCGTTCGACTGCTGCGGCGACTACATAGCGGACGTCTGGAACGACGACGGCGTCATAAACGCCACGATGGACGCTTCCAGCCGTCTGGGCGAGCGGGATATCGAGATACTGCGCGAGAGCGCGTCTTTATTCGGCGGCAAAGCTTTCCCTGAAATGGCGCACAGGGCGTGGGCGTCGCTTGTCGGCGACTGGGTGAAAGACGTTGAGGCGGCCAAACTGAAGGACCCCGGTATCGAGACTGGTATTACAGGGCAGTCTACAAGCACCCTAAACTGGCATAAGCTCCTTCGCGTCGGACTTCGCGGTTACATCGACGAAGCGAAGCGATTGATAGACGAGTACGTCGCGGGGCAGGGAAGGGACGTTAACAAGGTATATTTCTGGAACAGCGTCATCATCGTGCTTGAGGCTGTGATCCGCCACGCGCGCAGATACGCGGAGCTTGCGAAGAAGATGGCGGACGAGGCGGACGACGCCGCCGCCGCTGCAAGGCTGCGGGAGATATCGAACGTGTGCGCGTATGTGCCCGAAAACCCGCCCCGCACGTTCCATGAAGCGCTGCAGGCCATGCAGTTTTGCAATTTGGGTAAGATGCTTGAAAACCCGTGCCAGAACAACTGCCACTGGGGCAGGGCGGATCAGTACCTTTATACGCTTTTTATGAGCGACCTTAAAAACGGCGTCGCCCTGGAGGATATCTCGTCTAAACTGGCCGACCTCATCGGCAGATGGGGCACGCAGACATTCATCGCCAACGAGACGCAGAAAGAGTCGCATCAGATAAACTTCGGCATCAACAGCGTCATGCTCGGAGGGTATAATAAGTATAGTGAGGACAGTTCAAACGAGCTGAGCTACCTTTTCCTCCACATTGTCGGCAAGCTCCAGTTGTCGTCGCCGACAGTCGGGCTGCGCTGGAACCGCAAGACGCCCGCCTGGATGATGAGAAAAGCGATCCGCACGAATATGGAGACTCTCGGCGGCATTCCGTTATTTGAAAATGACGAGGTCCTCATAAAGCATTATGTAGGGGACGGCATACCGTTTGAAGAAGCCGTCGAATGGGCGAGCCTGGGCTGCGTCTACCCGTGCCTCCCGTCCCGCGCGGAGCATTACGGCGCCGAGGGCGTAGCGGCGATCAATCTGGGCGGCCTTCTGCACTTGACTTTGCACGACGGCGTGGATATCAACGGGAAGCAGAGCGGCGTCAAGACCGGCGACCCGCGGGGTTTTGCCTCTATCGAGGAGCTGTACGAAGCGTTCCTGAAGCAGCACAGGTTCCTTTCGCACCGCGTTATGTGGCTTGGAGGCGTGGCAAGGGATACGATCGGCGGTTATTTCAGGACGCCGCTGCTATCTGTCCTCGGGATCGAAGCGAGCATGAGCCTGGGGCAGGATCTGCTGATCGCTCATCCGGATTACTCGCTGTACGGCCTGTCGGACCGGGCGATCATCGACGTCGCGGATTCTCTTGTGGCAATAGAGAATCTGGTGTTTAAAAGCGGCGCGCTGACGATGGGCGAACTGATGGACGCGCTGGATTCCAATTTCGAGGGCGAACGCGGGGAGGATATCCGCCGCATGTGCCTTGCGCAGCCTAAGTACGGCAACGACGACGATTATACCGACGAGGTCGTGAAGCGGGTCAGCACGGACTCCGCGAACATTATCCGCGACTATGACAACAGCCCCTTCCGCAGGTATATGGTCGCGCGCGAAGGGCTCGCGTGGCATTACTTCGGAGGCTTGGGAGTAGGCGCGCTGCCGAACGGCCGCAAGGCGCTCGAACCGCTCAACGACGGGGCGTTGTCCCCGATGCGCGGCGTCGATAAGAACGGCCCGACCGCGGTCATACGCTCGGCGTGCAACTCCTGTTACGACAGCGTATGTTACGCGGCGGTGCTTAATCAGAAGTTTTCGTCGTCCATACTTGGCAGCGACGAGAGCATTGACAAGCTGGTAGCTTATACGAACGCTTACATGGGCGCCGGCGGATCCCATATCCAGTACAATATCCTTGACACGGAAGAACTTAAAGACGCGAAGAAAAACCCGCAGGAGTACCCGGATCTGATTGTCCGCATCGGCGGGTTCAGCGCGTATTTCGTCCAGTTGTCCCCGGAGATCCAGGAGGACGTGATCCTGCGCAGCGAGTTCAATTTGTAGTGCGCGAGGATGTTTTTGCTAATTGCCAAAATGGCGAAAAGCAAAACATCGAGGAACGGGCGACATCCGTAGATTACAGATGCGTCACAATGACGCATCTTGATATCCGCGGTTCGGTTAATACTCAGAGTACCTTACGGACAAAGAAAGTTAATAAAAAACACGAATTTCTTTGTCCGTAAGGGTACTCGTCGCGCTTGCGCGGCGCGTGAGTAATCTCTGCGGAGGGAGCAAGCAATTAATCTTATGGTTTTTTTGGGTTGTGGGCGCAGCTCACATTTGTATAGTGAAAAATGCCAAAATGGCAAATAGCAAAACCGCCTATGTCTATTACGGCCGGGGTCGGGACGCATGGTTTCGCGCCACCGCTGAAAATATGGGGAACTCTTTTTCATGGATAAACGCGGAGCTCTCAAGCTTTATTTCGGGTATGATTCGTTCCGGCCGGCGCAGGAGACGCTCATAGACGCGATTTCGTCCGGCAGGGACGTTCTGGGCGTTATGCCGACCGGGGCCGGCAAGTCGATCTGTTATCAGATCCCGGCTGTGCTTGCGAGTGGGATAACGCTTGTGGTGTCGCCGCTGATTTCACTGATGAAAGATCAGGTCGCGCAGTTGAAGCAGGCGGGTATCGCGGGCGCGTACATCAACTCGTCGCTGACGGTCGAACAGTACCGCGAGGTGCTGCGGCGGGCGAACGCCGGGCGGTACAAGATAGTCTATGTCGCGCCGGAAAGGCTCGGGACTGAGGCGTTTCTGGAGTTCGCGAGGGAGACGTCCATTTCTCTGGTTGCCGTAGACGAGGCGCACTGCGTATCGCAGTGGGGGCAGGATTTCCGCCCGAGTTATCTGAGGATAGCGGGCTTTATCGAGGCGCTCCCGGTTCGACCGGTCGTCGGCGCGTTCACGGCGACAGCCACCGCCGAGGTCAAAAAAGACATATTGCGGCTGCTGGGTTTGCGCGACCCGCTCAGCCTGACGACCGGCTTTGACAGGCCGAACCTATATTTTGAAGTCGCGAAACCGAAGAATAAGTCGGCGTATTTTCTCGATTTCATAGCCCGGCGCGAAGGTAAATGCGGGATCATTTACTGCTCGACGCGAAAGACTGTCGAGTCCGTCTGCGCGGAACTTATCAAGCAGGGGGTTTCAGCCGCCCGTTACCACGCGGGGCTCGACGACTCCGAGCGGTGGGATAACCAGGACGCGTTTATTCAGGGCAGGGCGACCGTAATGGTAGCTACGAACGCGTTCGGAATGGGGATCGACAAGCCCGACGTGCGCTATGTGCTCCATTATAATATGCCGAAAAATATGGAGAGCTATTATCAGGAGGCGGGACGCGCCGGCCGCGACGGCGAACCTTCGGAATGCGTGCTCCTGTTCTCGCGCGACGATATTAAGACTGCGGAGTTTTTCATCAGTAGAGCCGGCAACAACGAGGAGCTGACGGAAAAAGAACGCAGGACAGTTCACCGAAGGGACGTCGACAGGCTCGATAAAATGACAAGATACTGTGAAATAGACAGCTGCCTTCGCGAGTACATGCTGATGTATTTCGGCGAAAAGCAAAAGCGTAAATGCAGAAACTGCGGCAACTGTAAGCGCAGGCGGCGTAGGGATTAGGGCTTAGGACTCAGGGGTTAAGAGCCAGGGGTTAGGGCTTAGGGCTCAGGGCTTAGGAGCCAGGGGTTAGGAGCCAGGGGTTATGAATTAGGGCTCAGGGCTTAGGAGCCAGGAGCTGTTCTGGAAACGAGGGAATAGAATTATGTTTTCAAGTAAAATGAAGCATTTTGAACCGTCGATTTTTATCAAACTCATGGAGGCGATGGCCGGTTGCGAACTGCCTGTCTGCGATCTGAGCGTGGGCACGCCGGATCTGCCGCCGGCAAAACATATTATTGACGCGTTTTTGGAGAGCGCCGCCGAACCGGAGAACTACAAGTACGCGCTGGCGGACACCCAAGAGCTGACAGACGCCGCCGTTGAGTGGTACGAACGCAGATTTTCCGTCAGGCTTGAACGCGCGAACGTCTGCGGGCTGATCGGCTCGCAGGACGGGCTGGCGCATCTCCCGCTGATGCTGCTCAATCCCGGCGACAACGTTTTGACGCCGAACCCGGGATACCCCATGTTCCTTTCCGGCGCGCGTCTGTCGTCAGCCAAGATTCTATATACGCCTCTGCGCGAAGACGCCGGTTACCTCGTGAATTTCGAAAGCATATCTCCGATGGACGCCCACAACGCGAAGCTTCTGATCATCTCATATCCCGCCAACCCGCTCGGGCGGCTGGCGCCGATGGAGTTTTTTGAGAAAACGGTCTGGTTCGCGAAAAAATACGGGATCCACGTTATACATGACAACGCGTACGTCGAGTTGACTTTTGACGGCGCCGAGGGCCATAGTTTCCTGGAGGCTGATGGCGCAGCCGACGTCGGCGTAGAGTTCAACAGCCTGTCGAAAGCGTATAACCTCACCGGCGCCCGCGTTTCGTTCATGCTTGGCAACGCCGACATGTGCGCCGCGCTGTCGCGGCTGAAGTCGAACATCGACTACGGCATATTCAAGCCTGTCCAGGCGATGGCCGCCGCCGCGATAACCGGCCCGCAGGACTGCGTTGCAGAGCTGCGTAACGAATATCAGGCGCGGCGCGACGCGCTTTGCTCCGCGCTGGCCGCGGGGGGCTGGCGGGTAACGCCGCCGCAGGGGACGATGTTCGTGTGGGCAAAGCTCCCCGATAAGTTCCGCGATTCTTTCAGGTTCGCGCTCGAACTGCTGAAAAGCACAGGCGTCGCGCTCGTTCCCGGCGTCAGCTTTGGTTCGCTCGGCGAAGGCCATGTGCGAATAGGCTTGGTAAAGCCCGCTGCGGAAATGGCCGAGGCAGGGCGGAAGATCGCGGAGTTCGTGGCGAACGGTTGAGGTGAGGTTATAGTAAATGACAAAACCAATCAAGCGCTGCGCAAGCGTTATTATTGCATTTGCCCTGGCGGCGGCAGCGGTCGGCTGCGGCGCCGGTTTCCGCGCGCCGCCAGGCGAGGGATCGGCGACGAACGCCGCCGGGGTGGGATCGGCGACGGAATCAATAGGGGAGGGCGGTGGTATGACGATGGTTACGGGGCAGGACGCGCAGGAAAGTCCGGCGAATACCGGCGCGCCGCCGAACTCGCTTGACACGGAAGAGTCGGATGGCGACTTACATGATTCACCGCCTGACTCGGAGACGTCGGAGGAAGAAGCTTCGCGGAATCTGATCCCGGATAATGATACAGATGAATCGGGAGACGATGTCGCTGATTCGTCATTACCTGATTTTGAAGCGCAGGAGGACGATCCCGGCCGGCTTGGCGCCGCGCGGCCTGTTTTCGGGCTCATTGACGCGCACGCCGATACTATCACGCGCGCTTTACTGCGCGACCAGGGCATGTACCGAAACAACCTCCACGTGGATTTCGAACGCCTTTTGAGATACGGAGCGCCCGTCCAGGTCTTCGCGCTATGGTGCGCGGACAGATATGTGGACGACGCGTTTGAGTATACAAATTCCCTGATCGATTTCTTTGAGAGCGAGGTGGCGGCGCACAGCGATATCATCGAGATCGCGCTGACGCCGGAAGATATGGAACGAAACGCCCGCACCGGCAAAATCAGCGCCGTCCTTGCCATAGAAGGCGGTGAGGCGCTGATGGGCCGCATAGAGAACCTGGAACATTTCTATGAGCGGGGCGTCAGGATCATGGCTTTAACGTGGAACCGCGAGAACGAACTCGGATATGGTCAGGCGACTGAGTCGGAAGAGGGGCTGAAACCCTTTGGCGAGCAATGCGTGAGAAGAATGGAAGAGCTGGGGATGATAATGGACGTTTCGCATCTCAACGAGGCGGGTTTCTGGGACGCGCACTGGCTCAGTACGCGCCCGTATATTGCCAGCCACTCGAACGCCGCCGCGCTGACGCCTCACCGCCGGAACCTTGTGGACACGCAGATCGTCGCGATCGTCGAAAGCGGCGGGATCGTCGGTATGGCGATGTATCCGCTGTTCCTGTCGCCGAACGACGGAGCGGATATTGGCGACATTCTCGCCAATATAGGCCATTTCATAGATCTTGGCGCGGGGGGCAACCTCGGGCTCGGCTCCGATTTCGACGGTTTTAACACGATGCCCGCAGGGATCAGCGACGTGTCGTCGTTCGCGCTGCTGGGTGAAAGGATATCGGAAGCGTTCGGCGAAGAGGTCTCGACCGCCATAATGTGGGGCAACTTCTACGACTTTTTCCTCCGGTACTTTTCGGGCTGACAACGCGCGGCAATTGCTTTGCGTGGTAAATTGTATTTGCCACGCTTGTTTTTTTGTGCTAAAATGACATGGAAACAAGAGTGTTCCGGCCATATGGCTATAAATATGAAATACCGGTGTGAAATCAGGACCGAAACATGACGCCGACAGGCGGATACGGATGCTGTGACACAGAAGTGACAGCGTGGTTGTATAATCGACTCTGTATATTTATATGGAGGATACTGTAATATGACAAAAAGAAAGTATAAACTCTCAGGCAGGCTTTTAGCGGTCGCCATGATACTGGCGATGGCGGCGAGCCTGATCCCGCTCATACCCTTCGGCCTTGCCGAGGAGGGCGATGAGACGGCTACGCTGGAAATTAGGAAAGAACTCTTTGACGACGTTACAGATGGCGCTTACTACGACAAACTGTTTATTTTCAGAGTGGAACCTTATTCGACATATTACCCGACTGGTTTTGACTTAACCGGGTATACAATTGATATGAAATATGACTATGAGTATTGGAATGAAGTCTGGAACGTCTACGTCGACGAGTATGGTTCCTGGCTTTGTCAAGGCTTGGTTCAGGTCAGACCGAATACGACTGTGCGTATTAGCGGTCTGGAACCCGGACAATACATTGTTGAAGAAGTCGGCTATATCGATTTTATTGACGAAAACTATGATTTGGTTCCAATATCTAATTTCAATGTGTATGGCTATAGTGGGTATCCGTGGGAGGATCAGGTTGAAGAGACTGCATCGATATGCCCTGCGGGCATATGTGAGTAAGTCGAAAACTTTTTGGATAGTCGATGCGATCAAGTCATGCTGGATAGCGGAGAAATAACAAGAGTTTGCTTCCACAATGAGGTGTTTGTTCCGGACGCAACATATAACGGATACTTTATAAAAATCATCGAAGGTGAGTACGCTCCACCGGCAACTTTTACGTTCGATTGCATAAGTATTCTTGACGAGTCTAATGATGAGCATATTTCTGATGGGACGATATTTTACGGCGTTAACCCAATTATGACATTTGGATTCGGACCTTCGAGCGCGAGTTACCCGCCATATACAGGGAGCGTATATGTCTCGGGGCTGAAGCCGGGCTCAACCTACCGGCTTGAAATAATTGAGACCGGCGTCGCCGATCTTCTATCTGATGATGGCTGGACGCTGGGCGCAACTGCGGATAACCCGATGATTCTGACACTGACCACGGACGCGTTCGGCAATGTCTACGAATCCTGGGAATATCCCGGTGATAATCCGGACGGCCTGGTCAACTCGTATGAACCGAAAACAGCAAAGTACAAAGTTAACTTTAACCATGGTAACGCAATGAACATCGGCGATTGGTATGACGTAGTGGATCCGGACGGTCTGGTTGTTGATCCCGTAACCAGAGGTATCGGGCCCATGAGAAATGGGTACACGTTCGCGGGATGGTACTTTGATGATAAGAAGTGGGATTTTACCGTTGATACTGTCTCTGCTGATATAGTCGATGGCGATGGTGAGATAACCCTCGTCGCGCGGATGGAACCAACTGTTTACAACATTTCATATATTTTGGGCGACGCGGCGATGAATCATCCGGATAATCCATCGACGTTTACCATTGTCAGCCCCGCTATAAAGTTGGAAAACCCTGAGAGGTACGGTTATAAGTTCAACGGTTGGACAAGCGATCAGTATGGCATAACTGATACCATACCGTCTGGAACTATGCGAAACATCACGTTCACTGCGAACTGGACAGTTGCGAAGGTGACGGTTCAGTTCTGGGATATTGACGACGATTCCAACTACTACGAATACGGCAGAGTGAATAATGTTGATTTCACTGACACAGTCCCCAACTCTGTTTCAGATCCTGTTCATCTGGGCGGAGACACGCCATACCATTTCATAGGCTGGTATACAGTGCCGCAGGATAATAACGACCCATATGCTAACGGGGAAGTTTGGGATTTTGACACTTATGCGATCAACAGCGGGCACGGAGCGCTGGTTGACAACGGAGCAGGAGCATATACGCTGAACCTATATGCGCATTTTCATTTAGACCATGTGCTGCGATTATGGAAGAATGCGGACGATGCTATTTTTTCAGGGGGTTCTTCATATATTCTATTTGATGTTGAAGAAGATCACCCATCGTGGAGCGATTTGCCGGTGCCGGAACGTCCAGGTTATACTTTCTGCGGGTGGAACGAGCAAAGTGACGGCGCAGGCAGCGCTTTCGACGATATAGCATATGCATCCTATCTTGGCGAGGTCGCTTCCCCCACTAGTTCGCCGGGTATTATGGATATCTACGCCGTGTGGGCGATCCGTAATGACATAACCTACACGGTAGAGTATTACATGGACGAGATCGATGTGCCGGCGAGACTGATCACTCCGGCAGGTGGGACAAACGCGGGCGGTAATGACGCAACTTTCGGAGAGTTATACAGTTCTTTTATTGATCCCGGTGACTTAACAGGCAACCAACCATTAGATTATTTGCCGGGTGTTGTCGTCAACGGAGACTCGACTATAGTCGATGGAACTAATGTAATAAAGGTATTGTATGTTAAGGATTCGACGCCTGTCCTTTACACGGTGCATTACGATTTGGGCGGCGGGACAATAAACGGTTCCGGCAGTATAAGCGGGTTAACCGATGTTGCATGGGATCAGTCTGATCTCTTGCCTTCGGAAGTCCCGGTCAGACCAGGATGGACTTTCGATGGATGGTATTACGGCTCTCACCAGATAAATCAAACCGATACATACGGCGGAATAACAACTAACCAGAGTATAAGCGGAATCATAATAGAGGCGCAATGGATACAGGAGTTTTACATCGTAGAATATTATCCGGGTATGTACGGCACGTGGAACGCCAGTGAAAACACGCATACAGGACTGGTTTACGGCGATCCGACGCCGCCTTCCAGCGTTGACCCGTCAAACAACCATGAGCCGGGCTGGAAATTTGTCAGATGGGATCCTGTCATTGACGACTATGTCACAGGAGACGTGATATATACGGCGCAGTGGGAAGAAGACTTGGATGTAACGAAGACGCTTAGCTATACCGTACAGTATTATTTGGACGGGATGTTGTACGAGACGCTGCCTGCCGTAACCGAGACTGTGTGGGTAAATGATCCCGATACTCTGACGGTCGAATCGTTTGATACATCTAGCGACAGATATACCGGATTTATATTCAGCCATACATACCCGGCGCCCATCCCGGCCACGATCAGCGACGGCGGAATTATCATGGTTTACTACGTTGCCGCCGGCGTCACATATACGGTTACATTCAAAGACTATGACGGGACGGTATTGGAGACGCAGCCCGGAATCACTCCGGGTTCGGGCGCGACCGCGCCGGCAGCGCCCTCGCGGACGGGCTATACTTTCATCGGGTGGGACAAGACGTTTGACGTCGTCAACAGCGATCTTACAGTGACGGCGCTGTATGAGATCGATACATATACCGTCACATTCAAAGACTATGACGGAACTGTTTTGAAGACGCAGCCCGACGTCGAGTACGGCAGCGCGGCGACCGCGCCGGCAAATCCTGCGAGAGCGGGCTATCTGTTCACGGGATGGGACGTTTCTTTCAGCTTCTTTACGGCTAATCTTACTGTGACGGCGCAGTACGTCCAGACTCACACCGTCACGTTCGACACCGGCGGCGGTTCCTCTGTCAGCCCGCAGACGATCAATCACGGCGGAAAAGCGGCCAGGCCCGCTGTTGACCCGACCAGGGCTGGTTACAGGTTTGCCGGTTGGTACAAGGACGCGGGCTGCGCCGAACCGTGGGATTTTGCGACGGAAACGGTCAACGGCGACACGACGATCTATGCCAAATGGGTGAAAATCCACACCGTCACGTTCGATACCGGCGGCGGTTCCTCCGTCGATTCTCAGACGATAGACGACGGCGGCAAGGCGGCGCAGCCAGCCGTTGTCCCGACGAAACCGGGATTCGTATTCAAGAGATGGCTGGGTCCCGGCGGCGACCCGTGGGACTTCAACGATCCGATTACCGGCGACATTACGCTGACTGCCGAATGGGAAGAGTCTGAAGAGGCGGTCATTACCTTTAACCCGAACGGCGGATCCGGCGGGACCGCGAGCAAGACAGTCGCAAAAGGCGGCAAAGCGGGAGCTTTGCCGGGCAGCGGCGGAGGGACGGCGCCGACCAGATCGGGGTACTCTTTCCGCGGGTGGGCGACTACGCCCGGCGCGACGAGCCCCAACTTCACTGCGGACGACGACGTTGCCGGCGACATAACCGTTTATGCTGTGTGGCAGTATAACGGCGGCGGATATACGGGGCCGGGCACGACGGGCCCGACGCCGACTCCAAGCCCGACGCCGACGCCAACGCCAACCCCGGAGGCGACTCCAACCCCGACGCCGGAACCAACGCCGGAGGCGACCCCGACCCCGACTCCGACTCCGACCCCGACCCCGACTCCGTCGCCCGGTCCGGAGCAGGCGGGGGGCGGGGGGGCGGGGGGGGCAGGCGGTCAGGGGGGGGCCGGGACGGGAGGGAGCTCCACGCCCGGCAC
>Ga0082212_10002815_pt1 | contig 24987 bp, 23 predicted proteins | sample TergutNt197P3_FD_71548 | JGI IMG/M metagenome (GOLD analysis project Ga0082212, IMG submission 71548) | Neocapritermes taracua P3 segment gut microbial communities from Petit-Saut dam, French Guiana - Nt197 P3 | ecosystem: Host-associated > Arthropoda: Insects > Digestive system > Gut ... | reverse complement strand
CGTCATCCACTCGCGCACGGCGAAGGCTACGTCGCTGCGAAGGCGTATGCGCTTTTGCATCGCCGCCGAGCGGAGGTCGAGGTAGCGGTACTTAAGACGCAGTTCCTCGCCGGCGTTTGATTCTTCGTCGATCTGGAAGGGCAGCACCTCGCAGCGGCTCAATACCGCTATCTTCGATGCCTCTACCTCAATTTCGCCGGTCGCCATCGACGGATTTACCATGTCGCCGGGGCGGGCACGTACTGTTCCCTCTACGGCAATGCAGAATTCGTTTCGCAGTTCGGCGCAGATACCCGACAGTTGTGCCTGTTCGCCGTTGGTGTCCACCGTCACCTGCGTAATGCCGTAACGGTCCCGCAGGTTGATAAAAAAGATGCCCCCGTGATCGCGCTTGCGGTGAACCCAGCCGTTCAGGACGACCGCCCTGCCCGCGTCACCCTTCCGCAGCGATCCGCAGTCGACATTCCGCTTCATGTCTGTCATGCCGGTACTTTAAACCCCTCTTCGATTATAGCAGCCCTGATCGTCTCAAGCGGCGCAAGCGCGCTGTCGTGGCTAAAAAACACCTCCCCGTCTTCCAAGCTGACGTTCACATCCGCTACGCCGTTAATGGCGCTGAGCGCCTCGGTTACCGCCTTTACGCAATGCCCGCAGGACATCCCCTCGACTTTCAGCGTTTTCTTTTCCATGGTTATCTCCTTGCTATAATTTTTCCAGATCGTATTGCGTTTCCTGATACACATAGTTAAGCCAGTTATCAAAAAACAGATTCGCGTGTGCGCGCCAACGTACTACCGGAGGCCTGGACGGATCATCGCCGGGATAGTAATTTTTTGGCGGCTCAATGGGCAGGCCCTTCGCCAGATCGCGGCGGTATTCGCCATCCAGTGTGAGCGGATCGTATTCGAGGTGTCCGGTAACGTACACTTCCCTTGCGTCGCGAGCGGTGCAGATAAAGACCCCGGCTTCGTCTGTTTCGCTCTGAATCGCAAGGCGCGGCTCGGCGGCAATCGCGCTGCGGTCGCTGGCGGTGTGCCGGGACTGGGGGGCGAGAAATTCGTCGTCAAAGCCTCGGAACAGGACGTGGTGCTGCTCGTTCACCGCATGGGGAAAAATGCCGAACAGTTTTTTATCCAGCGGCTTTTTGGGAATGCCGTAGCGACGGTACAGCCCCGCCTGCGCCCCCCAGCAGATATGCAGAACGGAAAAAATATTTTTTTCCGAATAGTCGATAACTTCGGCAAGCTCGTCCCAGTAGTCAACTTCCTCGAAAGGCAGGGTTTCTACCGGCGCGCCGGTGATGATAAGACCGTCAAAACGAGTCCGCGTGCGAATAATTTCCCGCGAACTAATGTAGAATTTTTCCAGATGCCCCGGCGGCGCGTTTTTCGATTCGTGGCTGCCCATCCGCAGAAAGGTAATGTCCACCTGCAAAGGGCTGTTGCCTAAAAGCCGTAGCAGTTGAATCTCCGTATCTACGGTAGTGGGCATGAGGTTGGCAATGGCAACCTTGAGCGGGCGGATGTCCTGGCTTTCGGCACGGTCTTCGGTCATCACAAAGACCCGCTCCCTGTGAAGCGCATCATAAGCCGGCAGAGCCTTGGGTATATTTATCGGCATGGATAATCCTCTATCTAATCTAGCATTATGTTTGTTTCATTGACAAGCGAAGAGCCGGCATTTATGATGATTATCAGAGGGATTAAATGGATTGTCCAAAATGCGGATCGATAAACGTACAGGCCGTCTCTGAAGTAAATTCCGATATAAAAGGCTACGGATGCTGCAAGGGTCTTCTGGGGTATTTGTTATTTGGTCCCATCGGCTGGATATGCGGACTGTGCGGAATGGGGAAGGGAAGAACGACCACCAATGTTTTATGGGTCTGCAATAACTGTGGATGCAAATTCCGGTAATAAAACATGGATCAGGCTCATGCGGCTGGGCGCGAAAACCGGCTGCCATCAGATGCACGACCGCAGCTTTTTCTGGAAAGGCAGTCAGTATCCCCTTTGCGCCCGCTGTACCGGCCTTTTGATAGGCCAATCTGCCGCCCTGTTTTTGTTCCTCCTGTTCATTCATTTTGACATACGGTTTCTGCTGTGCCTCGCCGCCGCTTCCGTTCTGATAATGGGGATAGACGGCCTTGGTCAGATGAAAAACCTCTGGCTGTCCACAAACCCACGCCGCCTGGTTACGGGAATCCTGTGCGGACTTTTTGTTACGGTCTTCAATCTTAATCTGATTATTTGGTTGGTACGATCAAGATTCATTCCCAAATGAGTTTTAATCCATCTTTTTTATATATCCTGATTGTAGCGTCCCTGCTTGCCAATATGTAATTATTTTTTATGCATTGGTATATTAACATCCTGTCAAAAGGGTCTTTATGATTGTTTTTGCGGGGGAGCTGTATGCTGTTAAGCGCATCTATTGGTTCCAGGGGGATTAATGCGAATCCCATACTGCTGCAATATTTCGGGATGTCCGTTATGTCAAAATCAAGAATCAGTTTTCCAATGCTGCTTTTAAGGGCGATTTCCCATAACGAAACGGCGCTTACCAATATTTCGTTATTTGGATTTTTTATCTCCCTGGCAACCGTTTTTGATAATTCGCCGGTTTTCCCAATTGTCCATAACAACGTGTGGGTATCCAATAATAATTTTAAAGACTGCATAATTCTTCTGCCGTCATCGCGAAATCATCACGGAACTCTATCGTAACTTTTCCATCCAAAATACCGATGCGCCGTTCGGTTTTTTTTTCTTCATGGTAAGGAACAATCATGGCTACCGGTTTTTTTGCCCTGCCGTATAATATTCCCACTTTTTTTCCGTGCCTGACTTCATCAAGGACCTGGGAAAAATGGGTTTTCAATTCTCCGACCGCCAATGCTTTCATACCATGAAGCTACAAGCTTTTTGACAAGTTGTCAAGATGAATTGGGCCATTCGGACTGCCTGCCGCGATGTGCGTCCACTTGAAAATGTCCTCCAAAACCGCGATACTTTACTATATATATGAAAAAATTTATCTTTATCTCGGGAGGGGTGTGTTCCAGTCTGGGCAAGGGTGTGACAGCATCTTCCCTTGGGGCGCTGCTGGAAGGCCGCGGTCTGAATATCCGGATGGTCAAATGCGACCCCTACATCAACGTCGATGCCGGCACGATGAGTCCCTTTGAACATGGCGAGGCGTATGTTACCGACGACGGGGCGGAAACCGACCTGGATCTGGGCAATTACACGCGGTTTACCAAAAGCCATATCAGCAAGATAAACTCAATGACGGCTGGCCAGATATACAAGGCGGTCATCGAAAAAGAGCGCTCCGGGCGCTATCAGGGACGCTGCGTCCAGGTGATCCCCCACATAACCAACGAAATAAAAAGCCGGATACTGGCGGTTGCCAACGAAGACGCAGACACCGATGTGGTGATAGTGGAAATAGGCGGCACGGTGGGCGACATCGAATCGATTCCGTTTCTCGAAGCTGCCCGGCAGATCATCCACGAATACGGCAGAAAAAACGCCATTTCCGCCCACCTTACCCTGATCCCCGAAGTCGGCGGCGGCGAACTGAAAACCAAACCAACCCAGCACTCCGTCAAGGCCATGCAGGAAATAGGGATTCAGCCCGACGTGCTGATCTGCCGCTCACCGGAAATGCTGGACGAAGAAACCCGCCAAAAAATCGCCCTGTTTACCAATGTCGATCTTGATTCGGTATTTACTTGCCGCAACGTTGATACTACAATTTATGAGATACCCCTGATGTTCTTCGACCAGAAGCTCGATCAGGTAGTGCTGAAGAAGATGGGGGTCGAGAGTCGCCACGCGAATCTGGAACCTTGGTATTCGATGATGGAACGGCACCGCGCGCGGGAAGGCAAAGTCCGCATCGGCATTGTGGGTCAGTATGTGGACCTGCACGACGCGTACAAATCCGTGTACGAGGCGCTTTTCCATGCCGGAGTGGAATGCGGGGTCGAGGTTGAGCTGGTAAAAATCGATTCCTCCAGCCTTGAAGAATCGGATAACGCCGATTCGCTTCTGGGAAGCGCGCCGTCGGTCAACGGAATCCTGATACCTGGCGGTTTTGGCAAGCGGGGAATAGACGGCATGATGCGGGCGGTTGCCTGGGCGCGGAAAAACAAGATTCCCTTTTTCGGAATCTGCCTGGGAATGCAGGTCATGGTGGTAGAGTGGTGCCGGAACGTGCTGGGCTGGGCGGATGCCGATTCGACGGAGTTTAACGAGGATACGAAGCATCCGGTGATAAGCCTGCCAGAAGACCAGGGAACGATGCGGCTGGGGCTGGGCGAATCGGCGGCGGCGGCGGAAACCCATGTTTTTGCCGCATACGGAAAATCCCAGGTTTGGGAGCGGCACCGGCATTGCTATGAATTTTCCAACAAGTACCGCGCCGACATTTCCGGTTCCGGACTGAAAATTTCCGCGCTGACTGCGGATGGCGGCCTTGTAGACTGCGTCGAGTGGCCGGATCACCCGTGGGGCGTGGGCGTGCAGTTCCACCCGGAGTTCAAATCGAAGCCCACGGCGGCGGCCCCGCTGTTCAGGGACTTTATTGTAACCGCAAAGGGAATTAGTGGTTAGTGGTTAGGGATAAAGAAGGAAGTAGGAATGGTAAATACTAAACATCGTGTTAAAACATCACTTTTCTCATTCCCCATTACACATTCCCCATTACACATTCCCCATTCCCCACTCCCCATCTTCCTATTCCTCCTCCTCGCCGCTTGCTCTTTCGATTACGGCAACCAGGACGGGGCCGACAAGAACCAGCCCGACATCGTGATGGACAATGTTGAATATGTGCGGGTGCGGGATGCCGACCCCCAGGCGCGGCTGCAGGCGGAACGGGTTGAGCGTTATGAGGAACGGCGGCTCATGGAGCTGCAGAATTTTTCTTTTGAACAATATGGCAGCCGGGGCGAAGAAGTTAATGCCTACGGAAGGGCGGGGAACGCTTCCTTTGAGATAGATTCCGGAGACATACGCCTGGGCAGCGGAGTGCGGATCGAGGTTGAGTCGGAAGACATCATCATTGAGACCGACTGGCTTGAATGGAGGGACAAGCCCCGGACATTGTCGGGCAGAGCCGAAGACGAGGTATATGTTTACCAGGAAAACGGCACGGTTTTTTCCGGCATAGGTTTTCATGCCGATGCGCGGCGGCGTACCTGGGAATTTTTCGGCAGAGTCGGCGGCACCTATATCCACGAGGACGACGAGGAAGAAGAGGCGGCTGTTGAGGCAGCCGTTGAAGAGGAAGCTGACGATGGCGCGGACGCTGCGGAAAATGGCATTGAAGGCGAAACTGTCAGCGAAATGCCGGATATGGTCGCGTATGCCGCTAAGGGGGAGGCGGGCGGATGAACAGATGCCGGAAAGCCGCCCTCGTTGTAGCCTGCCTGTTCATGGCAGCCTCCGCCGGAGCGGATTCGTTCAGTTTTAAGGCAGACAAAATGTCCGGAACCAAGGCCCTGGGCAGGGAGATCACGATCCTCTCGGGCAACGCCGAAGTCCGCTCGGACAACCTGGTGCTGCGCGCCGACCGCATTGAGATACAGGGCGACAACAACCAGTTCATCGACTGTTCAGGCAACGTGTGGGGCATGGAAGAAGAAAAGGAAATCATCTTTCAGACCGACAGGCTCCGCTACGACCGGAATCTTAAAATCGCCCGGCTGGAAGGCAGCGCGACCCTCGAAGACAAAAAAAACGAGCTGGTGGCAAAGGGCAACTTTATTGAGTACGACGACCAGGCGGAGGTAACGGTGTTCCAGATTTCGGTGCGCTTGTTTAAAGACGACATGGTGTGCCGTTCGGAGTACGCCGTCTACCGCCGCAACGAAAAACTGTTGGACCTCTCCGGCTTCCCCGTGGTGTATAAAAAAGACGACGAATTCCGCGCCGACCGGATCCGGGTAGACCTGGATACCGACGACGTGAGCATGGAAGGCGCCGTGTCGGGAACGATAAAGAACTGATGGAACAGCATACCCTGGGCGTTACCGATATTTGCAAACGCTTCGGAAAAAAGGAAGTCGTCAAAACGGTCAACTTCACGATGGGCAACGGAGAAGTTGCCGGTTTGCTGGGGCCGAACGGCGCGGGAAAAACGACGATTTTTTACATGATAGTGGGCTTTTACCGGCCCAGCGCCGGCTATGTTAGCATGGACGGCATAGACATCACCGCCAAGCCCATGTACCGCCGCGCCCGGCAGGGAATCGCCTATCTGCCGCAGGAGGCTTCGATTTTTCGCAAGCTCACCGTGGAGCATAACATCTGGGCCATTCTGGAAAGCCGGCGCGATATCGGCAAGGAAGCCAAAAAGCAGCGGCTGGAAGAGCTTCTCGACGAATTCAACATCGGCCGGATTCGCACCCAGTACGGCTATACCCTTTCCGGCGGCGAGCGGCGGCGCACCGAAATTGCCCGCGCCCTTGCTACCGAGCCGAAATTCCTCCTGCTGGACGAGCCGTTTGCCGGCATCGACCCCATCGCCGTCTTTGAAATCAAGCAGATTATCCGCCGTCTCGCCGAAAAAGGCATCGGCATCCTCATCACCGACCACAATGTCCGGGACACCCTGGAAATTACCACCGAGGCATTCATCATCGCCGAGGGATCCATCGTTGCGAGGGGCGACCGGGACGCTATTCTCGCCAACGAGATGGTTCGGGAAGTGTATCTTGGTTCAGAATTCAAGATGTAGGGGCTAAATTTCCCGCGTTCCGCCGGTTCTCAGCCCCGCTTCGTAGAGTTTTCCGCAAGAAAGGAACAGGGGTAGCTTGGTACCGCCGAGGATGATGTCCGCTTCCTCCGCCATTTCTATCATATCGCGGCTGGGAACCTTTCCCCGCACAAAAATAATCGCGTGAATATCAAGCAGGGTTGCGGTACGGATTACCTGGGGATTCACCAGCCCCGTCAATAGAAGTACGCGGTCCTTGACAAACGCCATGACATCGCTCATAAGATCCGATCCGCAGGCGGACGCTACCTCCAGGTCCCCCTTGTCTTCGCCGGAAAAAAACTGCCCTTCAACTATCGAAACTGCTTCCGCTACGGTCATCACAACCCCCATCTTTTTGGCAAGAATAACACAAAATCGCCTGTTCGTGCAATACCGGTTTGCCCCTATGGACATTATTTCATTATTGTACTATTCATGGTATGATGCAATTTCCGCAAGGGAGGATAATATGGCCGAACATGTAATGCACAAAAAAGATTCCAAAAAAGCGCCCAAAAAAACGCTGAAAGAAAAACGGGAAGACAAAAAAGCCAAGAAAAAGGGGAAAAGTAGTGAATAGTGGTCAGTGATTAGTGATTAGTGGATAGTACTCCCATTTCTAATCACTACCTGCTACCCACTGCCCACTGATTACTAATGGCCGGCTTCGTTCATCTTCACGTTCATTCCGATTATTCCCTGCTGGATGCGGCTGTCTCGGTAACCCAACTCGCGGACAGGGCGGAAGAGCTGGGGATGAGCCACCTCGCCCTTACCGATCACGGCAACATGTTCGGCGCGATGGAATTTATCGCCGCCTGCCGGAACCGGGAAAAGCCGGTACAGCCGATAATCGGCTGCGAGGTGTACGTTTCGCCGGGGTCCCGCTTTGAAAAAAAGGGAACCGAAAAAGAAAACAAATACCACCACCTGGTGCTGCTGGCGGCAAACCGCGAAGGCTACTTCAACCTGGTCAAGCTCTGTACCTTTGCCTACACCGATGGCTTTTACTACCGCCCCCGCATCGACGAAGAACTCCTCGCCAAATACCGGGGCGGGCTTATCGCCCTTTCCGCCTGCGTTTCCGGCGAGATTCCCCGGCTTATCCGCGCGGGAAAAACCGCCGAGGCTGAACAAAAAGCCCTGCGCTACCGCGACCTGTTCGGCAAAGACGGGCAGGGAAACCCCAACTTTTACCTTGAACTGCAGGACCACGGCATTCCCGCCTCGGTGCTGAGAGGGCAGCTTTCTCAGCGCGGCATCAACGAAGAGATCATCGCCATTTCCCGCAAAACCGGCATACCGCTGGTTGCGACTAACGATGTGCATTACCTCAATCAGGATGACAACGTAGCCCACGACGTTCTTCTGTGCATCGGCACCGCGAAATTCCGGACCGAAGAAAACAGAAAAAAATACCACGGCGACCAGTTCTACTTCAAAACCGCCAAAGAAATGGCCGCCCTGTTTTCCGAATGTCCCGAAGCCATCGCCAACACCATCCGCATCGCCGAACGCTGCACTGCCGATGTCCCGGTGATCAAAACATCGGAACTTCCCCACTATTTGCCGGAGTGCGAAATTCCCGCCGGTTTTGACAGCGCCGACGCATACCTGCGCCGCCTTGCCGAGGACGGTCTTGCCGACCGTTATGCGAAAGAAAAGGCAGACGGCGGGGAAGGCTGGCGGGCGATCCGGGAACGGCTTGAATACGAGTTAGGTGTCATTATTCAGATGGGTTTTACCAGCTACTTCCTTATCGTGGTGGATTTTATCAATTGGGCAAGGGAAAATGACATTTCCGTCGGGCCGGGCCGGGGATCGGGGGCGGGTTCCATCGTCGCCTACGCCATGCGAATCACCAACATCGATCCGCTTAAATACGGCCTGCTGTTTGAACGATTCCTCAACCCGGAACGCGTTACCATGCCCGACTTTGACATTGATTTTGCCAACGAGGGACGCGACGATGTTATTAAATACGTTACCGAAAAATACGGCACTGAACGCGTCGGGCAGATCATCACCTTTGGAACCCTCGGGGCAAAGGCGGTTATTAAGGACGTTGCCCGCACATTGGGCATTTCGATAGACGAGTCCGACAAGATCGCCAAGCTCATCCCCTTCAGGCCCGGAATAACGCTGAAGCAGGCATTCGAAGACGAGCCGCGCCTTGGGGAAATGGAAAGCGATCCCCGGTATGCCGAGCTTTTTGCCCTCGCCCGCAAACTGGAGGGGCTGAACCGCCACTCCAGCCTGCACGCTTCCGGCGTGGTGATAGGCAGGCCCGTTTTACACGAGCTTTTGCCCCTGTTCAAGGATACCAAGACCGGAGCAATCGCAACCCAGTACGACATGAACCACCTGGAAAAATGCGGGCTGGTAAAAATGGATTTTCTCGGCCTGAAGACGTTAGATGTAATCAAGCATACAGAGCAGCTTATCCGCCGGCGGGGGGGGGAGTATGCGGACTTTAGCGTGGAAGCCGCCCCCGAAGACGATGCGGCGACGTTCAAAATGCTCGGCGACGGACAGAGTTTCGAAGTTTTCCAGTTTGAGTCCGACGGGATGCGGGACATTCTGAAGCGGGCGCGCCCCGGAAAAATCGAAGACCTCATCGCCCTGAACGCCCTATACCGTCCCGGCCCCATGAAATTTATTCCCCAGTTTATCGACTGCAAAAACGGCGTACAGGAAATTTCCTATCCCGACCCCAGCCTGGAAGATACCCTTAAGGAAACCTACGGCGTCATCGTGTACCAGGAACAGGTAATGCAGGTGGCGCGTATCATCGCCGGTTTTACCCTTGGCCATGCGGACGAACTGCGCCGGGCGATGGGAAAGAAGATCATGGAAAAAATGGTAAGGGAGAAAGTGCAGTTTATCGCCGGAGCAAAAGAACGGGGCATGAGCGACAGGCAGGCCGACTATATTTTTGAACTGCTGATCCCCTTTGCCGGTTATGGTTTTAACAAGAGCCATGCAGCGGCGTATTCGGTAGTGGCGTATCACACCGCCTACCTCAAGGCGAATTTTCCTGCCGAATTCATGGCCGCCAACCTGACCAACGAGATCCACAGCGCCAACAAGGACAAGCTTTCCGAATGTATCGACGAAGGGCGCAGGATGGGAATCGCCATAGAAGCGCCCGATATAAACCGTTCCGACAAGCTCTTTACCATTGTAGACGGGCGCATTGTCTACGGCCTGTTGGGGATCAAGGGGCTGGGTGAAGCCCCCGCCGACGAGATCGTCCGCTGCCGCCAGGAAAATGTTTACAAGGATTTTATGGATTTTCTGTCCAGGGTTGATATTAAAATTGTCGGCAAAAGCGTTATCGAAAAATTAATTCAGACAGGTGCGTTCGACTGCCTGGGCATGAGCAGGGAAAACCTTCAGGGGAATCTGGAACGCGCCGTGGAGTATGCGCAAAATCAGAAGGACGACAGGAAATACGGCCAGACGAGTCTTTTCGGGGAATCGGGGGAAAAAGAATACGCCGATTTTGTTTTTGAGGATTTTCCCGAATTGGGCAAGTCCGAAAAACTGAAAACCGAAAAGCAGCTTATCGGCTTTTATCTGTCCGGCCATCCGCTGGACGAGTACCGGCAGTTGTGGGAAAAGGCGGTGAAGGCCGATCTGGGGAACAAAGAGTCGCTGGAACTGGGGAACTGCATCCTCGTCGGCATTGTTAAAGGCATTAAAACCGTTAACTCCCGAAACGGAAAGATGGCCTATGCGTCCATTGCGGACTATAACGGCGAAATTGAGATGGTCTTTTTTCCCCGCATATGGGAGGCTTGCCAGGACAGGGTGCAGGAAGATACGATGGGGATCTTCCGGGGCAAGATCGATTTTCAGCAGGACAAGGACAAATACAGTTTTATCGTTGATTCGCGGATTGAACCTCGTGAAGCGGAGGCGGCGATCACCGAGGAAGACGCCCTGCGGCGCAAGAGGGAAAAGTACCGATGCGCCTGGCTGTACATGGCCGATCTGAAAAGCGGGAGCATTGCCGGGGCGCAGAAGGGCAGCTACACGGTAATCGGTCAGCTTGATTCCCTGCGGGAAACGCAGGACAGAAACGGCAACGGCATGGCGTTCGGAACCCTGCGCGATTTTGAGGGTGACATCGACCTGCTGTTTTTTTCGAAGGCATGGGGCGAATACCGCGACCTGCTGACCCTGGGCGAATTTGTCGCCCTCAAGGGGAGCATCGATCCGGCGACCGACCGCAACCCGCAGAAGCCGGGCTTTAGGGTTTCCGGCGTTGCCGAAATTGCCGCGCTTACCCGCACGGCGGAGAAAAAAGCAAAAGCCGGGGATGCGCCGCAGGTTCCGGCTGCGGACAAGCGGCCTGTGCCGAAATTGTTCGAGGTAGGCCAGCACGCCCGGCAGATGCAGGCCATCCACATCAGGCTGGACTCAGGTGCGGCGGGCAGCGATCAGAACATCATGCCCCTGCGGAACTACCTGTCGGGGAACCCCGGCCCCTGCCCGGTGTTTATCCACATTTCAGACAAAATTATCCGCGCGTCTTCGGGCCTGAGTCTTGAAGCCGAAAAAGAAGCGGTCGGCGTGATTGAAGGCTGCGCCGGAGTTATTGAGGCATGGAAGGAATTATGCGTTTCTTGATGAATCTTGTTAGTTCGCTTTTGGGAATATATTCCCTGTTGATCATTATCAGGATCATCTTTACCTGGTTCGGCAACGTCCAATATTCAAGGCCGGCGCAGATACTGGCGCAGATTACCGATCCCTACCTTAACTGGTGGCGGCGGACTTTTCCTCTGAGGGCTGGCTTTCTGGATCTTTCCCCCCTGCTTGGAATGGCGGCGCTTTCCGTCGCCCAGACGATCTGCTCGTCCATTGCCCGCCGCGGAAAAATCACCATTGGCGCGATCCTTGCCGTCTGCCTTTCCGCCCTGTGGTCGGCAGCGTCCTTTATTCTGGGCTTTTGCTTCATTGTTCTTGTGCTGCGCCTTATCGCCTATGTGACCAACAGCAACACATACAGCCCCTTCTGGCAGGCCATCGATTCCATCTCCCGGCCGCTGTTGTACCGCATCAACCGTATCTTCTTCGGCAGAAAAATACCCGGCTACATGACAAGCATTATCGTATCCCTTGCGGTGTTTGCCGCACTCTGGCTGGTCGGCGGCATTGCCGTGCACCTGCTTGCCGCCCTGTTTTTCGCGCTGCCTTTTTAGGGGTGGCGGGAAATCGCCATCGCAGATTTTGGAAATACTTGATAAAATTGATGTTTTTTGATATATATTATATGAGACTTTTTTTTATATATTCTCATTTGAATGTAAATTTTGGAGGAAATTATAAAACACACAAAATTTTTTATTGTTATTTTTATTGTTATTGTATTTTTCTTATCATCTTGCCCTGGTACTGTGTTGCATAATTCTGATTATTATAAAGCATTTTTTCTGGGAGAGCATTCTATTAAAATTGAGGGTGCTGTATTTGATGATTTTGACTTTTCAATGCCCGCCGATTTTAGTAATATTTTTGCCAGAACAGACTCAGTTGATGGATGGGAAATTCTCGGAATTAAAAATGGTAACAAATTTGAACTTATTTTAAATACTGAAAGTAATGGAATTATTTTAACAAAAGAAACAATAAAAAATGAATATCCATTTTATGGTCTTCATGAGTCTATTGCGTTGATAGATTTCCTTACTGTTTTCGATGATCCTGACTATACCAGTTATCCGTATACAATAAATTTACAGTCCACTTACAGGGAAAAAATTTATGGAACTTATAGGAACTGGTATTATTACTATGTATATGTGTCCGAACCAATGGATATATCTTAAACTGAACGAAGGGAAGGTACTTTTAAGGGTATTCCTACAATTGGCGATTATTATTATGATTATAAATTTGATAAGATTGGATGGTATAAAATATGCCATAGTTCTCAACCTATTAATAATGATGCTAAACATTATTCTGGACAAAACACGTATTTTACGCGATAATGGTAATAAATATTTTTAAATTTGGGTGTAGTTGTACCGCACTTAATGAGGCTGTCGAATTTATATAGTTACACATAACATACAAAAGAAATAGACAAAATACGGGGTTCTATTTTGCTTGATCATGGCAAGCAATTCCCACGCAAAATCTCTCCCAAATTGCCCAACCGCTCAGTTAGCGAATGGGCAACGCGGGGTATTGACTGACTGATTTTTACACAATATAATATGATTATTGACAGGGAGGAATAGTATAAATGGCTGAAGGGTTACTAACTAAGGCAAAAAAGCAAAAAGTCGATGAATTCTATACTCGACTTTTCGACATAGAAAATGAAGTAATGCATTATAAAGACTATTTTAAAGGAAAAACTGTACTTTGCAACTGCGATGACCCGCGAGTAAGCCAGTTTTTTTATTTTTTCTATTCAAGATTCAATGGACTTGGTTTAAAACGGCTTATCGCCACATGTTATAAAAACCTTAACCCGGATTTATTTACCCAAAATCTTGATGAACAAGCTGTATATTGTATTTATGACAGCAAAGGCCGCTCCGATGATGTATACACAGACTATGAAACTTTTATCAAGCAAAATGAATGGGGAATTTTGAAAAGAGACGGTGATTTTCGTTCCCATGAATGTATAGAGCTGTTAAAACAGGCAGACATCGTTGTTACTAACCCCCCCTTTTCACTGTTTAGGGAATATGTTGCACAGCTTATGGAATATAAAAAAAAGTTTTTAATCATTGGTTCGCAAAATGCAATTACTTATAAAGATATTTTTAAATTTATTAAGAATGATAAATTATGGTTAGGCATAAGTTCTTCTGGTATGTGTTTTAATGTTCCAGAAGGTTATTCAAAAACAACAAAAGTAATAAATGGAAAAATATTTGGTTGGCAAGGTAGTGCTTGTTGGTTTACTAATCTTCCACACAGTAAACGAAATGAAAAGTTAATTTTGTATAAAGAATATAACACAAAAAATTATAGGAAATATGATAATTTTAACGCAATAGAAGTCAGTAAAGTTGCTGACATTCCTTTAGATTATGATGGAATAATGGGTGTTCCAATTACATTTCTGTACAAATATAATCCCGAACAATTCGAAATTATTGGAATTACAAATCATGGTGATTTGCTTGGTATTCCTTTTAAAAATAATTGCTTTGCTGAAATAAAAGGTGAAAGAAAATATGTTCGAATGTTAATTAAGAAAAGGAAAAAAAATGAAAATTGAATTGCACGAAATACCGATTAAGGACATTGTCAAAGGATATATTGATAATCATGAAGAAGGCGTTTTTGGCTATGATAAAAAGTTGAATATACGTCCACCATATCAACGTGAATTTGTTTATAAAGAACAACAGCGTGACGCAGTAATTGATACAATACAAAAAGGCTTTCCACTCAACGTTATGTACTGGGTAAAAAATGAAAAAACTTTTGAAGTTCTTGACGGACAACAGCGTACAATGTCTTTTTGTCGATATGTAAATAATGAATTCGGCATAAAAGCTCGTAGTTGGCATAATCTTACCAATACTGAAAAAGAGCAAATATTAAATTACAAGTGTATGATATATTTTTGTGAAGGTAATGATAAAGAAAAACTAGACTGGTTTAAGATAATCAACATCGCGGGTGAAAAATTATCATCGCAGGAATTGAGAAATGCTGTTTACACTGGTTCATGGCTAACAGACGCAAAACGACATTTTAGCAAAACAGGTTGTGCCGCTCATAATCTTGCAAAAGATTATGTTACAGGTTCTGCAATTCGTCAGGAAATTTTGGAGATTGCCCTTGGTTGGATAAGTAAAGGGAACATTGAAGATTATATGTCCCAAAACCAACATGAAGATAATGCAAATGAGCTATGGCAATATTTTTTGAAAGTTATAAATTGGGTAAAAATGGTATTCCCAAGCTACAAAAAGGAAATGAAAGGTATCGCTTGGGGTGAACTATTTAACAAATACGAAAAGAAAAAGTTCAACAACGCCGAAATGGAAAAGCAGATTAAGAAATTAATGGCTGATGACGACGTTACCAAAAAATCTGGAATATATCCTTACCTTATTACAGGCGATGAAAAATATTTAAGTATTCGGGCTTTTACAGATAGCCAAAAAAGAACAGCTTACGAAAAACAGAACGGAAAATGTAAGCACTGCAAAAAACAATTTGAAATAGACGAAATGGAAGGCGATCACATAAAACCATGGACAGAAGGTGGAAAAACCCTTCCAAATAACCTACAAATGCTTTGTAGGGATTGTAATCGGAAGAAAGGGAAAAAATAAAATGTTTTATCAAACAGCATTAGAATTTACAGCATACTGCTCCGCGCAATTAACGCTCCTTTAACGGCAATCAGGGGAATCGGCCCCGCACTGGTTCCCAAGTTCGCGCGGCTGGGCATACAGAATATTGCCGGCCTGCTCTGCCATTATCCCCGCGACTGGGAAGACCGCAGCAAAACGGTTCCCATCGCCGATTTTCGCAGGGGGCAGGTCTGTACCGAAGTTACCGTCGTTGCCCGCGACTGGATCGGCTACGGCAGAATGAAGACGCTCAAGGTGTTTGTCGAAGACGAAAGCGTGCGGGCGGCGCTTGTCTGCTTTAACCGGCCATGGCTGGAAAAGCAGTTGGTGCAGGGCGGGCGCTTCCGTCTCTAGTGGTATGCGTGGGTGCCTGACACCAAATTCCGGCATTGATCCATTTTGGTGGTGGCATTTTTTAGGAGCAGCAGGGGGAGTATAATTAAAACAAATTGTGAGATACAATAATTTATTTAATGATTGCTATAATAGTATTATTTATAATATCATTAAATAAATATATATTCGTTATAACTGAAATAATTTTACAAATTCTGGCAGGAATAATAGGATTTATTAAAGATATGAAGGTATAGCAAATGAGATATAAAATAACCATTATGAATAACAATTGGAAAAGAACACTCATTTTTCTGGTTTTGTCGCTCCTTTATTTGGGATGCCAAACAAACGAAAAAATAATTATTATGGAAATTCAACAAAAGCATGAAAGTGAGCATGATAATTATAAAGAAAATTTTGAATCTAATATTATAGATTTTTATTTTTATGAAATAATGAAAGGTAATACGAGTTTAAATTTTCATCGTGAAGAATATAAGGTCATTGAACTATTTGGTGAGCCATTAAAGATAAATATTCAATCAGTTTTATTTAATTTTATTGGTGGAACAGTAGTAGAACTTCATGAATATGTTTATGATGATTTTACCCATATATATTATATTTTTGAAAATGGACTAATATTTTATATAGAATTTTTTATTGAAAAAAAATTGGAAAGATTACAAACGATAAATATTGGAGATACTTCTGATAAATTATTGTCAACATTTCATGATAAATATTATAAATGGAATGAAATAGAAACATTAAAAGAAAATATTTCTTATTATACTGATCCTGATGTTGATCCTGCAATACTTGAAATACAGTTTATCATAAAAGATAAAATAATACAAAAAATATTTATTAATTTTGTTTTATCATAATTCTGATATTCTGTATGGTTTGCTTCGCATTACAAAAAGGGTCTTACTTATAATTCTGCGTTTATCTTTACTCTCAAAAGGCAGATTCCTGGCAGTGGATTTCTTTTAAGTCCTCAATTGCCATGGCAATGTCCAATGCATGAAATCCGGGGTAACATTCTTTCATTCGTCTGGCTTTAGCCTGTGCATATATTTTCAGGCCGCTTTCGCCTGTGAACAAATGCCAATAGCGATAAACATATCCAGCCCAAAAAAGTTCCTCTTTATTGAATACTTCTCCTGCCGGCAATATGGAAATTTCTTCCAGCAAGTTTTCCATTATATATTCTTCGCCTGACCATTGAAGCCTGTCATAAGGCATATCCAGAAATTCACAGGTCTTGCTTTTCATGAACTTTTCCATAAAATCCGCTGAATCCAGTCCCTTTATAAGTGAGTGTTCAAACAATCGTCCCTGAATGTCACATAACTGGCGTTCAAATCCACTAAGAATCTTTGTCATAATCAATAGCCTCCTTCAAGGATTTCATCAAAGAAGCGGCCATCTCTGCGATGCATCCTGCATATCTGTTCTGACTGGCGGATGCCTTCCAGTCTGAAAGCATTGGCTTCAATACGCAATAGATCACATTCTGATTTATCGAGGGTTTTTTCTTCAATAATTTCAATCTGACGGCATGCTTTTTCGGTGATCGCTACATATTGCTTTCCCAATTTCAGGGCAGACAGGCTGTTTAAAAGTGCAGTATCGGTAATTTCACCGGAGAAGAATCTGTCCAAAACCACAAACATCCTGTCGTTGGCAATGTATCCGATTATCATGTCGCAGCCATCTGCTATGCAGGCATATTTTTGGTAAATGCCGCTGCCTTTTACCGTATCCATTTTTCCACGGTTATACGCAATCAACAATGCCCAGTCGATTCCGACTTCAATTTCAAGAATACGTAAATCGGCCAGATCAGCCCTGACAGTATATAGTTTTGCATTGGGGAAGTTACATATCAATGTAAGCGGCTGTAGCGATTCAGTTCCCATATAAAAACCTTTGCCGAAATCACACAGCTTACGGCTTATAGGTTTAATATCACCGGCAATGCCGCTTTTCGATCCGTGGTAAAGTAAAACAGATCCGCTGCCCATTTTAATGGTATTGCTTTCAATCATTTACTAACCTCATATAGAGCATATATATTGTAGCATGTAAGCTTTATTTGTACAATTACAGCATGCTGCTCCGCGCAATTAACGCTCCTTTAACGGCAATCAGGGGAATCGGCCCCGCACTGGTTCCCAAGTTTGCGCGGTTGGGCATACAGAACATTGCCGGTCTGCTCTGCCATTATCCCCGCGACTGGGAAGACCGCAGCAAAACGGTTCCCATCGCCGATTTTCGCAGGGGGCAGGTCTGTACCGAAGTTACCGTCGTTGCCCGCGACTGGATCGGCTACGGCAGAATGAAGACGCTCAAGGTGTTTGTCGAGGACGAAAGCGCGCGGGCGGCGCTTGTCTGCTTTAACCGGCCCTGGCTGGAAAAGCAGTTGGTGCAGGGCGGGCGCTTCCGTCTCTGGGGGCGCTTCTATTACAAGTACGGCGAAATACAATCAAGCGCGTTTGAGATTGAGCCGCTGACCGAAGGCCAAAGTTCCGGCGACGGTAATCGCGTACTGCCCGTTTACTCGCTAACCGCCGGTCTGACCAACGCCATGCTGCGCCGTTTTGTCAGCCGCGCTCTCGATCAATTTGCCGTCGGCCTGGAAAACGAGCTGCCCGGCAGCATCATCGCCCGCGACAACCTGCTGTCCAAAGCCGCTGCCATTAAAGCGATCCACTTTCCTGCATCAGATGCCGAACTGGAGCTGGCGAAAAAAACGCTCATATACGAAGAACTGTTTTACCTGGAAATAATGGTCGGCAAACGCGCCCTGGAAAGAAAAGGAGTGCAAACAAGCGTCCCCACTACCCACTATCCACTACCCACTATCCACTCTCCATTGCAGCAACGCTTAATTGAGCGCCTCCCATTTTCACTTACTAAGGGGCAGCAGGAAGCCATTGCCGAAATAAACGGCGATATGGGCGATACGCGAAATGGATACGCCATGGCGCGGCTTTTGCAGGGCGACGTCGGTTCGGGCAAGACGCTGGTAGCGTTTCTGACGATGCTGCGGGCGGTAGGGGCATCTTCCCCTGATGGCGGACAGGCGGCGCTGATGGCCCCGACGGAACTGCTTGCCCGCCAGCATGCGGAAAACGCCGCCCGCCTTCTGGAACCGCTGGGGATGCGGATCGCGTTTCTCACCGGCAATATCAAGGCCGCCGGCAGAAAAGACCTGCTGCGGCATCTGGCATCGGGCGAAATAGACATCGTCGTGGGAACCCATGCGCTTTTTTCCAGAGACGTGGAGTATAAAAACCTCCGCCTGGTAGTGGTGGATGAACAGCACCGTTTCGGCGTAACGCAGCGATCCCTCATCATGGCGAAGGGCGATGCGCCCCACCTGCTGATGATGAGCGCCACGCCGATTCCCCGCACCCTTGCCCTGACGGTTTTCGGCGATATGGACGTTTCGGTTATCCGGGACATGCCGCCGGGCAGAAAACCGGTAAAAACCCACCTTGCCCGCGAATCCGGCGAGCGCAGGGTCTACGACTTTGTGCGCGGCAAACTTGAATCCGGCTCGCAGGCGTACTTTGTGTATCCGTTAATCGAAAACGGCGATGAAATGGACCTGAAAGATGCCGTCTCAATGGCGGAAAGGCTTGCGAATGAAGTTTTCCCTCAATTTTCCGTCGCGCTTATCCATTCAAAGCTCGACGAGGAGGAAAAGCGCCGCACGATGGATAGGTTCCGCAAGGGCGAAATAACCGTGCTGGCAGCCACCAGCGTCGTCGAGGTCGGGGTGGACGTGCCCAACGCCAACTGCATGGTCATAGAACACGCCGAGCGGTTTGGCCTTTCCGCCCTGCACCAGCTTCGAGGCAGGGTTGGCCGCGGGCAGGAGCAGGCGTTCTGCTTTCTGGTGTACTCCGACGAGCTGACCGAAGACGGCAAAGCCCGCCTCAGGGTGATGCTGGAAAACACCGACGGCTTTGTCATCGCCGAGGAAGACCTGAAACTGCGGGGGCCGGGGCAAATCGCCGGAATCGAGCAGTCCGGCTACCTTAGCCTGGGCATCGCCGACCCGATCCGCGACGTGGAAACCCTTGCCAAAGCCAGAACTGATGCCTTTTTCATCCTGGAAAACGACAGGAGCCTCCTCCTTGCCGATAACCGCATTATTGCCCGCGTCCTTGAAGAAGCGGCCCCCTTCGGCGAAGTGGCGCTGTGACAAAACAGGGAACGTATCCTTTTGACAGCTATACGGATTGTGTACTATAATGTCTCCAGAACGAAAATTTACCAGGGGGGATTAGCAGTTGACTTTCCCGCACAAGATCGAAACCCGCATATACCTGATACTGACAGTATGTTTGGTAATAGTATTTGCATTTATCCTCCTGGTTGTACGCTTCAGCACAGATGACATTGTAACAGAACTCATGCAGCGCCGCGCCTATACGGCAAACCGGGAACTTGTCAATTATGTGCGGACCCTTCAGGACAGCGCCTTAATGTGGGCCGAGGCGGTGTCGCACGATGATAATTTCATACACTATATAATTAACGGCGACACTGATGAAATTGCGAGGTATATTGACGATTATTCGATGAATATGGATTCTGCGAGCGTTTGCGATGCTAACGGGATCATCATTGTCGGATCGCACAGCGGCATGGCAGGCTTTAATATGTCAGAGAATATCGCTGTTTCTGCGGCGCTGCGTACAGGCGCCTCTTCCCGCTCGATAGAAGAACTGATAACAAACGGCAGCTTTTCAATTTGCGCGAGTGCCCCCATTTTTTACGGCGGCCGGCTGATCGGCGCCGTTAATTTTACGTATGATCTGGAAAAAGACAGCGTTCTTGATTTGCTCAGTGAAGAAGATGGCAGCTCATTCACGGTTTTTAACGGCAGTACGCGAATCAACACCACCGTTCTGGACAGTAACGGCGAACGGGCAACCGGGACGACGGCCGGCGAAAACGTCGTTGCGGCAGTAATCCACAGGGGGGAAATATACCAGGGCAGACAGGCGGTGCTTGGAAGAATTCACGAGGTATGCCTTTCCCCTCTCGAAAGCGGCGAACGGGTAGTCGGAATGCTGGAGGCGGCATGTGACATCAGCGTGATCATTAAAAAACAGGGAAACATGAATAATTTAATAATAGTCGCATTCCTGATGAGCCTTGCTGTGGCGGCTATTATTATTATCCTGTCCAAAAGGGCCTATCAAAAGAATGATATGCTCAACGAAAAACTGTTTGCCGAAAAAGAAGCGTCACTTGGTATGCTGGAAAAAATGCTCCATACCATGGACTGTTTTATCTATGTAACGGAACTGGAAACAGACAGGATACTTTTTGTCAACGACGGCATGATTAAGGGATTCGGCCTTACCGGCAACATCAAAGGCGAGCACTGCTGGAAGCATTTTCAAAAGGGTTTTGACAAGCGATGTGATTTTTGTCCGAAGAACAAACTGGAAGTAAATCCCGAAGGGACGATCGTTTGGGAAGAACGCAACTCGGTAACGGGCAGGTATTACCGGCACATAGATCGGATCATCGACTGGTCAGACGGAACAAAAGTTCATTTCCAGCAATGCGACGACGTAACCGAATTGAAGAGCGCGCTTGCCCTGGAAAAACAGCTTCGGCAGGAAACGCTGATGGCGTCCATTTCCCGCAGCTTCCTGTCCGACACCAGCATCAATGATCTGATCACCGAAAACCTGCGGCTTATCGGCGAGTTTATGGAGATCCCGCAGGCATTATTTTTCAGCATGGAAGAGGACGGAACCACCCTCACCTGCCGCAATGAATGGATAGACCCAAAGCTTGGCCTGGCTTCGCGCATCGGCGGAATATTGCCGCTGAAGGATCCGATGCTATCCATGATAGCCGCTTTCAAACCGGGTACGGGAAAAGACTCGTGCCTCCATTCCAACGACCCTGTAATAAAGGAGGCCATGGCGCCGTACAGGGTGAGCTTTAAAAACTATATCGCCACGCCTGTTTTCTGCAGGGGCAAAATGATCGGGGTAATTGATTTTTCACGGGTGGACGACGGCGGACAGTGGAGTGAGAGCGACATCAACCTTACGACCCTTTTTGCTGCCACCCTGTCGGGGGTTTTTGAACGGGATGCCATGGAACGCCAATACTCCATTGTAGAAAATACCCCATCCATTATTCTGTATGTAGATCCGGACGGCAATCTGGCGTATTTTAATCCGGCCCTTATCAACGTTACGGGCTATTCAGAAGAAGAAATTGAAGCGGACGGCTTTAATCTTATTTTCGACGAACAGACCGTGCGGGAGATAAAGGAAATATATATACCGCAGACATTGCAAAACGGCATAGATTCCCGTGAAGTCATCCTGAAATGCAAGGACGGCCGCAGGCGGATTCTGGAGACTTCTACTTTTATCGCGCAGAAGGATACCATTGCCGCCATCGCCGTCGATGTAACCGAAGAGCGCGCGCTTAAAGCCGAGCTGATCGCCGCGAAAGAAATGGCAGAAAATGCCAGCCGCGCCAAGAGCGAGTTTATGTCGCGGATGAGCCATGAAATGCGGACCCCGATGAACGCGATAATGGGGATGACGTATTTGGCAAGGGGTGCCGGTAATCCGGAGAAAATGGATAATTACCTAGAAAAAGCCGACAGCGCCTCCCGCCATCTGCTGCAGCTTATCGACGACGTGCTTGATTTGACGGGGATAGAGGATGGTAATTTCGGGCTTGTCCACCTGGACTTTAGCTTTAAGGCGATGATTGACCACCTGATGGATACGGTGAATATGTATGCCGGTGAGAAAAAACAAAAAATTTCTGTCGATATAGATCCGACGATACCCGATTCGCTGAGGGGCGATGAAAAGCGGCTGATGCAGGCGATAAACAACATAATGGCGAACGCCGTTAAATTCACGCCGAATGAGGGGATGATTGAACTAAAAGTCTCGGTGCTTGGCGAAGAAAACAGAATTATTACCCTGCAGATAGAGATTGCCGACAACGGCGTCGGCATACTGAAAGATCAGCAGCAGGCTATTTTCAATCCCTTTGAACAGGCGTACGGCGGCATCGACCGTGAATTCGGCGGCATCGGGCTTGGGCTTCCCCTGTCGCGGCGCATCATCGAACTGATGGGCGGGACGATATGGGTGGAGTCCGCTCCCGGCAAAGGATCGAAATTTATTTTTACCGTTAAAGTCGGAAGGGGGCACTCCGAAAATGTCCAGCCTGGAAGCACGGGGTTGGCGGACAGTTCCCTTGAGGACAAGACGGCGTTACTGGTTGAGGACAATAAGGTAAACCAGGAAATTCTCGTTTCCATGCTGGCGAATACGAACTTGAATATAGAATGTGCCGAAGACGGCCAGGAAGCCCTGGATATGTTTACGGCCAATCCTTCTAAGTATGATATTATCTTTATGGACATCAGCATGCCGGTGATGGACGGCGTGGAAGCGACCCGCCGCATACGCACGCACAGCGCGCCGGAAGGTGCCCGTGTGCCGATTATTGCAGTAACCGCCAACATATTGCCTGAAGACGTAAAAAGCTACTTAGCCGTCGGCATGAACGATCACATCGGCAAACCGGTTGATTATAAAGAACTTATGCGCAAGCTGGAAAAATATATTCATCTATTGTGAAATAATTTTTCCGTCTTTCATTACGGCGGTGCGGTCGCAGAGGTATTCCGCCGCGTCCAGGTTATGCGAAATAAAAATGATGGTAAGCCCCAGGCTGTCGCGCAGTTCGCGGAACAGGTTGAGTATCTGCGCCCCGGCGGAAACGTCCAGCGAGCTTATCGCCTCATCGGCGATAAGGATTTTGGGGCCGAGCATGAGGGCGCGTCCGATGCAGGCCCGCTGTTTTTGGCCGCCTGAAAGCTCGCTCGCCCGCCGTTTTCGCAAAGAGGGATCAAGCCCAACGCGCAGGAGCATTTCGGCGGCCCTGCGTGACCGGTCTTCCTTGGTGCCAGCGCGGCGGATCGCCAGCGGCTCTTCCAGCAGCCAGCCGATTTTTTTCACCGGATTCAGCGACGCGCCGGGGTCTTGAAAGACCATCTGCGCCGGAGCGCCGCCCTGCCGTCGTCTGCTTTGTCGCTGTCGTCTACTTTGTAGCTGTTCGCCGCCGATCGCGATCTCGCCCTCGTAATCGATCAGGCCGAGTATGCAGCGGGCGAGGGTGGTTTTGCCGCAGCCCGATTCCCCCGACAGGCCGAATATCTCTCCGGCGGCGATTTCCAGGCTAACGTCATGCAGCACGGGCTTAACTTCCCGTTTCCCGAACGGGCCGAAGGCACGGCTGACGTACGCGCAGGAAAGCCCCCGAATCTCAATCATTGCCGGCCTCCGCGAAAAAGCAACGCGCCCCTTTGCCCTCTCCCGCGCCGGCCCAGGGCGGAAGCTCCGCCGTGCAGCGTTCTTTCGCTTTCGGGCAGCGGGGGGCAAAGGGGCATCCGGGCAGCCGTTCCTCGATCGAGGGCGCGTTGCCGGGAATGCTTGCAAGGGGGCGTCCCCGGTTTTCCCGACGGGGAATTGAGGCGATAAGGGCGGCGGTGTAGGGATGCGCCGGCGCGGAAAAAAGCTCGTCGCAGGGGCCTTCTTCTATTATATATCCTGCGTACATGACCATGAAGCGGCTGCAAAAATCCCGCGCCAGGGCAAGATCGTGCGAGATAAAGAGAATTGCCGTGCCGAATTCGGCGTTTATCTGCCTGAGCAGGGCCAGGATGTGGCGCTGGTTTTCCGTATCCAGCGAACTGGTGGGCTCATCGGCGATGAGCAGCCGGGGACGGCAGATCGCGGCAATGGCGATCATCACCCGTTGGCGCATCCCGCCGGAAAGCTGGTGGGGCCACGCGCCGAACGTTTTTTCCGGCTGCGGGAATGCGAGCCGTTTCAGCATATCAAGGGCCTCGGCGGCGGCTGTTTTTTTGTCCGCCCCGTGCAGTTCCAGCGCCTCGGCAATCTGCGGGCCGACCCGCATCAGCGGGTTAAGCGACTGCCCCGGCTCCTGGTAAACCATAGCGATTTCCTTTCCCCTGAGCCCTAAACTTGACCCGCATGGTTCTCGCTCAAACCCCGCCGGGGCGGGGGGCGCGGGGCGGGCGGGGGCGGCGAAATCTGGGGGAGTCCGCCTACGGAGCCACTGACCAGCCTTTTGTTGTCTATGCAAAAGAGAGCGGCTCCGAAAATGCGCGTGTATATCATGTTCCTCATGCTGGTCAGCCTTATCTGTACTCTTGGTTTTTGATTCTATTCGCTCGTCTCCTACGGCGGGGAGTCCCAGAAATTTTCGCCGCCCCCGCCCGCCCCGCGCCCCCCGCCCCGGCGGGGTGCAAGCGGGTAATGGCGGGTCAAGTTTAGCATTTAGCGGAAGGCTGGGTGGGGTGAAGAGAATAGTGCCGGCGGTGATTTCGGCGGCGGGGGGGAGCAAGCGCATGATTGACAGGGCGGTCAGGGTTTTGCCGCAGCCGGATTCGCCGGCCAACGCGACAATTTCTCCGGCGTTAATGGTAATG